>Ga0209342_10003202_pt1 | contig 17290 bp, 12 predicted proteins | sample RifCSP16_2_FD_184023 | JGI IMG/M metagenome (GOLD analysis project Ga0209342, IMG submission 184023) | Soil microbial communities from Rifle, Colorado - Rifle CSP2_sed 16_2 (SPAdes) (version 2) | ecosystem: Environmental > Terrestrial > Deep subsurface > Rock core/Sediment | place: Rifle... | reverse complement strand
TATTGCGAAGAGGCACGGAAGTGGCATCAGAGGAAGACGTCGAAGAGCAATGCAATCCTGGCGACGAAGGCATTGAGCAATAAGCTTGCCAGGGCGTGTTATTACATCATGAAGGAGCAGACACCCTACGACAAGAAAAGAATGTTTGGATAGGAAACAGATAAGGTGGGACAAGGAACCGGTTGCGGGTTTGGTAAACAATCCATGAAGCCTGATTGGAAGTTGTTCCACCTTTCAATATGAGTTTTGACCGGTAAAGGAATCAACGAAAAAGAGACTTTACCTTCTGATCTGCCCATATGGTGAGCCGTGAGGTTTTGGCCGCAGAGCCATATATTCTGTGAAACAACGATTGGACACCGGTATGGAACCGATGGTTTTCTGGGACGCAAGAGAAGTCAGGGGCGGTGGGATAATCTCTCACAAAGCCTTGATCCCGATGGGTGAATGGTGCGGATGAGAACGATACCAAAAACAATTATGAAATACCACGGGCGGAGAAAAACGGAAGCGGTACAGTCGTTTTCGTAAACAGCAGGAAGAGCGGTTCCGTACTTGGTGGGGTATTCACAACGGAAAAATGTAACTATTTTTGCGAGCGGAGATATTTTGTCATTGACAAAAGCCTTCTAATGAGTGACCCCCATTCACTATATTTGATATCTCTGTTGTTAAGACAATTGGCTTGTATCTTTTTAAATTTGTGTCATCTGTGGTTCCAAAGTCTTTTATAGAATATACCGGCTCAGATCCTCGTCTTTTGCTATTGCTTGCAATTTATCCTGCACATACTTCGCATCTATTACGACCTCAGCGCCGTCCATATCGGGGGCATCGAAGGAAGTATCTTCCACGAGTTTTTCCATTACGGTATGTAATCTTCGTGCGCCAATGTTCTGGGTGCGTTTGTTAACCTGCACGGCAATATCGGCAATGGCCTCGATGGCGTCATTTTCAAATCGTATCTTGATTCCTTCCGTTTCCAAAAGCGCCTTGTATTGTTTGATCAAGGCATTTTTGGGCTCGGTTAATATCCGTAAAAATTCCTCTTTCCCAAGATCTTCCAATTCCACGCGGATGGGGAATCGCCCCTGAAGTTCAGGGATTAGGTCGGACGGTTTGGACACATGAAATGCGCCTGCGGCAATAAAAAGGATGCGGTCGGTCCTGACCATTCCGTACCTTGTATTTACCGTGGTACCGTCAACAATTGGTAACAGGTCTCTTTGCACACCCTCCCGCGAGACGTCAGGGCCGTGTGTGCCTTCCCGTCCTGCAATTTTATCGATTTCGTCAATGAAGATAATGCCAAACAATTCCGTTCTGCGAATGGCCTCCTGCATGACCTTTTCCTTGTCAATGAGCTTTTCAGCCTCATCCTGTGTCAATATCCTTTTTGCCTCGGCCACAGAGACTTTTCGTGCCTGTGCGCGTTGAGGAATCACCTTTTCCAGCATATTTTGGAAGTCCATGCCAATTTCTTCACCTCCTGCCACGATACCTTGCAGTATATAAGGTTTTTCATGGGTAGTAATTTCCACTATACGGTTGGCAAGTTCTCCGTCTTGCAATTTTTTCCGGAATTTTTCCCGTGTACTTAAACGCTGTTCTTCGGCTTCGACATTAGACGGTTCGGTACTTCTTGGCACAGGAGGCAGTAATAAATCCAGAAGTCTTTCCTCCGCCAGCTTCTCGGCCTTTTCCTGAACGTTATGGATCATCTCACCCTTGACCATATTTACACCGATCTCGGTAATATCACGTATCATGGATTCCACATCGCGGCCGTGGTAACCAACCTCGGTATATTTTGACGCTTCTACCTTGAGAAAAGGCGACTTGACGAGCGCAGCCATGCGTCTTGCAATTTCAGTTTTCCCAACACCCGTAGGGCCAATCATAATGATGTTTTTAGGTAAAACTTCTTCCCGTAATTCATCGGAAAGCTGCTGCCTGCGCCATCGGTTACGAATGGCAATGGCCACAGCACGTTTGGCGTTTTTCTGACCAATAATGTATTTATCCAGTTCTTCAACAATCTTGCGCGGCGTCAGTTCCTTCACTATTTGATTTCCTCCACCTTGATATTTTTATTGGTATATACGCAAATATCTGCTGCAACGTTGAGGGACTCTTCCACGATCTCTTTTGCGTTCAACGAGGTATGTTTTATTAATGCCCTTGCTGCTGCAATTGCATAAGAACCACCGGAGCCAATACCAATTATACCATCGTCTGGCTCTATTACGTCACCGCCGCCGGAGATCAAAAAGGAGTGTTGTTTATCAACAACGATAAGCAGAGATTCCAACCGCCTCAGCACCTTATCCGTTCGCCATTCCTTAGCCAATTCGTGGGCGCTGCGCAGGACATTTCCCTGATATTGTTCGAGTTTGGCATCGAACCTCTCCATGAGGGCAAATGAGTCAGCCGATGAGCCAGCAAAACCTACAATGACTTTATCATGGTAAAGCCTTCGAATCTTTTTGGCATCCTGCTTAACCACGGCGGCATTCATGGTGACCTGGCCGTCACCGCCGATGGCGACATGGCCATCCTTTCGAACAGCCAGAATTGTTGTAGATACGATAACAGGGTTCACATTCAAATCCTTTTTAATAGAAAATCGGTATTGAGATTATTTTGAATTAGTTTCTTAATGTTATCAATTTATAGAAGAGTTATCAAGGGTTTTCTCATTTGTTATTGTTTGACAAACAACGAATTGGACGTATAATTAAGCCAGAATTCATCACGTATAATCTATAAAGGAGAGGAATAGTTGTATGGATAAATTAGGCCTTCGGCGGCTATATAAATTGCTCTAAAACCTTTTTGAAAGGAGGTACGTATTATGGTTGCCAAAGATATTATGAATAAGATTGTTACTGCTGCAAAGAGGAAGACGATCGGCAGGGACCTGGCCATAAAATTATTGTCCGGTATGTATAGCGGATTGCCTGTCGTGGACGATAAAGGAAAGGTTGTTGGGGTGGTAAGCGAGTTTGACCTTTTAAAGGCAATAAGAGACGGGAAGGCGCTGGAACAGGTGAACGCGGAAGACATTATGTCAAAAAATCCCATTTGTGTCTCCGAAAATACCCCAGTTAAAGAGGTCATAGACCTTATGATGAAACATAATATTATCCGTGTGCCTGTAGTGAGAAACGATAATCTCGTGGGGGTCATATCCAGATGTGATATCCTCAGCAGTATTGTGGAACCTGAGTTTGTGACGGTTTTTGCTGATTAAAATAATTATTTGAACAACCAGAATACATAAGCGCCGTACCAGATCAATAAGAGTACACCTTGTCCACGAGTAAGTACGAACTTCCAGGTTATTATGGGGATGAGGAATATACTGAAAAAGAGCATAACGGGCATATCAATACGGAGAGAGGCGCTATTCACTTGCAGGGGTTGGATTATTGAAGCAATTCCAAGAACGGCGAGGATGTTAAAGATATTGCTGCCAAGCACGTTCCCCACGCTGATGTCAGATTCCTTACGGATGGCAGCAACCATTGAGGTAGCAAGCTCAGGAAGGGAGGTACCCACGGCAATGACGGTAAGCCCTATAACAAGTTCACTGATTCCCATGATCCTTGCGAAATATATGGCCGAATGAACCAGCATGCATGCGCCTCCGACAAGTGCACCAAGACCAATTACGATCAATAATATATCCTTTAAGATATTTTTATCCCGTGCTGCTACAAACTCCTCAAATTCCTCATATTCCTGTTCAATTGTCTTTGATTCCTTCAAAGCTACTCGATATACATAACAGGTGTAAGCCAGAATACCGATAAGAAGAATGCACCCTTCTCGGCGGCTCAGAGTGCCATTACATCCCATAAAGTATAAAAGCATGGAAATACCCACCACAATCGGCATCTCGCGATAGATAAGTTTCATGTCAATTTTCAGGGGTTGAACAATGGCCGAGAGTCCCAATATGAGACCGATATTAGCAATGTTGCTTCCAATGACATTTCCCATAGCAATATCGCTTGAATGCTTGATACCGGCAATAACGCTGGTAACTAGCTCTGGAGTTGAGGTGCCAAATGCAACTATGGTGAGACCTATAACTACGGGTTTAATATTAAAGGAACTGGCGAACCTGGAAGCCCCTTTTACTAGCCATTCGGCCCCAAAATAAAGCCCTGCAAGACCGGCAAAAAACAAGATAATTTGTAATATCATAATTTTATTTCATAGCACCGTTCATATTCTTCAATACTTCCTCATCGGTAAACCTGACCACCTTAAATCCCGCGTCCTCCAGATCGTTGGTCTTCCGTTTATCTTTTACCTCGATTTCGTCATTTCCTTACGCAGCTTGTTTGCAAGTGGCTGTAATTTTTTGTTGTAGGCGTAATTGTTTGTTTTGTCGGCTTTCAATTTTCCACCCCCTGCACCCCCGCCAGCGGGGGACAGTCACCCAATAACCCGCTTAAATAAAATGAAACATCCATGAGCCAAAGGCTCACAAAAGGGCATGAAAATGTTTATTTTTTAGACAACCGACTTCATTTTCAGATGAAAATTCCTATACAATAGAAATAGCTTTACCTTATATTAACCCTTAGTGAATTAAATACGGGACGGATTAAATTATCATAATTTACCGTGTAATTCTACTCAAAAGTGATATATCCTGTATCTTCACTGTAGGCGAAGAGTTCGCCGAAGCGGGCCCAACTGGTGAGGATATTAAACATCTTTAATGGATCTTCCTGCGGTAAATGCAAGACAATATCTTCTTCTACGTGGTCACGTTCGAGCCTTCCTTTGGGAGTATTTCTGAGCATATCCAGAATACGCCGGTAAATAGTCAATTTATACAATTGCTCTTTCCAAAGTCGTTTCCTGCCTTCGGTATCAGATTCTACAAACCTTTTTCCCAGTTCAGTGAGTAATATCTTTTGCTTGGGGGTATCGACAAGATCCAGTAATTCTGCCGCTTTGGTGATGTTGATCAAATGTCCAAACTCTTTGTGGATCTGAATGGCCAGATGGAAAATATCTTCCTCTCCCTGGTGGGCATCAAGGACCTCCAGTAATCCAATAATCTCATTCACAGATACATCGGGGAGCGGTTCTAATACGATTTCTGTAGGAACTTTTACAGGGGTTACCGGTATCTCTTCATCAGGAATAATGGCGCTCGTAATAATATGATGGATGCGATCCACGAGACTGAGAAATTCCTGACTTCGGTAATCGCGGGGACGAGATAGTGTGTTTTGGAGAATACTGCGAATGCTGCCAGGATTGCTGCCCATAATCACAATGCGGTCCGCCATATATACGACTTCCTTGATATCATGGCTGACCATAAAGACTGTTGTTGGGTTTTTTTCTACACACGACCAAATATCCAGTACCTCTGCACGCAAGGTTTCGGCAGTTAGTGCATCAACCTGCGAAAAAGGTTCGTCCATGCAAAGGATTTCAGGTTCCACGACAAGGGCGCGTGCAATACCCACACGCTGCTTCATGCCTCCCGACAATTCCCTGGGATAGGCTTCCTCATATCCCGTAAGTCCAACCATGTGGATAGCCTTATCTGCAAGCTGTTTGATCTCATCACGAGGCAGTCCCTTTGCCTTTAAGACTATCTCCACATTCTCAAGCACGGTCATCCAGGGATAAATGGCGAAATTTTGAAAAACAATGCTGATCCCGGGATTAACCCCTTTCAGAGGCATACCGTGATAAAGAACTTGCCCTGTTGTAGGACGAATTAACCCCGCCAGTATCCTCAGAAGTGTTGATTTTCCGCACCCGGAAGGACCCAGCAACGCAACTACCTCTTCACGAAAAATAGATAGGTTCACATCTTTTAGCACCGTTACTTGATTTCCATTGGGCAATACAAAGCGGTGATGGATATCTTTCATCTCACATAATAGCGAATTGTTCTTTATATTTGGTTCAGGCATAGTGCTTTTCGTGGAATTGGAGATAAATAAAAAATTCCTCTATTCGATGGCATACCTTTTTTCGGCCATGTTATAAAGACTTCGCCACACAACACGATTGAAGATTACGACAATAGCGGACATCGTTAACACGGTGCCTGTTAGTAATGCAAAATCTGCTCTTTCTGCTGATTGGCTGATCATGGCGCCGAGTCCGCGGGCGGTAAGCGTATGTCCTCTAAACACGACATATTCTGCAACAATGCTTGCATTCCATGCCCCGCCTGCTGCAGTAACCCAGCCCGTTACTAAAAAAGGGAAAACCGATGGAATATAGAGGTTTTTCAACCGTTGCCAGCGGCTCATGCCGAAAAGCCTGGACGACTCCCTTAAATCGGCGGGTATGGACATGGCGCCTGCAATTACATTAAAGAGGATGTACCATTGTGTTCCCAGCAACATAAGGGCGATGCTTCCAAAACCAAGACCTACGCCAATGGTTTTAAGAAAAATAATAATGGGTATAAATAGCATGGGAGCTGGAAAAGAGGCCACAATCTGAATTATGGGTTGAAATATGCGCGAGAGTTTTGGAGAAAGCCCAATCATTAATCCTGCCGGCAGCGCCCACAGTGTTCCAATGGCAACCGCAGATAGAACCCTGAACAGCGTTAGACAGCCATACCATGAGATATGACCCCAACTGGATAGAGATAATACTTGAAGCATGTGGCTGAGTTTCCAGCATCCAAACCCAAAAAGACCTATAAAAGCGGCATACATCATCCATACAAAAATACGGAAAGGGAAGCGTATTCCCTTAAATTCTTCATCATGAGATTTCTTCTTTGAAAAAAGATAACGGGTTCCAGCATTAATAAAATAGTCGAAGACACCGCCAATATACCGCAACAAACCCGACTTTCTTAACCAATTCAGGAAGAAAGAGGACATAACAAACTGAGCCCCTGTTTCTTCCTGCTTAAATTTTTGTGACCAGGCAACTACAGGTCTCCATAAAAACAAATCCAGAAATACCACCATAACGACCATCGCTATGATGGCATAAACCATGGCTGGGAAATTACCGTGATTGACCGCTACGCTCATGTAAGAACCAACACCGGGAAGGCGGAAATCATTATGACCCAGCACAAACGACTCGCTGATCATCAGGAAAAACCAGCCGCCTGCCATGGACATCATACTGTTCCAGATAAGCCCGATAGCGGCATGGGGAACTTCAATCCAGTTCAATGTCTGCCACCAATTGAATTGAAATGTACTTGCCACCTGACGCATGTCTGCTGGTACGGTACAGAGGGAGTGATAGAAACTGAACGTCATATTCCATACCTGTCCGGTAAAAATCATAACAATTGCAGCAAGTTCTAAACCGATGTTCGAATGTGGGAATAAACCTACCAGTGTTAATACCAGCCCTGGCATGAATCCGAGGACTGGGATACTCTGGAGGATATCCAGGAGTGGCACCAGTACCTTTTCAGCAATCTTGTCTTTAGCAGCCCAATAACCATAGACAAGGGTAAACATCAGGGATAAACAGTAAGCAATGATACCTCGTACCATGGAAAAGAAGGTATATTTTGGCAACAACCATGGGTTAAGGTCGATTTCTACCGGTGGGTACCAAACACCTGTCCACTCTCTCTCGATAGATACCAGGCCGTAGAAGAGACCGGCGATGCCTAAAACAAGCAGAAAATCAATCCATCTAAAGCGGATGGGTTTATGCGGGATCGCAAAACCACCCCATATTTTATGGAAGATTTTAGTTACGTGGTTGGACATTGAATAGCTTTAATCCATGTGATAGGCAATACTGGTTTTTTCAAAAGCCTTTATTACCTTATGGGTGTCCTCGATTATGTCGGGTATTTTCATTTCATATCTGCTTTCCTTCTCTGCGCAAGTTAAAGACGCAACCTTACGCGCCAGAACGTTATCGTTATATAAAAGAGTGAGGTATCGTTCTATGCGTGCTTCTTCAGTATCATGCGGGTAACGTTCACAAATACCCTGCCAGGATAGTTGGCGTGTGGTCTTGACCAGTGATGTGACCATCTGCAATCGTCTGAAAATGGGTGACTTGCGAATCAGTTCGATATGAAGCCGTTCAATTTCTGGATGTGTATCGGAAGATAAGGTATTCATGCGGTTTTTATCATAAATTTATTCTATTTCCATTTCATCATCTAACCCCAACTCTCTTAAAGCGCCTTTTGTTTCGTCAATTTTTTGTTTTGGGATGCCGCTTGAAGGTGATATGTCTACTTTTAAGGTAATTTCCAATCCATCACCTGTAGCGTATTTTGAAAGTACTTTAGTATAAAAGTTCATCCATTTTTGCGGCTGGATTTTTCCCTGCCATGACAATTTACCATAGGTATCCTTTGGAATTTCTTTCTTCGAAGGAGAGGTCTCTGTTATTTCTTTAGAAACGGTAATTTCAGCAAAAGTCGTGATATTATCAATTGATACAGAAACCTGATACCTACCCTCCGCTTCTCCAATAAAAATCCCTTTTTCGTCAATTAACCCGCCGTTTACCTTCCAAACAACATTATCTGTATCGATAGGTCTATTGTGTTGATCGAATCCTTTCGCTAAAAAACCGTAGCTCTTTCCAGGTTCTATACAAACGTTGGAAGGTGATATTTCAAGCCTGGCAAGTCTTGGTGGTTCAATGTGTTTTTTTGCTTCTTCTTCTGTAATGATAAACATATCATCTGATATTTCTATATCTGTTGACATGAGACTTGCATTGTAATGAAACGGTTTGTAATGCCCCCCGGAAATCTTTCCCACATATCCAAGAATTCCATGTGCGATACCGCGAGCTATTGTTTCTTTGATAGCTTCAGGATTCAAAAGGCGTGGAAACTGAGGAGATGCAAAAAAGGTATTTTTTACCGATTGGGTACTCCACTCTTTAAAAGCCGGCGGCCAGTTACGTACAAGGAAGTTTGGACTGATTCCTTCTTCTACATGACCATCCTGTCTCAGTCTGTTCAGAATAAATGACATGAGAGATTCAGCTGCGCTTGAATGGGTAAGACCGAGGTTTATATCCTGCCAATCGTTATTTTTCCCCAAGAGCACAATCTTATTGTACGTGCGCCATACTGATTCTTTTAAATCTCGTTCTGTCTTTTTCAGATTTATAGAGAACTGATGCTTTTGGGTCTCGTCAAGATGCAATTCGTCTAGTTCGTCTTCTATATCTTCCCATGCAAGTAATTTCCGGGCTTCTTCGTATAGAATTGCCGGATTGTCTGGAACACACCATATCAGTGCGCTTTTAAATGTCCTTGCCGATGTTCCATACTCCCGTGTCATCTCGTTTATGAATTGCCGTGTTCTCTTTTCATCCTGCATTGATTGATCAGGCGATAGAACTACAAAAGTTAGTATTGCTCTATCTGGAATTTGGTTACTTCTTTCAGGAAAATAGATCCTCTCAATTCCGGAAATATTCGAGGGCATCATAGCAAAGGTTTTTTGTATTTCAGTTTTGACCCTTTCCTCAATTTTTGGCGGTTGTATCGTTGCCCTGCGGTCTGAAAGGAGCTTGTTCAGATTAGGGAGCAAGCTGAAGCGATACTTAGTCTTTTCAACCGTGAGAAAATAACAAGATTCTGCTAGTGCATCAAGCGCTGTTTCCACATTTCCTATATCAAGCCCAGGTTCTGCCACAGCCAATCTGATTTCTGGTAACGTTGCTTCAGCTTTTACCTGACCGCCATTTGATTCAAAAAATATGGTCGTTGCTGTCTTCTGATGCAGTCTGGTCCTTCTTATCGCATCAACAGCCTCTTTATCAAGCCTTACTGCATGGGCATCGTGTTTGCCAGAGATATCGGTGGTTACTGCCCCTTCAAGTTTCTCGCTTCCGATCTGTTCAAAAACTGCTGCCCTGAACATCGGATCATCAAGTGGCGCTGTTCCAAGAGTAATAAGAGGGTCTTTATGTGCACCTTTAAATCCATCCAGATATGCCCTTGATACCCACAAGGCAAGGAGTCTGAGTATTCCACGGGTTTGTTGAAATCGGGGCAATGACTGCCATTTACGCTCAAAGACAGACAACACCATGGGATGAAAAGGATATGTTGACCCAAAAACCTCTCTTGCATTATCTATGGGAAACCAGTTTGGTAATTGCTGTTTATATTCAACCACCCAATCTGCATACTCCCAAAAGACCTTTTTTGCATCATCTGGCAACCCATGCCACTCAAAGAGCCTTCGTCTGATTATTTCGGACGTTTCTGCCTCAGCAGACATAATTACGGCCTTTCCAAGTCTGTCAAGGAGTTTTTTAAACCTTGAATAGTCGGACTGGTCTTCTGCATTCATCTCTAACTCTGAGGCAGGTATTGACACTGCAAGGACAACATTGTCATGCGCACGGACTTCTTCTGAAAGATTTTGGAGGAAATTATAGAACTGCCCCGATAAGCCGCTTTTTTTATTACGGCTTACATAATTCATTAACTCATCCATAAGGATAAGGACAGGTTCGCCTTCTGGCAGGAATTTTCGTATCACCTCGCTCGAGGGTGCTGTCATCGTCTTCTCATGTTCAGAAACGACGGAAAAAGCCTCATCCCCTCCGATCTGATATGCGATTTCACCCCACGGTGTCTTTCTTAAGGGCGTACCATCATTACCACCCCTGCCGGTTAAAGAGTCGAATTCCACACCAACAAAGACCGCAGTTCTGACTGCTGGAATGGAATTAATCCCGGCCTTGTCGAGTATTGTCTTGGCTCCCTGCCAATTACTTGCGGTATTTCCTCCCTTAGCAAGATGATAAAGAAGGGCAAGGGCATGTGTTTTTCCACCGCCAAATTGAGTTACCATATTAAAGACAGCGGATGTCTCCACTTTTATACCTGATAATCTACGCACTACCTCAGCAGCAATGGCACAGAGGTTTTTGGTTATATACGTCCTCTCAAAAAACCTTTCGGGGTTCTGATAATCTACCGGCGCCCTGCCGTCTCTTATTTGATCAAGGTGGACGGCAAATTCTGAGGCATCCAGCGGACGGCCTTCTCTCAAATCTTCTCTGGGGGTAACGACTTTATACCAGGGTTTTAATGACATCTTATTCTCCAACGTTAGATTTTGAATTTTTGATTTTTAAAAATATCTAAGGAAAACAGGAATATCAGGAATACTATTCTGTAAAAATTACCCTTTTTATCTCCAAAACGGGTTTTGAAAAATTTAAGATCAAACCATGTCTTTCTCTCACCGCTTTCAGATAAGAACGTACAATCGCAAAATGCTCATTTGTTACTTCTTTTATCGCTTTTAATTCAACTACAAATTTATTAAATACAAACATATCAAGTCTGTGCTTGCCTACTTCTTTTCCGTTGTAAAATACAGATATTTCCCATTGTCTTTGATAAGGGATGTTACGAGAATCGAATTCTAATGAAAGGGCATTTTCATAAACCGACTCAAGGAATCCTGGTCCGAGAGATTTATGAACCTCAATTGCTGCTGCAATGATTCGCTCCGTTATTTCTTCAAATTCAAGTTCCATTTTTTCCTGCTTTTCCTGTTTTCCTTAGCTGTTTTTTGTCAAATCTCACTCTAAAATCAAGAATCCAAAATTTAATTTAAAATCCCAACCCTTTTTTCCTTGCCATTACCCCATCTACCCATCGTTTTTCATCTGAATTTTTGGGATAAAGGGCAGAAAACGCCTGGGCAAGTCGCCAGAATCGTTCGTCACGGCCAACGCCTTCTTCTACAAGGAATCGTTTCAAGGCTTCACCTCTCCCCGCTGCAAAGAGTATCATTGCCTGATGTAGCCTGTCAAGGGTTGTATTACCTAATTGAGTGACATGCTTTTCACCCAGGGTACTTGATTTCTCTACCTCCTCAAGTTCTTTCATAAAATCAAATTGTTTTTGAGGTAATTTCTTTTTGCTTTTCTTTATTGCGGTATCGGTATCAGCCTTTCCGAAAAGCGCCTTTGTTCTTTCATCTACGGGAATGAGTCTTGCCTTATCACCCTTTATTTCAACTAGAGTCTGTAGTCTTTTCAGATGTACACCAAGTCCTTGAGCAATCTTTCGTGCTGCATCATACTCCAGGAAGTATCCGCTGAGCTTGGCTTTTCCTGATTTCTGATATTCTTCCTCGACTTCGTGCATTTCCTCAGCATCATCCGGGACTAATCTGGACTGTTTCTCATTACCGTTCCCATTCTTTGCTGTTGATAATGTCCATAACCACATCGCCGTCAGGCGGGCGTCTTCCTCAAAACCAGAGGTATCAGCGCCTTCAAAAATCATATTCAATGCCTCTTTTGCCACGGCAGCCCATACGTGTTCAAGATATTCCTTGAGAGTAACGACCTCACCCGATGCCTTTTCTACCTTTGAATATCTGGAGAAGATTTCCAATGCAGGACCAAGGCAGGCAAATATGGCATCAGCACCAACAATCTCCTCTTTAGCCAATCGCGGCATCCACTCATGGATTCGCTTTGGGAGTTCGGCAAGCACATCTCTCCAATCGCCAATTTCATTGGTTTTAATTGCCCCGTCCTGATTTTCTCGTGGACGGCAGACAAGATGAATAGAGGACGACAAAGAGGCAGTTCCCATTGCATTCATACGTGTCCCCATTTCTGTATCTATCGGCCATGATCCTGTTACGATCCAGCCAGCTTCAATCATAGCTTTGAGTTGCGACTCCCAACCACTTGTGGATTTGTGAGCAAAAACAACTACACCTATTCCACTTGAAGCTAGTATCCTTCGCCCCTCACTCATTGCCTTTACCATCATAGACTCAAAATAAACCTTATCCTTGCCTTTTTCCACATCTACAATGCATTCGTCATCGGTTATAGATGGCTTATACATAAAAAGTTCAGGATGTATAGAAGATACTGTTCGGTTTAGCCATACATAGAAAAAACTAGAAAGATCGCTATAAGCGATTGCATCATAATAAGGAGGGTCGGTAAAAAAACATTGGACGATATTATTAGGAAAGGGGTGGGTAGTCGCTGAGTTTACCTGAACAGTGGCATTACAGGTTTGTAAAAAAGGATAAGTTACATACAACATTTCACAAACCCACTTTAGTAAACTGCTAAAATCTCCACTTGCCCCACCTAAAATATTGGTTTCTGAGAAATCCCAAACCATTGGAAGTGCTTGCCTACCAAAGGTGTCAACTAAGTTTTCACCAGAAGCTTTCCATCGACATAAAGACGAGTTGTACTGAATAACTTTATTGATAACTAATGCTAAACAAGTTTGCATAGCTATTGCCAATTCACTCTCATAATCCTTTCTAAACTTTTCTTCAGCTTTTATTAACGTTTGTACTAATGTTGTCAATGCAAATGCCTGTCGTAATGTGAAAAGATCACCCCACTTATCCATTCCGTAATGAAGCACTCTAAACCCTGAATTTCCTCTAAGCCTAGCTTTTGACAGCATGTCTTCTGGCACAAGACTCAATGCTCCTTTATGATCACGTTTGCGCTTTTCAATTTCCTCTGCTGCCTTTTTTACCGCTTTCAAATCACGTTCTGTAGGCAAACGATAAAATCTGCCTTGCTGTCCTGGACGAGTTGTTACCACGGTAAAGAGCCTTGCATCATTAGCACCGCCGCGTCGTGTTTTTAGCTGCTGCCTTATCGATTTAACAGGCGTTGTATAACCACACACTGGACAAGTGGCGGAACCACGGCGAACAGTGCCTTCCGCTACATCTTTAACTTCAGCGTTCTCAATTATCTTAAAATCCACTCGCTTATTTTTGTGGTCTTGTATTATTTGCAAGGCAACAGAGCGACTTCCTTTTTTTGCAAGCCATAATGAACGCATTAACGGAACTTCTGCGCCGCATCCAGGCCCCTCACACTTTATCGTTCTTGCCCATAGATACGCAATTGGTGTGGCACCGTCTGGGTCTTTTGGATAAAACTCGGAGAGTTCCTTTTCTGCCTCTTTCTTTATCCATTCTCCCCACTTCCGAACCTCATCTGCGAGTCTTTGTCCATATTTTGGAATGTATTCGAGGACGACCTTATTCAGCAACACCGCAACAGGATTCAGGTCTGAGGCAAAGGCATCTGCCCCCACCCGCAACGCCTCAAGAGGTATGGAGCCACCGCCTGCGAAAGGGTCAACTACCAGAGGTTTTGTCCCTGGTTCACCACCAAGAGATTCATGGGCAATCTGAGTCAATGCCCTGCTTGTTTCTAAAAAATCCTTATTCGTTGAATTATCCCAATTAGCAAAATCTGCAATGAAATCCAGGAGCGCCTGCCTAAGTTCAACGCCATCATCCCAATTTCGTGGTATTCCACCTCTCTTATCCCGAAATGCCTTCATCAGCCGTCCTGCCTCTGCCTTAAACCTTTCAGGGCAAATAGTATCTCCTGGGTCAGGCCAGAGCGCCGCGCAGATCACAGCCCTGCACGCCGCCAGCGGTCGTCTTGCCCACCAGATATGGAGCGTAGATATATGCCCATGTCGTATGGACTTCTCTCTCCGCGCATGTTCAGATATTTTCTTGATCGGTAGGTCAACTTCTATGAGGCGTTTGGGATAAGGCACTCATTGCTCCATTCCTTAAACTTGTTTTGTAAGTCTTTTAAAAATTTTCCAAAGGATGCGTCCACCTGTTCTATACGCTGCAAGTCCATGGCATTAACTATATCCTCTGCATACTCCATTCCTCCAAGAGGTGGAGTTACCCCAGCATTCTGCATTGCCTCAAGCAACAGTTTTTTATAACGGTCTTTTGAACATTTTTGGTCCGGTGCATCACATCCTTTTCCAAGGACAGACTTGAATGCAGCCGAATCCAACAATAACCAACGTTCAATATGGGGATCAGGTATAGCACAGATCGTAAAATTCTTAAATTCTTTATTTGTCTCTTCGATCTCCCGCCTACGTTCCACATACCCCTTGCAGTTGGCATCCGTTGCTGTAATGAGTAAATCCGGTAACCTATCCCTTTCGCGTCTCAAATCACGCAAATATAATTGATATTCTGTGATTACCTTGCCGTGACCTCCACGTACGCTACGGCGCTCAATCTTGACTTTGATGCCATTTTCAAACGCAAGCCTTTTTACTAACGTATTTATAAAAGCTTCGTGCCCATAATCTTCAACAAAGAGTACAATCCTACGCATCAAAATCACCCCGTAAAATGCGCTCGGAAGTGCAAAGTTTTTCTTCCGTATCTAAAGCCTTGTCTATGTCTGTGCTGCGCCACAAAGCTCCAAGTGTAGAAAAAGGCTCGATCATAGTATGTCCTTGTTCTTTACGGCAAATATATAAATTCTCGTCGGAAATCATATCGGGCAAGATTGGTGAATGTGTGGTTACAATAAGCTGTGTGTCTCCTGTTGCTGTACGGCCTTTTAACAAATCAGCAATCATGCGTATTCTGCGGGGATGAATACCATTTTCAGGTTCCTCAAACCCCAATAAGGCTGGAGGCTCTTTCGCACCTCCCAATGCTAACAGCCCAAGCACGCGCAATGTGCCTTCAGACAAAACACGGGCAGGAATAGGAGTTTTACCTTCCAAAAGCTTCAGTTCAACTTCACCCAGGTCATTCGCACCAACTTCAATGCCTGTTACGTTAGGTATAATCATGTGCAAAGCCTTTTCAACTGCTTTAAACTGCGGTTCATCAAGGGCGCGTAAGGTGTTTAAAAAAGATGCGAGTTCTTCACCCATTAATCCGATATGGCGCACCTCTTTAACGGCATTGGGCGCACGCATACGCTCTCTTGGCTCAAAATAAAAGAAAAACCAACTTGCAAATTCCTGACGCATAGCAGCCAAATGTGGATAGTGGGGAGGATAAAGGGGTATGGAGAGAATACTGTGATCTAAGTTGCATTCATGATATGTTGGGTGTGCTTGACCTTCCATCCGCAAGTGGAGTCGATTACGAACTTTTTCAAGAAATGGATTCCTTTTCTTGTTTATTTCACCTTCAGCATTAAGCGCAGCTAGGTATTCATCACTCACTCGCAAAATACCTGATTTTGGAAGTATTTCTATTTCGATCCGATAACGTAAGTATCTTTCACGCACGGGAGGTAATAACTGAGTTTTCACTTCTGACTCAGAATTTTCGCCAGATGTCTCGGTCTTCTTCATTTTCATTTCACGGATTTGGCGGTTTACTGTCTCCATAATAGGTTTTGAAAGTTCAACATCAGCCTCGATACTAAACGATGCAGTTTCCTGTGCAAGTAATCCTTTAATTCCACTATCTCCAAAGGTAAAAGATTCCAGAGGCTTGCCACGATAAGGAGGTTCAAATGCATCTTTTAGTGTACGACTGGTTGCAATTCTAGATAAAAGTTGTAATGCATCTAAAAAGTTGCTTTTACCGGCTGCATTTGGACCAAAAAGAACGGATAGAGGGCGCAGACTAACGTCTACATCTACTAATGACTTGTAACCTTTTATTTTAATTCTTTTAAGCATGATACCCTCCAGCGGTAATTTCCAATTTTTGGAAGGAAATTTTTTGTTTCTATTTTTTATAAAAACCTTTTCAGTATCCTAAAACATACCAAAAATGGCATAAAAAACAATTTAAATTTTTTCAGAAACCGGATGATGAAGAAGGCGGCTACAAGGCCGAGAATGATGGCTATGATTACCGGACTGGCGCCAAATAGCCAGGCAAGCGCATGTATCAGTCCGGATAAAAATGCGATGGGATGCGTTGCAATGATGAGAAAAATTGATGCAAACAGGCCGTATTTTGCAAACTTTGCACATTTTGCAAATACTTTTGGCGGCATAAAGCGCATTACGAACATGCCGACCTTCCCTTTTCTGGCAAGCTTGAGTCCATCATCACCGTACATACCGACATACTTAATGACATCATCTCCGTGCCTTTTTGCCAGTCTGATAACGTCGTCTCCATATTTTTCAATGACTTTAATGCCGCTTGAGCCATACTTAGATACATACGATATAACATCATCACCATGGAGTGCGGCCATTTTAATAACATTATCCCCATAAACTGAACTCAAAAGCACAACGTCCTTGCCATGCTTCTGAATGATCCGAAGTCCGTCGTCGCCGTAAAGCGCAGTGTATTTGACAACATCATCGCCATATTGACGCGCCAGGGATAGGACGTCGTTGCCGTATCTTTCAATTGCAGTCCCCGCATCCGCACCATATTTAGAGACATATCGGACAGCATCATCCCCATATTGCTGCGAGATTTTGAGGATTTTGCCGTCCGTTACCTTCAGTGCCTTGATGCCATCATCCCCGTATTTTGCCACAAATTGA
>Ga0209342_10003201_pt1 | contig 17298 bp, 13 predicted proteins | sample RifCSP16_2_FD_184023 | JGI IMG/M metagenome (GOLD analysis project Ga0209342, IMG submission 184023) | Soil microbial communities from Rifle, Colorado - Rifle CSP2_sed 16_2 (SPAdes) (version 2) | ecosystem: Environmental > Terrestrial > Deep subsurface > Rock core/Sediment | place: Rifle... | reverse complement strand
CCCGACGAGTACTACCGTGACTTGGAAACTCGGTGGGAGAAGGCAGTTTCATCCGGGCGGTAGCTTAGCCGGTTTGTATGTGAGTTTTGCACCTATTGCCTATTATGATAACGTACAATACAGCGACCTGGCAACTTTCTTCCGAGTCTGGCTGGCGCACCTGCTCCCAACGGAAGTCAACTGGGCCTACGATGAGGCTCAGAGCGCCGTAGCGACAAAAGCCACTGACGACGACTCCAGTTTTATGACGGTGATTTCGGGCATCTTTCAAGAATGTGGGCGCGTGCTCAAGCGGCATACAGGCCGTCTGGTCTTCACTTTCCATCACTGGGATCCAAACGCCTGGGCAGAATTAACCATCGGCCTTAAGAGCGCCGGCTTCAAACTCATGAACTATTACGCCGTATCCTCAGAGCACCCGGTCTCAGTGCATATCAACAATCTCAATGCGATCACGCATGATGCGATCTTGGCGCTTGCGCTGGACGGAAACTCACCGGCTGAGCGCTGGCCGTCACTGACTAGAATAGATACGCGTCGGAGCGAAAGATTCTGCCAGCAATGCAGCGCGGCACTGGGGTGGTTGTTAGAAAGCTCACATTCATCTACAGAGATTAGGACTATCTGGAAAAACCTCATCGCAATGCGTAATAACCGCAGCCTTCCGAGTAAGGATAGATTTGTGAGCGCACTAAATACCAAGCTTCGGGCCAGACTCGCTATTAAATTCGATTAGAAGGCTTGGGAGTGGAAGATAACCTCCCGCAGGTTGGAACTCTGCGGGAGGTTCGCATTCACGGCAGAGGCTCATGCTATGAAATCCCACTTCATCAACGGGCGCTTCACATCAGGCCACGCCCAATCGGAAATCACCGTCCACAACCCGGCTACCGAGGAAGTTCTAGATAGTGTCCCGCTCGGAGCGGCCGAGGACGTCGACGACGCCGTGAAGGCCGCGGCGGCGGCTTTCGACGAGTGGAAGCGCACGCCCGCCGTCGCGCGCGCCGAGATGCTGCACGAAGTCTCGCGCAAGATGCGCGAACATGCAGAAGAAATCGCCCGCTTGCTGACGCTCGAGGAAGGCAAGCCGCTGCCCGAAAACGAAGAAGAGACGCTGTGGACGTACTCGACGTTCGACTACTACGCCGAGCTGGGCCGCCATTCGCGCGGGCGCGTCATCCCTTCGCCGGAGCACGGGCAGCTCTCGCTCGTGCTGAAGGAACCTTACGTCGCCGCCTGCATCGTGCCGTGGAACTACCCGCTGCTGTTGATGGCGTGGAAGGTCGCGCCGGCGCTCGCGGCGGGCAACACGGTCGTCATCAAGCCGAGCGAGATGACGCCTCTGACGACGCTGCGGCTGTGCGAGATCGCGTTCGATGGCATGCCGCCAGGCGTCGTCAACGTCGTGACCGGCGACGGCGCGACCGGCGCGGCGCTCGTCGCACACCCGGACGTGCCAGTCATCGCCTTCACCGGATCACTCTCGACCGGGCAGAAGATCGCGAGCGTCGCCGCGCCGATGATGAAGAAGACTCACTTCGAGCTGGGCGGGAAGGACGCGTTCGTCGTCGCCGAAGACGCCGACCCGGAGTTGGCGGCAAAAGCCGTCGCCTACGCGGCGCTGATCAACGCCGGCCAGGTGTGCACCAGCACCGAGCGCGTGTACGTGCCGAAGCAGAAGGCAGGGGCTTTCGCCGATGCGATCGTCGATCACGTCAGGTCGCTGAACCTCGGCGACGGGCTTGACCCGCAGACGGACATCGGCCCGATGATCGGCCCGAAGTACCGGGAGAAGGTGGTATCTCACGTCGAGGACGCGGTGCGGCGCGGCGCAAAGGTATTGACCGGCGGCAACATCCCCAGCCGGCGCGGCGCGTTCTACGAGCCGACCATCCTGGTCGACGTGAACCACACGATGAAGATCATGACCGAGGAGACGTTCGGCCCGGCCATTCCGCTGATGACCTACGGCGACTTTGAAGAGGCCATCCGGCTGGCGAACGACAGCATCTATGGCCTCGGCGCGTGCCTGTACACGAGCGACGCGAAGAAGGCCAGGCTGTTCTTCGAGGAAGTGAAGGCCGGGACGATCTGGATCAACGACCCGCTCACCGATAACTGCGCCGGCCCGTTCGGCGGGATGAAGTACACCGGCGGCGCGCGGGAGCTTGGCGAAGAAGGACTGGACGAGTTCCGCGAGACCAAGCATGTTCACTGGGACATCGAGGTGAAGCCGAAAGAGTGGTGGTATCCGTACCGTAAGTGAAACGTAAAACGTGATGCGTAAAAAGCCACCCACACTTCTGAGTGATGCTCGCGGCGATCAGGCGGGTTGACCACGCGGCAGATTTCGTGTAGACTTATCGTAGGACGATTTGACACCCTCAGTCGGCGAGGATCGACATGGAGTTTGTTTCTGTCCGCGATCTGCGCATCCAACCCGGCCAGGTCTGGAAGCGGCTCGCAGAGACGGGCGAATTGATCATCACCTCTCATGGCAAGCCGATCGCGCTGCTTGCAGGCGTGACTGACGCGACACTCGAACAGACGCTGACGGCGCTGCGACGGGCGCGCGCTCAGGTCGCCGCGTCGCAATTGCGCGCGGCGGCCCAGGCGCGCGGCACGGACAAGATGTCGATGCGCGAGATCGACGCCGAGATCAAGGCGGCCCGGCGCGAACGCAGGAAGTCCGCGCGCAAGCGCCTATGAACGTCGTCCTCGACACGAATGTCCTTGTGTCCGGCCTGCTCACGCCCCACGGTTCGTCGGGCCGCGTGATGGATCTGGTGCTCAGCGGCGATCTCACCCCTTGCTTCGACGATCGAATCATCGCCGAATATCGCGAAGTTCTCGCGCGTACGAAATTCGGCTTCGATGCTGTTCTGGTTGAAGCCATTCTCGATTACGTCGAGGCAGAAGGGCTGCACGTCGTCGCCGCGCCGCTCGGCGTTTCACTCCCGGACCCTGACGATATTGCTTTTCTCGAAGTGGCTGCTGCAGCCGGCGCAGAGTGGCTGATCACAGGCAACGCGCGGCATTTCCCCGCGCGAGCGCGGCACGGTATTCGGGTCGCAAATCCTGGCGAATTCGTCAAGCAGTGGCCGACAAAGCCTGGGTAGCGTTTTGTCCAAGCTTATTAACTCAATCACGGACGTTCCTGGCATCAAAGTCGGGCATGCGCAGGATTACGAGGCGCTTACCGGCGTGACGGTGGTGCTGTGCGACGGCCCTTCGGGGTCGGGCGCGGTCGGCGGCGTCGATCAGCGCGGCGGCGCGCCCGGCACGCGCGAGACGGATCCGCTCCGCCCGATGCATCTCGTGCAGAAAGTTCACGCCGTCGTGCTGACCGGCGGCAGCGCCTTCGGCCTCGACTCGGCGAGTGGCGTGGTGAAGTATCTCGAAGAGAAGGGGGTCGGCTTCGACGTGCGCGTCGCGAAAGTGCCGATCGTCCCGGCCGCGGTGCTGTTCGATCTAGGGATCGGCCGGGCCGACGTGCGTCCCGGCCCGGCGATGGGTTACCTGGCCTGCCAAAACGCGACACGCAAGGAAGCTTCGCAGGGAAACGTCGGCGCGGGAACCGGCGCGACGGTCGGCAAAATCAAAGGCATAAACTACGCCATGAAGTCCGGTATCGGCACGGCGTCGATCCGTCTCGGCAAGGGCGTCATAGTCGGCGCGCTGTTCGCCGTCAACGCCTTCGGCGATGTGATCGATCCGAGCACAGGGAAAATCATCGCCGGTGCACGCAAGACCAAGTCAGTTCCCTCAGTTCCTTCAGTTCCTTCAGTTCCCTTTCGAGGAACTCGAGGAACTCAAGGATCTAAAGGAACTCCCTTCCAGTTCGCCGACACCCTGACCGTGCTCCGGTCATTTGCCGGCAGGAAGATCGTGCGCTTCGCCAGCCGGAGCAACACCGTCATCGGCGTCGTGGCGACGAACGCCGTCCTGACGAAAGAGGAAGCGAACAAGGTCGCGCAGATGGCGCACGACGGGCTGGCGCGCGCGATCCGCCCGGCGCACACGATGTTCGACGGCGACACGATCTTTGCCTTGGCGACGGGCGAGAAGACAGCCGACGTGAACGTGATCGGCGCTTATGCGGCGGAGGTGACGACGCAGGCGATCGTCAACGCGGTTGTTCATGCTCGATCGGCTGGTGGCATACCGGCAGTGAAATGAACCACGGAGAACACGGATATCACAGATAAACCATGAAAACATCCGTGCCATCCGGGGTTGCCTTCTACCGGGAGATGAAGAGTGAAGATTTTTGTGACCGGCGCGACCGGCTTCATCGGCACGCATCTGGTTCCGAAGTTGATCTCACGCGGGCACGCGGTGACCTGTCTCGTCCGTGATCCTCAGAAGGCGGAGTCACTGGCCGCCGTGCGACTCGGCGGTACACTGGCGGCCGGCGACGTGACCGATCGCGAGTCGATGCGCGGATCGGACGCTGTATTTCACCTGGCCGCCTGGTACGCAATCGGCATCGACGAAAAAGACAAGGCACGCATGCGCGCCATCAACGTCGACGGCACGCGCAACACGTTAGAGCTGGCGGTGGCGCTGGGCGTCTCCAAGATCGTCTACACTAGCTCGGTCGTAGTCTTCGGCAACACGCGCGGCCGGATCGTCGACGAGTCGTTCCGTGCAAGCGTCGACGACATGGTATCCGAGTACGAGCGCTCCAAGTGGATCGCGCACTAAGAGATCGCCGCGCCGATGCAGCAGCACGGAGCGCCGATCATTATCGTGCAGCCAGGCGGCGTGACCGGCCCGGGCGATCCGACGCCGCCCGGCCGCTTATATCGCTTGTACCTTCAGGGCCTGCCAATCATGTTTGGCGCGAAGTCGGGACTGACGTATGCGCACGTGGACGATATCGCCGAGGGGCACGTCCTGGCTCTGGAGAAAGGCCGGATTGGCGAAGCGTACATCCTGGCCGGACCGTCTCTGACGTTCAGAGAAGCCATGCAGATGTGGGAGAAAATCACGGGTGTGTCCGCGCCGAGAATGTGGTTACCGGGATGGGCCGCCGGAGGGATGGCCAGGCTCGTCGGAATGTTGGAACGCGCATTCGGGTTGCGCACGACGTTTTCGTCCGAAGCGCTCAACTCACTGGCCGACTACACCTTCTTCGGCAGCGCGGACAAGGCCAAACGTGAATTAGGCTGGCAGCCGAGGCCGGTGGAAGAGACGTTCAGGGAAACGCTGGACGAGTGGCGAAAGATTCGTTGATTTGATGTCCATGCGTTGACACCATTCGTCACTCGTCTTTTACGTCCAACGCATAAGCCACCGCTTGCTCCAGCGTCATCGCCCGGCCTTCGGCCCAGGCCTCCTCAAACGCCGCCTCATCGAGTTGGGTGCGCACGGCGGCTACATCGCGTTCATGGTCGGCACGCTCGACCGGCGGCAGCGCAGCGCCAATCGCTTCGAAGATCGCTTCCGCCACCCCAAACAGTCGCGCCGCTCTCTCTGACTGTCCCTGCGCAGCGGCCACGCCGGCCAATCTCTGCAGCGACTCGGCAATGCCCCGTCTGCCTTCAAGCTCTCGGAGCAAGGCCAGGCTTACCTTGTATAGCGCCGTCGCCCGGCCATAGTCGCCCTGAGACCGCGCCACATTCCCCAGATGGCCCTGCGAAGAGGCGACGCCCGGCTTATCCCCTATTTCTCGACAAAGGGCCAGACTCTCCTCGAGCAATGTCGTCGCCCGCCGATAGTCGCCCTGGCGCCATGCGACTGTCCCCAAGCCGCGGAGCGACCACGCGATGAGCACTTCGGCGCCTAGTTCCCGGAACAGGGCCAGGCGCTGCTCGTAAAGCGCTACGGCTCGCTCGTAGTCACCCTGATCTCGCGCTACACGCCCCAAATTCCCAAGTGTATAGCCGATCTCCAGCCTGACCCCCAGTTCGCGGGATAGGGCCAGACTCTCCTGGTGCAGCGCTTCCGCCCGCTCGTAGTCGCCCTGAACGCGCACTACACGACCAAGGACATTGAGCGAGTTAGCAATGCTCCAATTGTCGCCCAGTTCTCGAGACAAGGCCAGGCACTCTTCCGCCAGCGCCTTCGCCTGCTCGAAGTTGTCGTAGTGGTATGCTATCCACGCCAATTTGATGACCGCATAGAGCATGCCCCATTTGTGCCCCACTTCGCGGAAGTGGGCCAGACTGCCCTTGTACAGCGCTTCCGCCTGCCGCATGTCGCCCTGATACCAGGCCACCTCGCCCATGAGAACAAATGAGAAAGCCAGGCCTTCCTGATCCCCGGCTTCGAGGCACAGCGCCAGGCTCTCTTTGGCCAGGGCTGCTGCCCGCTCAGGGTACGCTTGATGATATGCTATGAATCCAGCCCGATAGAGCGCCTTGGCTCTGGTCGAGACCCCGCTACCTGCTTTGGCCAGCGTTCTCTCCAGCCACTCCCGCCCCTCGCTCCAGTAACCCCGCACGAACCAGAAGTGCCCCAGCGCCCCGGCCAGGCGCAGCCCGGTTTCCACGCCTGCCTGCCCACCTCCCAGCGACCACGCCAATGCCGCACGCAGGTTGTCGTGCTCCGCCTCCAGCCGATCCATCCACGCCACCTGCCCTGCGTCATACAACCTTGGCTCGGCCTCCTCCGCTATCCGCACGAAGAAATCCAGGTGTTCACCCCGTGCCCGCGCTTCCTCCCCCGCCGCCAACAACTGTTCCCGCGCATACTCGCGAATCGTCTCTAACATCCGATAGCGCATCTCGCCGTTTTGCTGCCCAGCGATGACCAGCGATTTGTCCACCATGTGTAAAAGCAGATCAAAAATTTGATCTTCTTCAATTCCCTCTCCCTTACACACGCTCTCTGTCGCTTGCAGCGTAAACCCACCTGCAAACACCGACAGCCGCCGGAACAAGGCACGCTCCGCTTCTGACAGCAGGCCATAACTCCAGTCAATCAGCGCTGATAACGTTTGGTGTCGCGGCAGGGCGGTGCGGCTGCCGCCTGTCAGCAGCCGGAAACGGTCGTCCAGCCGCGTCGCGATGTGCTCCACAGACATGGCCCTGACGCGTGCTGCGGCCAACTCAATCGCCAGCGGGATGCCATCCAGACGGTGGCAAATCCGCGCCACCGCCGGCGCACTCGCGTCCGTCACGCTGAAGTCCGGCTTGACGACGACGGCGCGCTCGATGAACAGCCGCGCGGCTTCCGATTGCGTCAGCCGTTCGACGCTCGGCAACTGACGCACCTCCGGCAGCGACAGGGACGGGACCAGAAAAGATGTCTCCCCCGTGATGCGCAGGGCTTCCCTGCTGGTCGCCAGTATCTTCATATTCGGACAGGCACGCAGCAGCGTCTCCACCAGTTGCGCGCAGGCTTCGATCACGTGCTCGCAGTTGTCCACGATCAACAGGAGCGCTTTGGGACACAGGGAGTCGGTGAGCGTCTTGATCAGTGGATAACCTGGCTCTTCCCGCACGCCCAGTGTGGTCGCGACGGTCTGCGGCACGAGCGCGGGGCTGGATAGCGGGGCCAGTTCGACCAGCCACACACCATGCGGATACTCCGCCCCGGCGGCTGCGCCGACCTGCAAGCTCAAGCGTGTCTTGCCCACGCCACCCGGGCCGGTCAACGTCACCAGACGTGACTCCGATAGCAGCCGCCTCACTTCTTCCAGCTCGCGCTCCCGCCCGATGAAACTGCTCAACTGGCTCGGCAGGTTGCTTCGCCGCCGCTTGACGATCCCCACTGGCTCCGGTAGCCCCTCGCCCGGCAACACTTCGCCTTTCGACAGTCGCTCGAAGACCGCGCGCGTCTGCGCCGATGGCTCGACGCCCAATTCCTCGCGCAGCGCCTCGACACAGCGCTTGTAGGCAGCCGCTGCGCTCGACACATCGCCCCGGCTGGCGTGCGCGATGATCAGTGCCCGGTACGCCGCTTCGGGTGTGTGCCCCAGTGCGATCCAGCGCTCGCCCCACTCCAAGATCTCTTGCCACCGCCCCGCCTCGACGAGCCGATCCATCAACAGCGCCATCTTGTCCTCGAAAGCGGCTTGCAGGCGCTGCCGCTCCAGCACTACCCACTCGTCGTAAAAGCCCGGCAACAGATCGCCGCCGTAGGCCGAGACGGTGCGCATTAGGTTGTCCGCCGACCCATCGGCCTCCACGCGACGTGCCACGAGAGCCGCATCGAGCCAATATTCCGTTGTTGCGTCAAACGCAACCGTGATGTCGTCAGCCAGGAGGTAGTCGCGCTCACCCAGCGCCTTGCGGATGCGCCACAGCGTATGACGCAGATTGCCCTTCGCGTTCGATTCAGGCATGTCCGGCCACAGCAACCCGGCCAGTTGCTCGCGCCGATGGGCAGTGCCGGGGGTCAGCATCAGGTACGCCAGTAGCGATTGCGCGGCACGCAACGGGATTTCGACGGGTCGGCCGTCAACGCGGATGTCGAACTTCCCAAGTAGTCGAGCTTCAAGCATGAAGCGCCCCAATCAGACCAGGCAGCACGACAAGAAGACAGCACCTGCGATGCGAGGAGGTTGCCTGAGAAAAGTATAGCATTACCAACCGGCTAAATCAACCAGGAAATCGCCAGAATACACGCTGAATACACGCTCAACACCCGTTGAGCACATGCTGCTCTCGTATCCTCGTGTCAAACGCGCGAGGAGGAGAGCGATGAACGCCAGACGAGCCACAGCCCTATTCGGGATTGCCTTGAGGGTGCAGCAGCACACCCTCCGTGTGCCTCCGGCGCTGCCGATGCGGCGAACAATCCGCCGGGGTGGGTTGATAGCCCTGGTAGCCGTGTTGTTGAGCACGCTTCCGTCAGCAGCCCGCGCAGACAATCGCCAGGCAGAGCGCTTCTTGCCACGCGACGACAGCATCGTCGCCGCCCAAGTCAACGACATTCCGGCCGGGCTAGAGACTCTGCCCGCCGACCGGCTCGCGAAACTGGCGGTCTGGCTCGAGCGCGGCATTCGCTTCGAAGGCGCGACCTGGGACGCCCACACGGTCGGCCTGGCTATGACTGCCCTGGACACTACCCTGCGCCGGTTCGGCGGCGACTGGGACAAGCTACAACCGCTGCTGGGGCTGGAGGCCAACGCCTCGCTCGTCTACGACGACGATACCTCGAAGTGTCCCAGCGGGCGTCGGGCGAACTGCGCGCTGCCCTGGAACGGCCGGATTCACTTCAATACGTCCAGCCTCACCCTCCACGAGTTCCTGCATGAGAACGGTCATATCGTCGATTGGTTCCTGCAGAAAGAGCGCGGCGCACCTGGAGCCTGGTGGTCTACGACAGGGCTGCTAGGGCTGGGATGGACACCCCGCTCCGACGAGGCGCGCCTGGCGCGAATCCCCGCCGAGGATTACGAGGCGATGTACGACGATGCGGAGCGCGATGCGCCGTATTCGCAGGCGAGCCGGCAGGAGGATTTTGCAGACTCATTCGTGGCCTGGGTGCTCGGGCCGAAGCCGCCCGAACCGTATCGCGAGCTCAGCCCCCGGCGGCACGGGGCGCTGAACGTCGCCTTCGAGGTTTTTCCTGAATGACCTGAACGGTTCTCTCCTCCTTGCGAGCGAGTCGCCTGAGGGCACAGGCGGCTCGCTCTGTCTATGCCGCCATCTATGCTTTCGGGGCCTTCGAGGTTCCCTTATTAATCCTCTAACCTCCAACCTCCAATCTCCAATCTCCAATCTCTAATCTCTAATTCATCCTCGCCAGCAACGCATTCAACTGTCGCTTCGCCACTTCATAGTCCGGCGCAATCTCCAGCGCCTTGCGATAGCATCGAATCGCCTCCTCCCACGGGCCGATCCTCTCGTAGGCGCGCCCCAGGTTCATCCACGGGTAATGTGGCGCTTCGTAGCGCGGCGCAAGCGTCGCCTTCTCCAGCCACTCGATCGCCTCACGAGGCCGGTCCAGCTCAATCAGATAAGCGCCGATGTCGTTGTAAGGGTTGCCGAACGCCGGATCGACCTCGATCGCCTTCTTGCATTCCTCGATCGCGTCGTCGTGGCGGCCCAGGAATGAATACGTCCAACCCAGGAAGGTGTGCGCCTCGGCGGTCGGGTAGACCTCGATGCTGCGTCTGTATAACAAGATCGCGTCGGCCAAATTGCCCGCAACCTGCTGCGCGTACGCACGCTGGAACAGCAGGTCGGCGTGCTGGCGGGACTGGGGCGAGTCGTTCATCGGTTATCAGCCAGTGATCAGTGGTCAGTGACCAGTTATCAGTGAAGGCCCGGCAATGCCATCCATCGAGAGCAGCGTGTGCGCACAAAACATGTCAGCGGCGTCGCCACACGGCTGCGGAGTAAGGCATGCCCACATGCCGCATCTGGGGATGCTGGCTCCTCGCTATCCTCGTATGCTATAATCTGTTCAGGCTAGAGCGATGCCCGAATAATGGAGAAAGCCATGTTCCCGCGAATCACGAATGTACGCCACATTCAAGGCTATCGGCTTGAACTCACATTCTCGGACGGCGTACAAGTCGAGTTCGATTTCAAGAATAAAATAGTTGGACGGGGCGGTGTATTTACCCCGCTCGAAGACATCGACTTCTTCCGACAAGTACGTGTCGACGCGGAAGCCGGCACACTGGCCTGGCCCAACGATGTCGATCTTGATCCTGACGTGCTTTACAGCGAGGCGACCGGCACGCCGCTACCTATCCCCGAAACCGCTTAGGCCGCCATTCAGACTTCGGAAGTCCAAATTGAGACTTCCGAAGTCTTGGTCCTGCAGCGAAGCGACTGGCACTCCCTTGCCCATACCTGACTACCCAATTACCAATTACCTCATTACCAGCCCGCCCGACTCCCCAACCACCTCTACCCTTACCCCCGCCGGTGGGTTATTCTGGAGAAGGAAATCGGCCAGCGGCTCGCGGACGAACTTCTGAATGATACGCCGCAGCGGACGTGCGCCCCATTCGGGATGATCGTTCTTCGACAACAGCCACTCACGCGCCGAATCTCCAATCTCCAATCTCACTCCTCGCTCTTCCGCAAGCCTCATCTCCTTCTTCAACATCAAGTCCAGCACCTTGCGTAGCGCTTCAGGCGACAGCGAATTGAACATGATGATGTCGTCCAGTCGATTCAAAAACTCCGGCCGGAAGTGACGCTTGACCATTTCCATCGCCAGCTCGCGCGCCTGCCCGCCCAACGACAGATCGACCAGGTACTCCGCGCCGAGATTGCTGGTCAAGATGATCACCGTGTCGGCGAATGCAGTCACGCGCCCCTGCCCGTCGGTCAGGCGGCCTTCGTCCATCATTTGGAGCAGCACGTCGAGGATGCGCGGATGCGCCTTCTCGCTCTCGTCGAATAGCACGACCGTGTACGGTGTGTGGCGCACGCGGTCGGTCAACTGCCCACCACTCTCATAGCCTATATACCCCGGCGCAGCGCCGATCAGGCGGTTAAGCGAGTCCTCCTTCTGATACTCGGTCATGTCGAGCGCGATCAGGTTGTCCTCGCTGCCGAACATGAACTCGGCGAGCGCCTTGGCCAGCTCGGTCTTGCCGACGCCGGTCGGACCGAGGAACAGGAATGAGCCGATCGGGCGCTTCGGGTCTTTCAGCCCGACGCGCGCCGTCTTCACCGCCCGGCTGACGGCCAGGATCGCCTCGTCCTGCCCGATGATGCGCGCCTTGAGGTGCTCGGCCATCGCCGCGTACTTCGTGCGCTCGTCCTGCCCCAGCTTGCTCGCCGGGATGCCGGTCATCTGGCTGAGCGCGAGCATCACGTCGTCGGGATCGACGATCGCATCCGGCGGCGCTTCGGGTCGAAACGCCAGTTCATTCTGCGTCGCCATTCTTACGAGCGCGCAGGCGCGATGCAGCAGTTGCATCGCCGCGCCGGGCAAGGGCGTCGCCACCAGGTAACGCGCTGCCATCGTCGCGACTGTCGATCGTGTCCCGGCGGCGATCTTCAGCCCATATTCGAGTTCCAGATGCGGCTCATGCACATCGAGGATCTGCGTCGTCTCCTCCGCAGACGGCGGCGGCACGCGCAGCACGTGCGCCTTCTCCAGCCGGCCCTTCAGGCGTTCCTCGAGATCGCCATCCGCCGCGGTGGCGATGATGACAGGCTCTGAAGCGAGCAGCACCTTCGCCATCGCCTTCTCGGCCTGCGGAAACTCGGCGCGGCCCGGCCCACCGAAGAAACGCGCGACGTTCGGCGCAAACAGCGCGCCACGCTTGGACTGCGCGATCCCGGCGCGCACGGCTTCGAGCGGATTGTCGAGCAGCGCCTGCTCGGAAATCTCGATCATCGAGGCGATACCGCGCGGCCCCTTGCCTTCGGCGATCAGCAAGGCCAGGCTCGCCGCGAGCGACCGCTTTCCGACGCCGGCCGGCCCGACCAGGATCACGTGCCGATGCGTCTCGATCGAAAGCAGGCTGATCAACTCGCGCAGCAGGTTCTCGCGGAAAAAGATCGGCTCGCGCTCGCCCGACTTCGCCTCGGCCACCCAGTCGCGCGTCGTCATGCGCTTGCTGAGCGAGCGATCGCGTAGAGTGTCGATGAGCGCATTCGGCGTAACGCCACGCGCCTGCAGCAGGCCCGCCGTGCTCAGGCCCGGCTGCGCCAGCGCGCTGAGCAGGTGTTCACTACCGATCCATACCTCGTCGTTCGCCTGCGCGATAGTGAGTGCGTCGTCGAGCGCCTTGAGCAACTCGTCAGACAGCTCCACCTGCCCGCCGTCCCCGGTCTTGAGCACGAAATCGGCCGGGCGGCCGTCGCGCGGCTTGATTTGCGCTTCGACCGCGCGCTCCAGGTCGTCGATCGTGAAGCCGCGCTCGACGGCGATCTTGTCCAGGATGCGGCGCGCCGATGTATCCGGCGTGCGGATCGTCGCCAGCAGCGCGAGTTCCGGCATTAGCGTGCGCTTGCCGTAGACCGGCGTCAATCGGGCGGCGGCGTTCAGAATTTCGACGGTATGCTTCGAGAGGAGATTCGGGTTGAGCGTGCCCATCGCTGGTAAGCGTAGCACGAAAGCGAGGAACATTCAAGAAAGACTTCCGAGGTCTGCATGACCTCGGAAGTCTGGGCAAGCTGGGGAGGAGGGATTCGAACCCCCGGTACACGGATCCAAAGTCCGTTGCCTTGCCAGCTTGGCCACTCCCCAAGTTCGCGTGGATTGTAACATGCCGCTCGACCCCTGACAAGGGAACCTCGAAAGCCCCGAAAGCAGAGATGGCGGCATAGAACGGAGCGAGCCGCCTGTGCCCTCAGGCGACTCGCTCGCATGGAGGAGAGAACTGTCACATCATGACGGCCCGCGTCCAGAGACGCCCTCTGACCGCGTCATTTCATCGCTTGTGTGAGTCAATGAACGAATGCCGCACCGACGGCCCAAGCGTCGCGCCGCTCGTTACGACGACCCGGAACGCTTCGGCCAGATCCTCGCGGTGATCCGTCTCACCGTACGGCGTGAATGGCCGGCCCAGGTTGCTATTCCATTGATACTTGCCCGCGCTCGTGTACGACCCGCCCACGCTGGTGAGGAACGCCGGCTCAAGCCCATTGAGGTCGGCCCACGCATGGCCCATCTCGTGGATCGCCGCGTCGGCGTGCAGCCAAAAGCCGTTGACCAGATGCGCGCGCTTCTTGCCGGGATCCCAGTGCGAGCGGCCCGGGCCGACGTTGCCGCTCACCAACACGAAAGTCAGTTTGCCGAACGCCCGCGTGAAACCCCTCGCGCCGCCGAAGAACGCCGCCGTCTGCTCGACCTGCCGCTTGAGCGACTGCGCCCGGTCGAGCGACCATTTCAAGCCGTAGTCCACCGCCGAGAAGCCCTCGGCGCCTGGCGTGAAGTTGACGCCGCTGACGAGCACCTCGATGCCGTACGCGGCGCGGGCGTCGTTCAGCGTCCTGGCGCACGCGGCTTTCTCGTCGTTGGTGTGTCCGGCGCAGGCTTCGGATGGAAGATCGATTGTTTGAGGGGCAGCCTGGGCAATCGCCGGGGAAATGGCCGAAAGGATCAGGCTCAACGCAATCACGAATAGGGCTGTGGCTCGTCTGGCGTTCATCGCTCTCCTCCTCGCGCGTTTGACACGAGGGTAGGGGAGCGGCATCGGCCACGGTGCTGCGCGCCGTTATTCCGGCGTTAATCGCAAAATTCGTTATTGCTTTACATGATTTCTTGCGCTATACTCGTTCGTAAGCCACGGGCAGTCGTCGTTGCAACAGCCTCAGACCCCGATTGCTCCCTGCGTCACAGATATAAGGGGCCTCACATGCTGGAAGTCCGACTCCTCGGCCGCTTCGAGGTGCGATTGGACGGAGAGCTAATCGACCTGGCCTCGCGTCCCGCGCAATCGCTGTTCGCCTACCTCGCGCTGAACCCCAACCTGCCACATCGCCGTGAACGGCTGGCCGGACTGCTGTGGCCCGACACCAGCGACGCCAACGCCCGCAACAGCCTGCGCCACGCGCTGTGGACGCTGCGCCGCGCGCTCGGCGCGGACGGCCAGTACCTGCTTGCCGACGATCTCACCATCACGCTGAACGCCGACTCGGATTGCCGCTTCGATTTTGCCGTGTTGGATCAAAAGCCGACCGTCGAGTGGAGCGCCGATGATCTGATCGGCATCGTGTCGGAGTACGGCGACGATCTGCTGCCGGGCTTCTACGACGAGTGGGTCGTGCTCGAACGCCAGCGGCTTCAAGTGGTGTTCGAGCATAAGATGAAGTTGTTGCTGGATCGACTGGTCGAGGCGCGGCGATGGGAGGACGTGCTGGAATGGGGCGAGCGGTGGATCGTGTTAGGTTACACGCCGGAACCGGCCTATCGCGCGCTGATGGTGGCGCACGCGGGCTTGGGCGATGTGTCGAAGATGGCGGCGACGTTTCGCCGCTGCGTCGAGTCGCTGAAGACCGAACTCGGCGTCGAGCCATCCGAGCAGACACGGACGACCTACGAGCAACTGGCGCGTGGCGAAGCGCCACATGAGCCAATAGCCGTACCTGTGACACAACCGGCCATCGCGACGGACGATATGCCGCCCGCGCCGGGCGAACCGCCGTTCAAGGGGTTGCAGTACTTCGATGAAGCCGACGCCGACCTGTTCTTCGGCCGCGAGCGGTTGACGGCCAGGTTGGTGGATCGCCTGCGTGGGAGCGACTTCCTGGCAGTTGTGGGCGCGTCGGGCAGCGGCAAGTCGTCAGTCACGCGCGCCGGGCTGGTCCCTGCGCTCAAGCGCGGCGCACCACTGGCCGATGGCGCATCGCCGCCGGAGGGCAGCACGCGCTGGCGGTATCACGTCATCACGCCGACGGCGCATCCGCTCGAAGCGCTCGCCCTCAGCCTCACCCGCGACTCGGACTCAGTGACCACGACGGCCACACTCATCGATGATCTGGCGCGTGACTCGCGCAGCCTGCATCTGTTCGTCCGAAGACGGCTGGAAACTCAGGGGAACTCAAGGAACTCAGGGAACTCAGGGGTGCTCTTGCCTACATCGGGTGGCGATTGGGCCGGCAACCATCTGCTGCTCGTCGTCGATCAATTCGAGGAGCTGTTCACCCTTTGTCGCGACGAAGCCGTGCGCAAAGCGTTCATCGACAACCTGCTCACTGCCGCTGCTCCCTCCCCCGTCGGCGCTGTCCCGACGGGGGAGGGCCGGGGTGGGGGCGAGAGGCCAACGATTGTTGTGATCACGCTACGCGCCGACTTCTACGCACACTGCGCGGAGCACGCGCCACTGCGCGACGCACTGGCGAAGCATCAGGAGTATATCGGTCGGATGAGCGCCGAGGAGCTGCGCCGCACGATCGAAGAACCGGCGAAGCGCGGCGGCTGGCAGTTCGAGCCGGGGCTGGTCGATCTGCTTATGCGCGAGACGGGCAGCGAGCCGGGTGGGCTGCCGCTGTTGTCGCACGCGCTACTCGAAACGTGGCAGCGACGGCGCGGGCGGACATTGACGCTGCGAAGTTACGCCGAGTCGGGCGGCGTGCACGGCGCGATCGCCAAGACGGCGGAGAGCGTATATCGACGCTTCACGCCGGAACAGCAGGCCATTGCCCGCAATGTCTTCATCCGGCTGACGGAGTTGGGCGAAGGCACGCAGGATACCCGGCGTCGCGCCGCGCTCGACGAACTCACGTCGCGAGCGGACGATGTGCCCGACGTCGGATCCGTGTTGAACATCCTGGCCGGTGCGCGCTTGATCACACTGGCGGAAGAGACCGCGGAAGTCGCGCACGAGGCGTTGATCCGCGAGTGGCCGACGCTGCGGCAGTGGCTGAGTGAGGACCGTGAGGGTTTGCGGCAGCACCGGCATCTAACCGAGGCCGCGCGGGGGTGGGAAGCGCTGGGCCGCGATCCGGGCGAGTTGTATCGCGGCGCGCGATTGGCGCAGGCCGTGGAATGGGCCGAGACGCACGCGGGCGAGTTGAACGCGCTGGAGCGGGCGTATCTCGACGCATCGAGAGAGTGGGCCGAGCGCGAAGCGGCCGAGCGCGAAGCGCAGCAGCAGCGTGAACTCGAAGCGGCGCGGACGTTGGCTGAGACGCAGGCGCAGGCGGCGCATCGGCTGCGCTTGCGCAATCGTGCCATCACCGCAGTCGGCGTGATTGCATTGATTCTGGCCGTGCTGGCCGGGACGTTCGGCGCTCAGTCGGGGCAGAATGCAGAAGAAGCGAAGCGCAATCTGGGCGTCGCCGAAGCCAACGCCGCCACGGCGCAAGCGGCGCGAGGTCTGGCCGACGAGCAGCGTGGCGCCGCGCTCGCCGCGCAGGCTACGGCTGAAGCCGAACGCCAACGTGCGGAGACTGAGAGACGCCTCGCCGCTTCACGTGAGCTGGCGGTGCTGGCCAACAGCACTTTGGAGACGGACCCCGAATTGAGCATCCTGCTGGCATTACAGGCATTGGCGACCACGCATACAAAGCAGGCAGAGGAAGCGCTGCACCGGGCGCTGCAAACATCCCGCATCCAACATACTCTGGTAGGCCACACAGACTTCCTTGAGGAGGTCGCTTACAGTCCGGATGGAACGCTTCTGGCGACCTCTGGCTTTGACAGGACAGTCAGAATCTGGGATATAGCTACCGGGCAGGAGCGACTCACACTGACTGAGACCGGTGGCCGCATCGCCTTTCATAAGGACGGAACGCGACTGGCGGCGCTCACCCCGGGCGAGAATCGGGAGAGCCTCATCGTAACGATTTGGGATGTTATCTCTGGATTCACTACCGGACACTTTCTGGCTCAAGCGCGAATGAGATTGGGATAGGCCGATCATGGTTAAGCAGATAATCCAAGAGTCGCAAGCCGAGTTGGAACAGACTCAGATCACAGCGGTGC
>Ga0209342_10003200_pt1 | contig 17300 bp, 17 predicted proteins | sample RifCSP16_2_FD_184023 | JGI IMG/M metagenome (GOLD analysis project Ga0209342, IMG submission 184023) | Soil microbial communities from Rifle, Colorado - Rifle CSP2_sed 16_2 (SPAdes) (version 2) | ecosystem: Environmental > Terrestrial > Deep subsurface > Rock core/Sediment | place: Rifle... | reverse complement strand
AAACGAAACTCCGCTGTTTTTAGAAGCAGATAATCAATTACCCCCAATCGGACAATTAAAATAGCAATGGCAATACTCAAAACAAGCAAAAAGATATCCTTTTTTAAAGTAGAGGGATGAGTGTTTAGATTATTATTGAAACTATCATTCATAAAATGCCTAATTGAAATACTCCGGCGTGTTTTCGATCATAAAAACCAATAATTGACTCATGACCATTTGTGCCGAGATACCGATATCTTTAGGCCCGTCTTCAAGAAGAACAGTGAAAGCAAAGCGGGGCTCGGTAAACGGCGCAAAGCCAATGACCCAAGAATTCAAGTGGTCTTTCGCCAAACCGATTTGAGCGGTGCCTGTTTTAGCCGCTACTTTCAGATTGCCGAAATTAAGACTTGTCGCCGTTCCCGTTGTCACCGCTTGCTGCATCCCCTCGCGAACCACCTGAAAAATTTCAGGCGAAATAGCAAGAACTGATTCTTCGACTGAAGCATCGTGGCGCAAATGAGGCGTTAACAGCCGCCCGTCGGTCGCGATCGCGCCGGTTGCTCGCGCTAATTGGAGAGGCGTAACCTGGAAACCATACTGGCCGATTGCCGTATTATAAGTATCGCCGATCCGCCAAATATCGCCCGGGAATCGCTCTTTCTTCCAAGTCGGATTTGGAATCGTGCCGATCGCTTCATCTTCAAGATCGATACTTGTCTTCTCTCCCAAGCCAAACAGCCGGAGATATTTTTCGATCCGGCTTATGCCAAGGCCCGGCTGGCTTTCAAAACCGCCGCCAATCTCATAAAAATAGACATTTGATGACACCGCGAGCGCGTCGCGAATATCAACAAAACCATGAGCTTTCCAATCATTAAAAACAGAAAATTGATTCGGGTTATAAGGATTAGCCAAAGCAATGGAACCGGTCGAAAGAATTCTGGTGTCGGGCGTGATAATATTTTCTTTAAGCGCCGCCGTTGCCAAAAAAGGTTTGACCGTCGAGCCGGGAGTGTAAAGACCGGAAACGGCCCGGTTTAAAAAAACTTTTCGCTTATCGCTTGAAAAGCTTGCGATCGCTTCGCGATCTTTTCCCAAAGAAACAATTTCTGAATCAAATTCCGGGAAGTTGACAAGCGTCAGGAGGCCGCCGTCTTTGAGGTCAATAAGGATCCCTACCCCGCCGGTAAAATGCGAACGGGCGGTATTTTTTAAAATATCAAAAAGTTTTTCCTGAAGCCGCGAATCGATGGCGAGAGTGATATTCTCTCCGGGCCGGGTTGCCGTCACAACGTTTTCCGAATGAACATCGCCAAAAACATCGGTTTCGATAATTTTCAGGCCGTTTTCGCCGGCCAAAACGGCGTCATACTCTTTTTCAATCCCTTCTTTGCCGACAAAATTTTCCCGCCAATAAAAACCGGCTTTGTCTTTGGTCGGATAATTGACAAAGCCAAGAACATGGGCAAAGCCGGGCGCCTTGTAAGCCCGCTCGATGCTTTCCGTTCCTTCGCGATTCCAGGCAAGCTCTACGCCATTTCGGTCATAAATGATGCCCCGCGGCGCGATAATCGGAATTTTTTGAAGACGATTGCGCTCGCTTAAATTAAAATATGTTTTTCCTTCGGCAATTTGAATAAAGCCGATACGGGACATAAAAACAAGACCTACAAAAAGAAAGGCTAAGCCAACCGCAAAAATCACTCGCTTGGTAATAGGTTTGCTAAGCCTCCCTTCAAGTTGATGAACATTGAAATTTGGAAGATTCTCCGCGTCGGAAAAGATTTCATCAGGTTCAATTTCTTTAAATTTCTTTTTCATGGCCGCAAATATTTCTTTAATAAATTAACAGAAAAATAGATGATGATACCAAGAAGAGTCGTCACAAAAACACCCCCCCAGAAGCGGTTTTCGGGTGCGCCAAATAAGAGATCGGAAAAAAAGAAGATCGGGACAATTTCCCAAAAAGAAGCAAAAAAGAAAACAAGGCCGGCCGCCAAAGGAAGCCAAAACCACCAAGGCAAGAAAAGCGTTGCTAGGATTAACAAAAAAACGCCTGTAATGCGCAAAAACATACACCTATTATATCAACAAACGAGGCGTACGAGCAAATACACAAAAATATTTTAGTTAAAATACGAAAACAAGAAAGAGGATGTAAAAAGTAATAGCCAGAATAAAGTTGATAAGAATACCAGTGAGTGATCCGATAACGGAATAACTTGCCGCCTTAAAGGCTTTTTTATGATCCCGAAATGAAACAAGCTCCGCCAGCAGGACGCCGGCAAAAAGACCAATGAGTCCGCCGAAGGGCGGAATAAGAAACGTGCCGACAACAGCGCCAAGGAAACCGAAGATAAGCGAGTCGCGGCCTGCCCCGCCGTATTTGGCGCCAAGAATCCCTGCTGAATAATCGACGATAATGGAAACAACCACAAAGGCGCCGAGAATCAGGAATTCATTGAGGCCAAGCCGCGTGAATTTGTCGATGAAGCCGTAAAGCAAAGCCAGTATGAACATAAAAGGGATAACTGGCAGGGCCGGAATGAAAACCAAAAATACCATTGGGGCGAGAATAATGCTGGTGATAATGGCGGCGACTAAACTCATAATTATTTATCTTTGGCGAGCTTATTGATCATTTGGATAACCCCTAAAAAGCGGCCACCGATAACGCCAAGCATTGTTGCCGCAAACACCCCTCTCACGACATGGATATTTTGGTAATAATCTTCGAGAAGCGGCGTGGTGATTATCCGAAGAATAATGTAGAGAATAAAAATTACAACCGCCGTGCGATCCATCCGGGCAATGGTCACTACTTTGTTGAATTTTTGCAAACCAAATTTATAAATTCGCGCGGTTAGATAACCAATAATGGCGCTTACGATAATAATCGGCAGCGGCAGCCACCAAATAAGGCCAAAAACTAAAATATCGTAAAGAATAAACGCGGCAAAGCTGAAAGATAGAAGAAACATAATCCCGAACAAAAACCTGACGCGCCAATGAAGACGTTTTTCCCGGAGAACAGACACCGCTTCCATTAAAGCGACTGGTTTCAATCCTTCTAGACTTGGTGTTTCTTTGATAATTTTTTTAAACACACAGCTTAAATTTTAAGCGAAACTAAACCCTCCTTTAATTAAAAAAACGAGACCAAAAACAACAAAAAGAGTAATGGAAAGTTCCGCATAATGACTGCCGACAAGAACCGAACCGCCGGCAATATCAATGAAACTGCCGACATCGGTTGAGAGAAAAACAAAAAGCAAGCCTTTGATAATAAGATAAACGCCGAAGACAATCAAAAGCCAAATCGGCAGCTCTACCGCGAAAGCCGATAAGAAAAAGAGAAAACTCGCTAAAATATCAAAAAGGCCAAGTAATTTCATAGTAATTTCATAGAGATTAGTATTCCCTGCCCCGTTTCCCTTGAACCCCTTTTTTATAGGGATGCTTTACTTCCCGGAATTCAGTCATGATATCGGCGTAAGACCGAAGCGCGCTCGAAGTGCCCAAATCGCTACGGCCGGTTAAAACAAGATCTGTTGCGGAAGGAGTTTTTTTGATGAGCACAAGGACATCCTTAAGTTTAACTAATTTAAGGGAGAGCGCAACATTGACTTCATCAAGGATTACAAGGTCGTATTTTTTTGAAACTAAAGCTTTTTTTGCCCTTCTTAGCGTTTCTACGGCGGCTTTTTTGTGAATCGCTATTGGTAATTTATCACCCATAATGCCGACAAATCCCTGGCCGCCTTTAATAAGCCGGAAGCGGCCCCCCAATTTGGCGATTGCTTTTTCTTCACCCGTCGGCCACTTTCGACTCTTGATAAATTGAAAACAGATGACTTTTCCGCCGTTGCCAAAAACACGGAGGCCTTGGCCCATCGCGGCGGTGGTTTTGCCTTTACCGTTGCCTGTGAAAAGTAGAATCATCTTAAGAATTGCGAAATAAACATTCCTCGCAGAGCACGGATATTTTCCTGCTGGAAAATTCCTCGTGCTCGGCCCAGTCGGCCTCGCAAGTCTCTGCTCGGAATGTTTATTTCGCAATTAAGTAAATACTAGGCGCCGGGAGCAAGGGTGCCGGTTTGAATATCAATCTCGCAAGTGCCGCCGACGCAAGCCAGCTCTTTCGCTCCTTGAGTTTCGTCTTCTTTTTCGTAAGCGACAATTCGGGAGAAATCAATATCAGGAGTTTTCATCAAGACTTCGTTGTACTTTTCATTATCCACTTCTTCGTAAGGCGCAAGTTTGTAAACATGTTCGCTTCTCGGCAGAAAGGAAAGACCGCCGATCATTTCCCAATTGTTGTAAAGCCAGTTAGCCGTCTCCACCCATTCGTTATCACCGACGGAAACGGTGACGGACGGATTATGTTCGGTGTAATTTTCTTTAACCATCTTCCAGTACTCAAGTTGCTCGATCGCCGACAAATCGTTCCGGAAAATTTTGCTTGGCGGAGCTTTGACCGGAAAATCGATAACAAAGGTTGTCGCGTTGTCTTCCATCTGCCCCACTTCCGGCTGGTTCGGGAATTTTTGTTCCCGGAGCATGTGGAAAAGCGGATCAGTAGCGGCAATTCTCACGCGGCGAATATAGTAAGGCGCGTGGCGCGGATGAATACCGGAGGATGAATCAACAAGCTGCGAAACGGTGCCGCTTGGCTTGTTGCAGGTAATCGACATGGAAACCGGAATGCCGAAGCGCTTGGCGTAGTGCTTGTTCGTTTCAATCGTCATTTCGCGCATCTTCCGGAGCATTTCTCCGTTTTGGAGGACTGCGCAATCCCAAAAACCGGTGATTGAAACACCAAGCAAACGCTCTTCATTGCAGTTTGTTTGCCAATCCTTGGAAATATAGGGGAAATCGGTGAGCATTGACTGGTAAGTGCCCAAAATAGTGGCTAATTTGGCCTTTCGGAGAAGGGTTTCCGGGGTATCTTCGCTACGCGCCACCACCTCTGTCAGATTGCAAAATTCTTTATTTCGGAGAACTATTTCTCCGCAGGGGTTAGTGCCGGTCTTTTGAATTTGCGCTTTTGATTTTTTCCAACGCCGCTGTGGCATTTGGTACTCCAGTCCGCCTCTGTTAAATATTCCCCGCTCGCCGGTGCCGCTCTTGGCAAGCGAAAGCCATTCATCGAGAAAATTCGTGGCGCTCGGTTTTTCGGTATAAACGGCGGAATTGTTTGCCATGCTCCGCTGTGGGTTATTGATATAAAACATTCCATCTTTAGCATGACGCATTTCTTCATCATCAAAATCAGAAAGAGAAATTAAAGCGGTTCGCCTGACGCCGCCCATCACAACAACTTCTCCGACTTTACAACAGATATCATGAACATCAAGAGTCGAAAGACGTTTGCCTTGGCGCGCGAGAATTTTCGCGCGAGTGAAATCAAGAAGAGCGCGAAGCGGCTCCGAGCCACTTGATCTCCCGCCCATTGTTTTGAGTCGGGAACCGGCTGACCGAAGCGCCGAGTAATCAAATTTTATATCTTTTCCGGAAAACCAAGTTTTTAATCCAATCGTTAAAGAATCCGCCCAACCTTCTTTTGAATCCCCAATCAGATGAGTTGCTAAAATTTTTCCGGTTTGAATTTTTACGATCGGTAATTGTTGAATGTGTTGGTTTTCAACGGAAAAGCCGACACCGGTGCCGCACATGGAAAGAAACATAATTTCGGCAAAATCTTCGAAACGATTCGGAGCGATGAAAGAGCAATTGTAGGCAGTGACATGATTTTTCCGCGCCGCGTTGCCGGCGGACCACAGAAGTCTCATGCTGGGCATGACTTCTTGGCGCAAAATTCCTTCACGGATTTCCGTGTATTCGTTTTCAGTGAGCCGGTCACGCAAATTTTCTTTCATAAAGGACATATAGCGATCAACCGTCTCGATCCAGGTCTCCCGGCGGCCTTCTTCATCCATCCAACGGGAATAAGTGCGGAAATAAATGAATTCGCCGAGTTTGTTTCGGAAATATTTTTTGCTGTCCGCGACGAGTTGCCTGACTTTTTCCGGAACTTGGCGGACCTTTTCCCGGATAGTCGATCGTTCTTGGCGGTAAAGAATGTAAGCTTTGGCAGTTTTGGGCAAGTCGCCCAAAATTAAAGATTCTTCAACGATGTCTTGGATTTCTTCAACGGTTGGAATAATCTTGCCGTCAAATTTTTTGTTGAGTTCAGTGACGACTTTGTCGGAAATTTTGACCGAATCGCGAATTACATTCCCTTCACCGACAGCCGTCATCGCTTTGGCGACGGCACTGGAGATCCGGCTTTGTTCAAAACTTACAATTCGACCGTCTCTTTTTTTTACTTGTTTAATTTGTGAGGTAACCATGCTATTTTTTTTATTTATAACTTTATAGATATTATACTTTGCCGAAAAACTCTATTCAATACAAAATTATTGTGGATAAGTAATTTCACAATGAAATTTTTTATCGGCAAGAGGCAATTTTTTAAAAATTTGCAAAATGAACGGCAAATTGAGAAAATATTTTTTGATTTCGGGCGATTTTTCAAATTTTTGCTAATTTCGTGATTAAAAAAGAAAAAAATGCTAAAATTAGGTGATGAAAAACGAAAAACTCTTCAGCCAAATGCGAAATCGCGGCCTCTCGACGGAAAATTTCCGAAAAAACGCCGAAATTTTGTCGTTTAGTTTGGCCAGAAAGACTTTTGCGAAGATTCCGGCGTCAAAAAGAAGCAAAGTAGCGCTCATAATGATTTTGCGGTCGGCCCTTGCCATGTTGTCGGCCTTCCTTAAATACTTCCCGAAGGCCCCTGTCGGCTTTATTGGTTTAAAAAGGAATGAATTAACCGCCGTCGCCAAAAAATATTACGAAAACCTGCCGAAATTAAGCAAAAGCTCAATTGTTGTCATTCCCGACCCCATGCTTGGCACTGCCGGCAGTTTTATTAATGTTCTTAAAATACTTATTAAAAAAGGAGTAAACCCAAAAAACGTTTATTTCACCGGCTTTATCGCGGCTGAAGACCCAGGCATTGAAAAAGTAGCCAGATTAATTCCAAAAGAAAACCTGACTTTTTTGGCCATTGATCCGAAATTAGACAGCAAGTATTACATTACGCCCGGTCTTGGCGACTTCGGCGACCGGTATTTTGGATATAAATAACATTTTTCTTAATTACTTAAAATTATACAATATTCCATCAAGTTGATGAATTTTCGTAAAATGCATTTTTTTGATGAAATAACGGTCATGACTAACAACAATAAGCATACCGGGAAATTCACTAAGCCCTTCTTCGAGTTCCTCCAAAACCTCCAAATCAAGGTGGTTTGTCGGTTCGTCTAAAATAATACAGTTGGGCTTCGCCGTAGGAAATCCTCATATCTATTGGGCCGATGTTTTTCTCCGGCAAATTTTTCTTCACGCCCTCAAGATTAAATACCTTATCCCCGCTTCGCTCATCAACCTCAAAACGGACATGGAGCGGCAATAAGTGAACAGGTTTTTCGGGGGCCTTTTCTTCTTTAAATTTTTGCAGCCTCTCTTTTATAATCCTTGCCCGCCTTCCCATTTTTGCTTCCTTGTCTCGAAGCGCCGCCGCAACCGGCTTTTCTTTTTCTTTTTTATTCATAGTCCGCAAGCTGTTTCTCTCCGCTTCAAGTTTCCTTACCCAGCTTTCCTTTTTGTTGATAGACTTCTGCGTTTCGGTAATTTTTTCCGTGCTGTCGGTATAGGTGGCCCATTCTTTTTCAATTCGCTTCTTTTTTTGGTTTAAATAATCGGTAAAATTTCCGTCATACACGATCGATTTTTTGGAAATTGCATCAATCTCTATGATTTTATTAACAGTTTTATCAAGAAGAGCCCGGTCATGAGAAACAATAATAAACGCCTTCGCGCTTTTTTGAATAAAATCTTCAAGAATCATAAGTGCGTTCATATCAAGATTGTTCGTCGGCTCATCGAGAAGAAAAAGATCATAAGGAGAAATAATGATGCGGAGCATGGCTATTTTTGTTTTTTCCCCACCGCTTAAATCCCTCATCTTTCTTTCAAGTATTGTTTCCTTAAATCCGATCCGAGATAACAACGGCAAAATACCCGGCAAGACCCCCCTGCTTTTATTTATTGCTTCAGACAGAAAATCGTTTACGCTGGCATTTTTGTGAGCGGTAAATGTTTGAGGTATATACCCGATTGCAATATCTTTTTTAGTTGTGATGCCCCCCTCGTCTCTTTCGGTTATACTGGCAATAATTTTGAGGAGCGTCGACTTGCCTGATCCGTTTGCGCCGACAAGGCCGATTTTTTCGCTTTCCTGGATACTTAGAGAAACATCCTTGAGAGCGACGAAATTATCGTAGGATTTCCCGACGTGACGGCAGGAAAGAATAGGTTTATTAATTGTAGACATGATAATACGCGGGATTTGTATCCCTTTTATTAGCTAATAAATTTGGCTAATTTTGTACTATCATTGGAATTACAATTAATTATTAATAATTAAAAAGATTACACCACTAGTTTTACTTAACGTTTAGAATATCGAGAAGCTCGATTTCAAAGATAAGGGTGGCGTTTGGCGGGATTGCGCCCGGCACGCCCCGCTCGTCGTACGCAAGACCTGGCGGGATAGTCAGTTTTCTTTTCCCGCCGATCTTCATTCCCAAGACTCCTTCATCCCATCCTTTAATCACTTGGCCGATTCCGAGATCAAAAACAAAAGGTTCGCCGCGATCAAGCGAGCTGTCAAATTTTGTGCCGTCTTCTAAGGTGCCAGTGTAATGAACAGAGACCGCGTCGCCATTTTTGGCTTCCAAGCCGGCGCCGATTTCGATATCTTCAATTTTTAGTGTTTCCATAACTTGCTCTTCTTCTTGATTAACAACAAATTCTTCACTTTGGCTTGATTTGGTGAAAAGATAAACGCCCAAACCAAGACCGATAATAATAAGTATCACCACAAGACTTTTAATATTTTTTGTATTCATATGCCAATAATATACCGCAATAATTAGATTTATCAAAATCTCCTTATGTGTTATGGTTAGCGATATGAACCAACAAACAGGTTTCTACAATCTCGGCATCGCGCCAAACATCTTGGCGGTTTTAGCAAAGCTTAATTTTAAAACACCAACCCCGATTCAAGATAGATCAATCCCCGCTTCAATCGAAGGTAAAGATTTGATCGGCATTGCCCAGACCGGCACCGGTAAAACCTTAGCTTTCGGCATTCCGATGATCCAAGCGGCGCTTGCCGGGAAACGCGGTCTAGTTGTCCTCCCAACCCGGGAGCTTGCTTTTCAGGTCTACGAAGCCTTTCAAAAAGTGGGCGGGCCGCTCGGCCTCCGCTTCGCCGTTCTTATCGGCGGTGAACCGATCCGCCGGCAAATCTTTGCCCTCCAGAAGAAACCGCAAATTTTAATCGGCACGCCGGGCAGAATCATTGACCACTTGGAACAAAAGACTGTTTCCCTATCGGATACTAAAATCCTTGTTCTTGATGAAGCTGATCGGATGCTTGATATGGGTTTCGCGCCGCAATTGAAAAGAATATTAAATGTCATTCCGCGTGAGAGACAAACGATGCTTTTTTCGGCAACAATGCCGGAAGATATAGTTTCGATCGCCAGATCTCAAATGAAGCTCCCTGTCCGCGTTGAAATTGCGCCGCCTGGAACAGCGGCGGAAAAAGTAACGCATGAACTTTTCTTCGTAGAAAAGCAGAACAAGTCTCGGCTTCTTGAGAAAATTTTGTCCGAATATCGCGGTTCTGTGCTTGTTTTTTCCCGAACCAAATTCAATGTCAAGAAAATTGCCGCGAGTATTAAGGCCGCTGGCCAGATTGCGGCGGAAATTCATTCCAACCGTTCTCTTAATCAGCGCCGGGAAGCGCTTGAAGGTTTTCGAAACGGTAAATATAGAATCTTAGTCGCCACCGATATCGCCGCCCGCGGCATTGATGTCAAAGGCATCGAGCTGGTGATCAACTATGATCTGCCGCAAAGTCCGGAAGATTATGTCCATCGCATCGGCCGGACTGGCCGGGCTGGCGGCGTTGGTCACGCTATTTCCTTCGCCACGCCGGATCAAAAAAGAGACGTTTCAAGTATTGAACGGTTGATCAGAGCCACGCTTCCTCTTTCCAAACTTCCAGAGCTACCGCCCGCGCGCCAACCGGTTTTTGTCTCAAGAGATTTTCGAGGACCTTCCCGGGGGCCGCGCCGTCACTTAGGCCACGGCCGTGGCGGTCCGAGCCGCCGATTTAATCGGCGGTAAAAACTAGAAGCACTTTTTTAACTCACCTTAACTGCTTCGAGGAACAAAAACATTGGGAATTCTTTACGGGCGCGATCCTCGGCTTCTTTCTTCGGACCTTTCCCCGATTCTTTATGCGAGATCCATTCTTCAAGTCTGGCGACGGCAAAGCCCTGATTATTGAGAGCTTTGAAATAAAGCTGGAGCGGACGATGAAAAGAAATGGTGTACTCGCTTTCTTTTTGCCCCGGATGCGTTTTGATTTTTATTTTTGCTTCGGTCAGATATTGATCCACTCTTCTTGCCTGGATTTTCTTTTTATTGTCCCAGAGCCAATCGCTTTGCTTTGGTATTCGAAAAGCCGGATGATTCAAAACCATCATTAATTTTCCGGATGCCTTCAACGCCCGACGGCATTCTTTGAACACAGCACTAATGTTTTCAATATTTTGGATGGCCAAAACTATTACAACAAGATCAATTGAATGATCTTTGATAAAATCGAGTCTATCGGCAGACGCCACATGATACTCAATACTTTTGGGAGAATTTTTGCGGGCAAGGTCCGCCAACTTTTCCGACAAATCAACGCCTATCACCTTAGCGCCGGCAGTGTTAAACGCTCGTGAGAAAAATCCTTGGCCGGAGGCTAAATCCAAAATTGCCTCCCCTTTTTTGATTTTTGCGAGACGTAAAAGATTTGGCAATATTACTTCGTTTTGATACGTGCCTTCCGGATCTTTAAGCAAGGTGTCGTACCAATCGGCCTGAGATTGCCAAGACGTGTCTTTTTTCATTTTTATTTTAGTGATTTACTGATTTTGAAGTAAACAAGAGATAAGTTCCGGTGTTTGTGTAAAGCCGCACTCCCCGTCCGCTTGCCGCTCGCAAGCGGCTGTCCAGTAGCAAGCGTATTGCGGCAGGAATTCACAAGTCGTGATCACCTCTTTAAGAGAGCAGACCTGCCCGCTACAGCCGGTTCGGAAACATGGTTTTCCTCCGACTAATGGCTCTTCTCCTGTTGGCGTTTCTGTTTTTTCAAACTGAACTGGAATTTCTATTTGATCGTTAAATTCCGGAAGCCCCGAAGGATTGTCTTTGATAAGAATAAGTGTGCCGGTTTCCGTTGTCGGAGCCGGAAAAGTGTGGGTGCTTTCAAAAGGCACAAACTCCGTTGTCATCCAATCAGCGGCCGTCATTATATATGGTGGACTTAAAGGAATTTCGTTTCCACTAGCATCAAGAAGACGAATCGGAAATGAGGCTTCAAAAAACCAGCCGCCGCTCGCTTCGCCACGTATAGTAAGCGGACTTTTGATCGTGTCTCCCAATCGCGGCGTTTCGACGCGGATAAGAGGATGCTCTGTTGGTTCGCTTAGCGGCGGCGCGATTTGCGGCTGGTTAAAGAAAAGCACACCGACACCGGTGACCACTAGAATTGCGAAAATAATAACGAGGGCTTTGTTCATGATAAAATTGTACCATTTTTACTGCCGGCCAGGGACTCGAACCCCGATACCATCCTCCAAAGGGATGTGTCCTACCATTAGACGAGCCGGCAATTTATTCGCCTTTCACTATCTTAGTCAAAGCAAGCTCCAAAGGCAACGTTGGGATAAAGGCGACATTTAAATTTCCGAAACACTCAAGCATCACTTCAAGAGTTTTTGAATTAATCGCCGCTGTTTTTCCACTCATAAGCTTTTTTAAGAATTCAAAATCTTCAGCCGAGACATGAGATTTTACCTTATTTGCCGTCTCCGGCGCATAGCGGAGAATGAGAGCCACCCGCAATTTGTGCAACAGGAGTTTAACAAAAACTTTAACATCGATATTTTGCTCCGCAACTTTCGTAATCACGCCAATCCCCTTCTCGAAATCTTTATTAACCAGCGCTTCGATAAAATCGTTGATCAAAATTGTTTTTGGCGCTCCGGTGACAGCTCCAACTTCTTCTTTGCTGATTTTTTGGTCATTATTGAAACTCAAAAGTTTCTGCAAGATCCCGCAGGTATCTCTAAAAGATCCTTCTCCTAAAAGAGCAATCAGGTCGGCGGTGCCGTCATCGATTTTTAAATGCTCTTTCTTGGCAATCTCTAAAACGTATTTTTTCAGGATTTCTTCACCGGGTTTCCGGAAAGTAAAAGTCTGACAGCGCGAAATTATTGTCTCCGGCACTTTTTCAAACTCCGTCGTCGCTAAAATAAAGATGACGTGATTTGGCGGCTCTTCTAAAGTTTTAAGAAGAGCATTAAACGCTTCTTTGGTGAGCATGTGAACTTCGTCGATAATATAAATTTTATATTTGGATTCAAAGGGATGAGTGAGGACTCCTTCGCGCAGTTCTCGGATATCGTCAATGCCGCGATTGGAGGCTGCGTCGATTTCATAAATATCGCTTGGCGCTATGCCGAGAGCGGCGGCAAAAATGCGGGCAACGGAGGTTTTACCCGTGCCGCGAGAGCCGTAAAAAAGATAACTGTGGGCAATATTGCCTTTAGCAAGTGTTTTTTCCAGAACACCAGTGATATGTTCCTGGCCGTAGACTTCCGTAAAAGTTTGCGGCCGGTATTTGCGATAAAGGACTTTTGATTCCATATTAAATATATTTACTCAATTTCTTTTATTGTATATTTTATTTTACACTATTCTTTAGAAGTTTGTATAAGTTAAACTTCTACAAGAAAATCACGGATGATTTTCCCCGCCTCTTTGGCCGTGTTTACTCCCATAAGTTTTATCCGCAAATCCTTGGCGTTATCAAAGCCCGAAACATAAGCCTTAAAGTGCTTTTTCATAACCGCGAAATTTTTAACGCCGCGAAAGTATTTGTCAAAAAGCCTGATGTGTTCAATAAGAGCTTTCAATTTCTCTGCGAGCGCGACCTCCTTTTTCTTTTTGGAAAAAAGCCAAGGATTGCCGAAAATTCCCCGCCCGATCATAACGCCGTCACACTTGTATTTTTTGCATTTCTCGATTGCTTCTTTTGGCGTCGCGACATCGCCGTTGCCAATAATTAGAGTCCCGGGACTTATTTTATCTCGCAGCTCAATAATTTTTGGAATAAGCTCCCAATGAGCCGGGACACCCGACATTTCTTTTCTTGTTCGAAGATGAATCGCCAGCGCGTCTAAATTTTCTTCCAATAAATCTTTAATCCAATCCAGATCTATCGCGGCATAGCCGATTCTGGTTTTCACTGAAACCGGCAAACGGGTATTGGCTTTCATAACCCGGATGAGTTCTTTCGCGAGTTTGGAGTTTTTGATAAGCACCGCGCCGGCGCCGGATTTTTCAATGCTGCGATCAGGACAGCCGATATTAAAATCAAGACCGTCAAAACCGAGTTTCGTCACGAGCTTCGCGGCTTTCGCAAGATTTTCCGGATCGCCGGTAAAAAGCTGAGCAACGATCGGCCGTTCTTTTTTTGAAAATTTAAGATCAGCCAAAAGTTTATTCTTGCCCTCCGAGACAAGACCGTTAGCCGAGACAAATTCCGTCCAAAAGACATCCGGCTTGCCGTACTTTGCGATAATGCCGCGGAAAGCGGCATCGGTGACATTGGCCATCGGCGCCAAAATCAAAATCGGCTTTTTTAACTTTTTCCAAAAATTTACCATTTTTATTTATATAAAGAAAAACATGACTATTTAAATTTATAAACGACGCGGTCTTTGAAACGCAGATCAAGATATTCGAGCTTATCCATCTCTTCTTTCAGTTTTTTATCAAGCGGCGCTGCCGCCATGGCTGAAATAAGGCTGTTAAAAGCCGCCTCGAAATCGTTTTTCCTGCTGATGATAATTTTTCCCCCGTCAACCAAGATCAAATCATATTCGTTCTCCCTTAATTCAATGTTTCTTGGCGCAAGCGGGGTCGTATCAAGTTTTTCTTTAAGCAGAAGAAGCCGATTAAATTCCGCTTCCGGAAGAAAGGCCTCACCGACCGCAAGCTCGCCGCCGCCGTAGAAACGCAAAAAGGCGTTGCCAATAAGATACGGCGCTGGCGCGTAAATAAAACCGGTATCGTCGATAAGGAAGCATTTTTCTTGACTTTGACACCAAAGATAATCGCCGCGGCGCTCGAAAACAGCAATCTCGATTTCTTTGAAATCTTTGCGCTTTATTTTAATCTCCTTAATTCTCGGGAAAGCGGCCATCATTTCCCTTTTAACCCTGTTTGCCGGAAAAAAAAGGATATTGTTTCTTTTGAAAAAGAAAAGAAGGTCATGGTCAGTGACCGTATTTATTGATTTTTCAAGAATTGTCTTTTCGGTGACGGTGTTGCCAGAAACAGTCATCTTGGCAAAAGCAAAAGAGCTTCGGCTAAACAAAGCGAGAATGGTCGCGAGAAGCAGGACGGCGCAAAAAATAACAACTATTTTATTGAAAAAACTTTGTCTTGCTTTTTTTGCCGCGCGTTCGGATAGATACATAGCTAATTAGCCAAAAACAATTTGCTCATTTTATTACTGAAAGGCCGACATATTTTTGGAGCACTTCCGGCACGCGGATGGAGCCGTCGGCTTCTTGGTAATTCTCGACAAGGCAAGCGATGAGCCGCGGCGTCGCCACGGCGGTGTTATTGAGCGAATGAACGAAGCGAAGCTCGTTATCGTGGCCGCGATAGCGGATATTCAGCCGCCTTGTCTGGAAATCATGAAAATAGGAAGCAGAATGAGTCTCGCGGTATTTTTCCTGGCTTGGCATCCAGACTTCAATGTCATATTTTTTAACTTGCCCCAAGCCAAGATCGCCGCCGCAATTGACAACAACGCGGTATGGCAACCCAAGCGCTTGGACAATTTCTTCGGAATTTTTGGTTAATTCCTCATGGAAGCGGACACTCGTCTCGTGATTTCCTTCACAAAGAATGACCTGCTCCAGTTTGAAGAATTCATGGACCCGGATCAAGCCTTTCACATCTTTGCCGTAGCTGCCGGCCTCGCGGCGAAAACAAGGGCTGAAAGCAATGAATTTTTTCGGCAGGTCTTTTTCGTTCAATACCTCGTCCATAAAATAGCTGGTGACCGGCACTTCGGCTGTGCCTGACAAATATTCATCTTCGCCAAGCTTGTAAACTTCTTCTTCATGTTGAGGAATGAAGCCGCAACCTTTGAGCGGATCACGGCGGACCTTAGAAGGTGCGATAATCGGCGTGAAGCCTTTTTTCACAAGCGATTCGAGAGTAAATTGCCAAAGAGCAAAACAAAGAAGCGCGCCGGCATTTTTCAAAAAGTAGCCTCGGAAGCCCGAAATCTTTGAGCCGCGGGAAAAATCGACAAGATCCTTGCTTTCAAGCAAAGTAATATGGTCTTTGGGCGTAAAAGGAAAAGTCGGCAAATCGCCCCATTTTCTGATTTCCTGATTATCGGCATCGGAGAGCCCTTCCGGCACCGCGACATCGGGGATATTGGGCACCCGGAGCATTGATTCATCAAAATGCGCCGCCGCGTGGCGAAGCCCTTCCTCCTTTTCTTTAATGTGCTCCTTTAACTGGCGAAGCTCCAAAACAAGTTTTTCTTTTTCCGCCGGCGCTTTGGTCGGAATCGCTTCGCTTAATTTATTCTGTTCGGATCGAAGCTTTTCCACCAAATTGAGAATTTCGCGATGGCGGGCATCGAGAGACAGCAATTCATTGACGTCAAAATCGACATGCTTTTTGCGAGCCGCTTCCTTGATTAAGTCGGGATTTTCCCGAATGAATTTGATATCGAGCATTATTCTACTATGATAAAATAAAGAGCAATGATTAGCAACCAAGAAGCAGCCAAATTTATCCGCGAAATAGGCGAATTTCTCGAAATGAAATCAATCCCCTTCAAGCCGCGGGCTTATGAGAAAGCCGCCGAGATTATTGAAGGACTCGAAGAAGAAATAGCCGGCATTTACAACAAAGGCGGCCTTAAAGCGCTTGAGGATATGCCCGGGATCGGCGTTTCCATCGCCGAGAAAATCGAAGAGCTTATCAAAACCGGCAAGCTTAAATACCACGCCGGGCTCAAAAAGACAATTCCGGTCGATCTTGAATCTTTTCGCGGCGTTGAAGGCCTTGGCCCAAAAACGATTTTCAAACTCTACAAAAAACTCGGCGTCAAAAATCTCAAAGGCCTCGAGCTAGTGATAAAGCTCGGCAAGATTGCCAAGCTTAAAGGTTTCGGACAAAAGAGCGAAGAAAATCTCAAAAAAGGAATCGCTTTTGTCAAAAAAGGCGGCGGCCGGTTTGTTTTAGGCGATATTTTAGCCGACGTTCGCCAAATAGAAAATCAGCTTAAAAAACTGAAAGAAGTGGAAAAACTCATTGTCGCTGGCTCAACAAGACGGCGCAAAGAAACAATCGGCGATGTTGATATTCTCATCACTTCCAAAAATCCAAAGCCAATTATGGACTATTTCGTAAAAATGTCGGGGGTTGTTCGGGTCACGGCTAAAGGCGTTACAAAATCTGCAGTTAAATTAAAAAACGGTCTTGATGTTGATGTTCGGGTCGTGCCGGAAGAATCTTTTGGCGCCGCGGCGAATTACTTCACCGGTTCTAAAGATCACAACATCGCTCTTCGCGAGCGCGCTATTAAACTGGGTTACAAATTAAATGAGTACGGTTTGTTTAAAGGCGAAAAGCGAATTGCCGGCAAAACAGAAGAAGATTTGTATCAGGCCCTCGGTCTTGTTTATATTGAACCTGAAATGCGGGAAAATACCGGTGAAATAGAATTAGCCGAGAAAAAAAAGCTGCCAAAAATCATCGGTTACAATGATCTTTTAGGCGATCTGCAAATCCAAACCAACTGGTCTGATGGCGGCAACTCTATTGAAGAGATGGCCCGGGCCGCGATTAAAATTGGGCTCGAATATATTTTAATCACCGATCACACCAAGCGTCTCGCGATGGCGCGGGGCCTTGATGAAAAGCGTCTTAAAAAGCAAGGCGAGGAGATTGACGCGGTAAACGCAAGATTAGAACGGGAAGGAATCAGATTTAAAATTTTAAAAGGAACCGAATGCGATATTTTAAAAGACGGCTCAATGGATCTTTCTGACGAGGCCCTTTCGAAACTCGACATC
>Ga0209342_10003199_pt1 | contig 17306 bp, 15 predicted proteins | sample RifCSP16_2_FD_184023 | JGI IMG/M metagenome (GOLD analysis project Ga0209342, IMG submission 184023) | Soil microbial communities from Rifle, Colorado - Rifle CSP2_sed 16_2 (SPAdes) (version 2) | ecosystem: Environmental > Terrestrial > Deep subsurface > Rock core/Sediment | place: Rifle... | reverse complement strand
AATCGTTTGTGGAGATAAGTGATAAGGATGCTGCGCAGCTTGGTGTTAATGAGGGCGACAGGGTTGTTGTAAAGGGACCAACACACGAGGCTATGTTGAAGGTTAGGGTGAAGGAAGGCTCTTTAAATGGAGTGGCATTTATTCCAGAAAACTTTGAAGATGTTCCTGTTAATCTGTTTTCCAAAAAGGGTGAAGGGATACCGAGGGTGAAGATAAGCAAATTGTGATTTACGATTTATGAATTACGATTTAAATCTAAAATCTGAAATCTAAAATCGTAAATCAAAACGGAGGTGTACATGATAGAGCCTAAGACATTAATGACCATGCCGTTTTTTTCAGACCTTACTGACGATGAGTTGCATGTTATAGCTAAATTCATAAAGAAGAAAAATTATAAATTGGGTGAGACGGTTTTCAGGGAGAATGAAGAGGGCAGCTCACTTTATATAATAAAAAAGGGAGAGGTAAAGGCTTGCAAGACCGCACCGGACGGGGAACTCATGACCCTTACTCTGATGCGGGATGGAGATATATTTGGAGAGATGTCGTTTCTTGAGGAGAGGCCGCGCTCTGCCACCATAGTAGCTGTTTCAAACATCGAAGTGTACTGCCTTGAGAGGGATGACTTTGAAAAGCTTGTAGATAAGTATCCAAGGATGGTTTACAAGATACTTAAAAACATCATCTTTACTATACACAACATTGTCCGGGGTATGAATACCAGGTATATTGAGATGCTGAATTATATGTGGGGGAGAAAGAGATAGTAAAAGGCCGTGTTTCGTGACCGTGAACCGTGAAAAATACGGACACGGACAACGGACACGGACAACGGTAGTATGGATATAAACACACTAATAGAGGTTGTGCTCATAATAGTCAAGGTTGTGGTTGTAACCATGATTCTCTTTGGGCTTCCAATCCCTCTTACATGGATAGAAAGGAAAGTTGCAGGCCACATCCAGCTGAGGCTTGGTCCATACAGGGTTGGGCCGCACGGCATTTTACAGCCCATTGCAGATACGATTAAGCTCATGTTCAAAGAAGATATCATACCAGATAAGGCTGATAAATGGCTTTTTAAGATATCGCCAATCCTCGCCATGGTGCCGGCCTTTGCTGTATATGCGACTATACCTTTTGGCGATAAGATAACTATCCCTGTTATAAATAAAGAGGTTACCCTTTATATCGCTGACATGAATGTTGGGATACTCTATGTGCTGGCAGTCGCCGGAATAAGCGTTTACGGCATAATCCTCGGCGGCTGGGCGTCTAACAGCAGGTATGCTGTTATGGGAGGTATAAGGTCAGCCGCCCAGATGATAAGCTATGAGATTGCTTTGAGTTTTGCCTGCATAGGGGTTGTAATGGTTGCAAATTCCCTGAGCCTGGTGGATATAGTGAATGCCCAGAAGGGGCTTAACTGGAATGTTATTTATCAGCCGCTGGGTTTTATAATATTCCTCATAGCAGGGCTTGCAGAGATAAACAGGATACCGTTTGACCTGCCGGAGGATGAAGGGACACTGGCAGCGGGCTACCATGTGGAGTACAGCGCAATGAGATTTTCATTCTTTATGCTTACAGAATATGTGGCTATGGTGACTATCTCTGTCCTATCTGTAATACTTTTCTTCGGCGGCTGGAATGCGCCTCCGTTTATACCTGATATACTGCCGCCCATCTTATGGTTTGTAGGCAAGGTGGCATTGTTTATCTACTTGTTTATGTGGGTGAGATTCACATTCCCGAGATATAGGTTTGACCAGCTTATGGCAATCGGATGGAAGATTTTGCTTCCGCTTTCATTATTGAATATCCTGGTCACAGGACTGTTTTTGATATGAGCCTTTTATAATGAGGATTTGTTGTGAAAAACCATAAACTTAAAGCAATTCTAATTTTCATATTCGGGCTTTTTTGTTTAGCGCCTGCGACAGCCTCTGCCTATACTGCCTACACCTATCAGGATGTCCAGAGTTTCCTCAATGCCAACCCTGCGCCATCAGGATGTATTAACTGGGTTGAGGAGGTAACAGAGATATGCAAAAAATAAAACACCTATTTTTCATTTTTATCCTCACTCTTGTTTTTGCCTCTTCTGTATGGAGCGCTGATTTGAACTGTCCGGGCGGAAGTTGGGTGCAAGTATCAGTTAACGTGTCTACTTGTTATAGTCCATTGGATCTATCCTGTGAGGTTATACAAGGAGCTAACAGAACAGTTTACAGATACAGTGGTTATTGTTGGATACCGTGTGGAGGGGCTTGTGGATGTGGTCAATCATTTATTACTGGTTGTACTGCCCTATCTTTTAATGTCCCTTGCGGAACAACAAGTTGTTCTGGAGGTTCTCTATGTAAGTATTCAACACGCGAGACAACCTACGAATGGCAATGTCCATGCACTGGGAGTGAGACTACGTCATGCTACGATGGGCCGGCCGGCACCGAAGGCGTAGGCATCTGCCGCGCCGGCACCCAAACCTGCTCTAACGGTTGGTTTGGATCATGCCAGGGCCAGGTGACGCCACAACCCGAAACCTGCAACGACGGCATAGACAATGACTGCGATGGCCAGATAGACGAAGGGTGCGAGCCTGAGGAATTAAAGAAAAACCTCGGAAGTGGCAGTGACAAGACCAATCCTGCAACAGAATGCGGCTTCTCCACAGCCAATTTTTCTACAGGAAATCTCTACAAGGACTATACCATTCCACTCGGCTCCCCGATAGAAACGTTCGAGGACAAGTTTTCAGACCTTATCTTTTCCTACAACAGCCTTGATACATTTACAGGCCCTCTCGGAAAGGGGTGGAACCACACATACACCGTAAGCTTAAGCTACATATTACCTACCTCCCTCATCTTAACAGAGGGCGACGGGAAGAGGGTAAAATATCTCTCTCCGGACGGGATAACATACATCCCTGAAGATAGATTCGGTGAAGTATCCACCATAACAAGAATCAGCGGCAACACCTTTACCCTGAGAAAAAAGAACGGCACAGTTTTTACATTCTCTTCTGATGCAAGGCTTGCGTCCATCACAGACAGAAACAATAATATTACAACCTTAACCTATACAAATAGCGAGCTTACATCCATCACAGACCCCTATGGCAGGACAGTCACCCTTACCTATACATCAGGCAAACTCACATCCATAAAAGACCCTTTACTCAGAGAATATACCCTCTCCTACACAGGAGATTTTTTAACATCCATAACAGACCCTGAAGCAGGAAAGACAACATACACCTATGATGCAAACAATAGAATAATATCTGTGCAAAGCCCCAATACCGGCATAACCGTATATGCCTATGACACCCAGGGGAGGATACTCTCCTCTCAAGACCCATTGGCAAACACAAAATCCATACAATATATAGACACAGAATCAAAGGCCATAATAACAGACAGAAACGGCAACATAACTACATACATCTACGATAAAGACCTCAACACCATAAAACAAAACATAGACCCCCTTGGAAATATAACAGCATACACCTATGACACAAAGGGTAATCTTTTAACAATAACCCATCCTGACGCTGCAACAGAAACATCTACATACGACACCAACAACAACCCCCTTACCTTTACAGACAGGGGAGGAAACACAACAACCTATACCTATGAGCCCAATTATAACCAGATAACATCAATAACCGACCCATTGGGGAGAAAGACACTCTTCACCTATGATGCAAAGGGCAATCTTATAACCATCACAGACCCATTGGCAAACACCACAACCCTTGCCTACAGCGCCAATGGCAGGATTACATCCATAACCGATGCCATGGGAAATACCGTAACAATAACATACGATGCATCTGGAAACATCTCCAGCCTAAAAGACCAGCTTGGCAATACCACCGCCTTTGAAACAGACACAATAGGCAATCTCAGGAAAATCATAGATGCCAATGCAAACCAGACAGCTTATACCTACGATAACCTCAACAGGCTCACTCTCCTTACCAATGCCCTGAGCCACATAACAGCATTTACCTACGGCCAATCATGCAGCTCCTGCGGAGATAATGGAAATAACCCCACCTCCATAAAAGACGCAAAACTCAACACAACAAACTTTACCTACGACCTAAACAACAGACTCACAAAAGAAACAGATCCATTAAACAATGCTACAGCATACACCTATGATGCCAATGACAACCTCACATCAAAGACAGATGCCAACAGCAACACCATAACCTATACCTATGACAGCCTCAACAGACTTACAGCCAAAAACTACCCTGACACCACCAAGACCCTATACACCTACGACACCATGGGAAACCTCATCACAGCAAGCAACCAAAACATAACCTACACCTATACCTATGACAATAACGGCAGAATAACCAGTGTCACAGACTCATTCGCAAGGGTAATAACCTACCAATACGACAAAACAGGCAACAGAACCCAGATGACCATGCCGGACGGAAAGATAACCAATTACGCATATGATACAAACAACAGATTAACCCAAATCCTTACAGACGTAGGGCAAAGCTTTAGCTTTGCATACGACAGCCTTAACAGAAGAACCACCCTCCTCTACCCCAATGCCATGCAAACAACATACACCTTTGATGCAAAGGGAGACCTCATAGACATCATCACCCAAAAGGCGCTCACAACATACAAACAGACCTATCAATACGATAAGACAGGAAACAGAACCTCATACACAGAGCCAAGCGGCATCCATAACTACACCTACGACCCCACATACCAGCTTTTGAGCGCAGACCACACAAACATTCCTGATGAAAACTACACATACGACCCGGTAGGAAATAGATTAAACACACAAATCGACGCAGCCAACAGACTCACAGAAGATGCAAATTACACATACACCTACGACAACAACGGAAACCTCATCCGGAAAACACACAAAATAACAGGAATCATAACCCAATACACCTATGACTTTGAAAACAGACTCATAAAGATAAACCTACCCCTCGGCATAACAGCAGAATACAAATACGACCCATTTGGAAGAAGGATTGAGAAGAACATCAGCGGACAGATAACAACAAAATACCTCTATGACAGAGAAGACATTATCATGGAATATGCCGCCATCATCCCGACAAACACTAATATCACAACAAAATACATCCACGGCCCTGGCATAGACGAGCCCCTATCCATGATACGAAACAACAAGACATACTACTATCACGCAGATGCACTGGGAAGCATCACAAGGATGACAGACCAGAACGGAAATACAGTGCAGACAATAAAATACGACACCTTTGGGAACATAAAATCCATATCAAACCCCCTCATAATCCAGCCATACGCATGGACAGGAAGGGAATTTGACATAGAATCAGGCTTCTACTATCTGAGGAATAGATACTATGACCCAAGGACAGGGAGGTTCATCTCCAAAGACCCCATAGGGTTTGGGGGCGGGGATGTGAATTTGTTTAGGTATGTGGGGAATGGGCCGGTGAACTGGGTGGATCCATTTGGATTGGGGCCAAAAGATAAACTTTTTGGATTGCCAAAAAAGTTTTGGAACTGGTATCACAGACAAAGGAAGGAAAAGGGCGATCCAGATATTACAAAGGAACAAGCCGATGAATATTACCAAGAATGGAAAGATCTCGGTAAACCTAGACCGGATGATAAGGGAAAATTCAGGATTTTTTCTTTTTATGATTTGCTTTTTGAAATTCAACAAGAAGCTTGCAGGCAAGGACTGCTATCTGGTGATATTGCTTGTCTGCCAGAGAATCAACAATGTCCATCTTCCATATAGATTGAATTAAGTTAGGGGGGGCGGTGAAAGAATATATTGTCTCAATAGATATTTTAACTGAGTCCTCAGTAATAGAAAAGCAATTGTCTGAACTTTTTGGGCTGACAGGCTTAAAGTTTAATTGTAGAAAAACAAAGAGCGGATTGCTATGGAAAATAGAATCAAATTTGGGAGAGGAGGCTTCTTTGATTGACCAGATTGAATCAATAGCAATGGCATTTAAGAACCCTGCTGATTTATCTGCTATAGACAAGAGCATTGTCAAGGAGGTATCCCTTGTAATTGGTGTGTTTTGTGATACCGTGACATGCACTATAAATTTTCCGGTCAAGTGTCTTGCTTTGATTAGAAATCATTTCCCAAGTTGTGATGTTGAAATTACATTTTATCCATGCACAGAGAAAAAGGAATCAGCAAAAAAAGGGAAGCAAAAAGGGGACAGGCTACTTTTCTAATGTAAAAAATGGACATAAGCAATGCCGAGAGTTGTTAGAGGATTAGCTGATAAATTTATATATCACATTACCAAGTAGGGGTAACGGAAGACAGGAAGTTTTTCACAAGGACAACGATTATGAGGCATTCGTAGAGATCAGACGGTTAAGGGGACGATTCTATTAAATGAGAAAAATGAGACATTTAATGACTCAACAAAGAGACATCCATAAAATTCAGTTGCTTATTTTCATGCAGAGGTTATATGCCCATCTGCTGATTTTGAAATATTTTGAATTGCTTTCAAAAAGAAATTCATCAGGCAACAAGACCACCCTCCTCTACCCCAATGGCATACAAACAACATACACCTATGATGCAAAGGGAGACCTCATAGACATCATCACACAAAAGGCCCCTTCGACTGGCTCAGGGCAGGCCACAAGCACATACAAACAGACATATCAATACGATAAAACAGGAAACAGGACATCATACACAGAGCCAAGCGGCATCCACACCTATACCTACGACCCCACATACCAGCTTTTAAGCGCAGACCACACAAACATCCCTGATGAAACCTACACCTATGACCAGACAGGAAACAGATTAAACACACAAGTCGACGCAGCGAACAGACTCACAGAAGATGCAACATACACATACCAATACGACAACAACGGAAACCTCATCCGGAAAACACACAAAATAACAGGAATCATAACTCAATACACCTATGACTTTGAAAACAGACTCATAAAGATAAACCTACCCCTCGGCATAACAGCAGAATACAAATACGACCCCTTTGGAAGAAGGATTGAAAAAAATATAAGCGGCCAGATAACAACAAAATACCTCTATGACAACGAAGACATTATCATGGAATACGCCGCCATCATCCCGACAAACACCAATATCACAACAAAATACATCCACGGCCCGGGCATAGACGAGCCCCTGTCCATGATAAGAAACAACCTGTCTGCCGTGCCGGCACAGGCAGGCAAGACATACTACTATCATGCAGACGCACTGGAAAGCATCACAAGGATGACAGACCAGAACGGAAATACAGTGCAGACAATAAGATACGACACCTTTGGGAACATAAAATCAATAAAAAACCCCCTCCTCATCCAGCCCTATGCATATACCGGAAGGGAATATGATATAGAATCAGGATTCTATTATCTGAGGAATAGATACTATGACCCAAGGATAGGGAGATTTATAAGCAAAGACCCGATTGGGTTTGCTGGTGGGGATGTGAATTTGTTTAGGTATGTGGGGAATAATGCGGTGAATTATACAGACCCATATGGACTGCAGGAAAGACCTCCTGTCTATCCTACCCGTCCGGTAATTCCTATTCCTCCTGGTCAGACATATCAAATGTGTATAAATAATGCATATATAGATTATCTTGTTTGTACAGGACTAGGAGTTCGCGAGCGTAAATGTAGCCTTGGCAGTGACAAGAGTTCCGATTGCAAACAAAAGTTGATACAGGACCTAAAAGTTTGCGAAAACATAAAACCTGGGCCTATTCCACCGCCACCCTTTGATATAAAAGATGTTCCTCGACCACCGTTTTAGTATGAGGTGTCAACCTTATGAGTAGGCATATTTTACTTGTATTATCTATGTTTTTTATATTGACGTCTTCTTGGGTTCATGGGAATAATTTTAAATCATCCAAGCCATGCCTTTTACAAGAACTCAAACAAAATGCTCAAGCGTACTATAATGCTGTCAACGAAGAAGATAAAAAAACCATGTATTCTTTTGAATCGGAAGAATATCAAAAGAAAGAGCCGATGGCCGATTATGAACCTCAATTATTAGAAATGAAGAAGCGCGGTAGATTTAACAAGCTTTCTGTGAAGTCCGTTGAATTAAAAGATGGGGATGTAGCAACAGTTATAGTAGAATTCTTAATCTTTAATAAGATGGTAAAGGTTTGGTATACCGATGGAAGTTTTCTTCAATCATGGAAGTGTCCAGGCGGTAAATGGTTTGTAAATACACCGCCTACAGTCATACTGTTAAGATAAAGGAAAGGATAAGGGGACTTGATAATTAGCATTATGAAATCGGCCTTACATCAACATCTTCTCGCCCAAAGGATTTTCTTGACCATTATTATTCTGAAGCGTCTTGTTTATCTCTCATCTAAAACCGATAAAGGCAGACTCACAAAGGAAACAGACCCATTAAGTAACTCCATCACCTACACCTATGACTCAAAGGGCAATCTCATCTTAAAGACCGATGCCAATGGAAACACCATCACGTATACATACGATTCATTAAATCGGCTTACAAAAAAGAAATATCCTGACAACACAGAAGAAACCTTTACCTACGACTCAAAAGGCAATATACTTACTGCAAGCAACCAGAATATCTCCTATACCTTTACATACGATGCCAGTGGCAAAGTAACCAGTGTAACTGACTCAAACAGCAAAACAATTACCTACACATACGACAATTTGGGCAATAAAACAAAGATGACCTATCCGGATAGCTCTATTATAGACTACAGCTATGACAATACAAGCCGTCTTGCAGCCATAACCAATGGCGGAGGAAAGACCTATACATACCAGTACGACAATCTTGGCAGAAGGACAAAACTGTCAATGCCTAACGGAACATATACTATCTACAACTACGATACATCAAGCCGCTTAACCAATCTGACTCACAAGACCTCAGCCGGTGCAATCATTGACAGCTTCAGCTACACCCACGACAAAGTAGGCAACCGCCTGACAAAAGCCACCCCGGGAAACACAGCAACCTACAGCTACGACAAAGACTATCGCATCGCAGGCGCCACATACACCAACAGCGGCCCCACCAAACTCCAGAATGAGACCTACACCTAGAAAGAAAAAGGGGACAGGAAAGAAAAAGGGGACAGGCTACTTTAATGTAAAAAATGGACATAAGCAATGCCGAGAGTTGTTAGAGGATTAGCTGATAAATTTATATATCACATTACCAACAGGGGTAACGGAAGACAGGAAGTTTTTCACAAGGACAAGGATTATGAGGCATTCATAGATATCATGAAAGAGGCAAAGGCAAGATATCTTGTAAAGATATTCGCATACTGTTTAATGCCGAATCATTTTCATATGGTTCTAATGCCAGAGCGAGGAGATGAACTAAGCAGATGGATGCAGTGGTTGATGACGAGTCATGTCCGACGTTATCACAGACACTACGGAAGTAGTGGTCATATATGGCAGGGGCGATTCAAGAGTTTCATCATACAGAGAGATGAACATCTGCTAATGGTCTTGAGATATGTTGAGGGAAATCCCAAAAGGGCCGGATTAGTCGGTTCGGCTAAAGAATGGACATGGTCATCACATAGAGAGATGCTAGGTGAGAAGATAAATATTCTGCTGGATGAAATTCCAATAGAATTGCCTGGAGATTGGGCAAGATATGTGGATGAGCCTTTAACCTCAAAGGAGATTGAAAAGGTCAGACAGAGTGTAATCCGACAGTCTCCTTATGGGAACTCTGAGTGGCAGATGAAGGTGTGTAAAGAACTTGGATTGGAATCAACTTTGAACCCAAAGGGTAGACCGAGAAAGGAAAAAAGGGCATGAAAAGTAGCCTGTCCCCTTTTTACTGTCCCCTTTTTACTGTCCTTGTTTTGAAATGCCTTGAGCTTTTATCAACAAAGTTCAAAGGGTAAAGAGAATATGAGTATTTTAAAAAGAATATTTTTCATAGACCTTATTAAGGGCCTTTCCCTGACACTTAAGTATAATGTATCAAAGAGCATTACGATCCGTTATCCTGATGAGGAAAAGTGGGTGCCTTATCAGAGGTTCAGGGGGCTTCACACCTTGAACAGAGATGCGCAGGGCAGGGAACTGTGTGTTGCATGCGAACTTTGTGCAAAGATATGCCCCACACAGTGTATAACGGTCATACCAATGGAGGATGATACTGGAAGGGGTATTGCAGACAGGGTTGCAAAGATGTACGAAATAAATCTGGTGCGATGTATGTTCTGCGGTTTTTGCGAGGATGCCTGTCCCACAACAGCAATAAGGATGGGAAGGGAGTATGAGCTTGCCTGTTTTTCTTTGGATTGCGCTGTTGCCGCCAAAGAAAAACTTCTTGCACCAAAGGAAATCCCTGTGGAGTTTGAAGGCGGTTATGTTGTAAAGGCAAAGTTTGAAAGAAGCAAAGAAGGCATAAGAGTCAGGCCTGATTTAACAAGAAAGAAAAGATGGTGGTAAAAAAGGCAGACACAAGACCCAAGTCTTAAATCTTAAGTCTTGTGTCTTGAGTCTATTATATTATGGAACAGATATTTTTCCTCATATTTGCAATAACGGCGGTTGTTTCCGCTCTTGCGGTTATTACGCTCAGGAATGTGGTCCACAGCGCTATATTTCTTATGGTCTGTTTCCTGCAGGTGGCGGCTATTTTTATCCTCCTTCGTTCGCCCTTTCTTGCGGCTGTTCAGGTCTTTATCTACGTGGGCGCAGTAATGGTATTATTCCTTTTTGCGGTCATGGTCCTTGATCTCGGCAGGGAAAAATTTGGAGAGCATCTCCACCACCAGAAACCGGTTGCGCTGATTGTCATCGCGGGGCTTATATTTGTCATGGGGCTTGGCATATTGCAGGGGAGGCTTGATGCGCCTATTGGCAAATATACAGAAGAGGCATTAATGAAGAATACAGAGATTACCGGCAGGCTTTTATATACAAAATATGTATTTCCGTTTGAGGTGGTATCCCTCTTGCTTCTGGCAGCCCTTATAGGGGCAATAGTCCTGGCAATGAAGGAGAAGAAATGATTTCATTATCCCATTATCTGATATTGAGCCTCGCGCTTTTTACGATCGGCGTTGCTGGCGTACTGCTGCGCAGAAATATAATAATAGTCCTGATGTCCCTGGAGCTTATATTTAATTCTGTAAATGTGAGCCTTGTTGCATTTGCGCATTACCTTCAGTCAATGACAGGAAGGATATTTGTTGTATTTACAATAACGGTTGCAGCAGCAGAGGTCGCTGTCGGGCTTGCAATACTGGTTGCAGTGTATAGACAGCGCAAGACTGTTTATGTTGAAGAGCTTGATGAGATGAAGCACTAAAAGATGGGAGGTAGTAAGTGGGAAGTAGGAGGTGGGTTATGATAAATAAAAATTTTTGCCACATCCCACTCCCCACACCCCACATCCGAGCATTTATATGACAGCCTGGTTAATATTATTCATACCGCTAATTGCAGCCCTTGTAATCACCTTTGCTGCAAGGAAGTATAAGGACTTGAGTTCCTATATCTCTATAGGTGCGGTTGTCCTCTGCTTTATATTATCAATAGATCCGATTTTAACCCTTCTTAAAGACCCTCACATGAAGCCAATTGAGCAGAGTTTTTCCTGGATAAACATCCCGGGACTTCATGTGGAGATAGGGACGCTATTTGACCCATTGAGCATACTTATGCTCCTTGTTGTTACATTTGTTGGTTCGCTGATACATATATATTCAAGGGGATATATGCACGGTGAGCAAGGTTTTTCAAGGTTTTTTGCGTGCATGTCATTATTTATATTTTCAATGCTTGGCATTGTCCTTTCAAACAACTTTATCCAGATATTCATATTCTGGGAGCTTGTCGGGCTTTCATCCTATCTTTTAATCGGGTACTACTTTGAAAAGACCTCAGCTTCTGATGCAGCTAAAAAGGCATTTCTTGTAAACAGGGTGGGCGACTTTGGTTTTATATTGGGCATCTTTGTTATCTTTCAGGCAACAGGCACATTTAATTTTATAGAGATAAATCATGCGCTGGAAAAGGGCGTCATACCCGATTCGACGATATACATTGCGGCGCTTCTCATATTCTGCGGCGCTGTGGGTAAATCCGCACAATTCCCGCTGCATGTATGGCTTCCTGACGCAATGGAGGGTCCTACACCTGTTTCAGCATTAATCCATGCCGCAACAATGGTTGCTGCCGGTGTTTATCTTCTGGCAAGGACTGCGCTTCTATACCATTTTTCACCGGAGGCAATGGAGGTTGTTGCCTATATCGGCGGCGGCACCGCACTTCTGGCAGCGATAATTGCTGTTGCGCAGAACGATATTAAAAGGGTTATAGCATATTCAACCCTTTCGTCCCTCGGCTACATGGTTATGGCAATGGGGGTGGGCGGAATTACGGCAGGGATGTTTTATCTTACAACCCATGCCTTCTTCAAGGCGCTCCTGTTCCTTGCCGCAGGCAGTGTCATCCATGCGCTTCACACGCAGGATATATGGGAGATGGGAGGCATATTTGGCAAGGTGAAGACGACCGGCACAACATTCCTGCTCGGCTCCCTTGCAATGGCAGGCGTGTTTCCATTCAGCGGCTTCTGGAGCAAGGACGAGATACTGTCAGCCGCTTATTCTTCGCACCACTACTTCCTTTTTGTGATAGGTATATTAACAGCATTTGTGTCGGCATTCTTTATGACAAGGCTGGTGTTTGTGACATTCTTTGGAAAAGAAAGACATCACGGTCATCCCCATGAGTCGCCGTCTGTCATGACATGGCCTTTGATTATTCTTGCCTTTTTTGCGGTTGTTTCCGGTTTTGCAGGGATGCCGTGGATTGAGCCGAACTTCGGCAGCTATATAGCAGGGCCTTCACATGGCGGACACGGCGAGCACGGTTTTAATCTCTTTGTTGCGGGATTATCAACAGCAGTTGTTGTTGCCGGCATTGCCCTGGGTTATATTATATATTGTAAAGAGTTGCGGAAAGACCCGCTTGAGGGGAATATGCTTTATAAACTCGCACACAATAAATTCTATTTTGATGAATTCTATGACAATGTCATTGTATCACGGATTTATAACGGCATCGGTAGGTTATGCAACTTTGCAGAAGTGCAGGTGATTATACATTTCTTTGTGAATGGTTTTGCATATATTACCAGAGAAACCGGCAAAGTTTTAAGACTGTCAACAACCGGCAAACTGCAGCACTATACCCTGATGATGGTTGCCGGAGTAGTAGCGCTTATTTTGATATTCAGGATATTGTAAACTTGAGACTTTAGACTCCAGACCCAGGACCCAGGGTGCAAGCCTTAAGCCTTTGCTTTTTAGTCTAAAGTCTGTAGTCTTAAGTCTATCTTTTGGAGGTTTGGTGGAGAATTTTCCAGTCCTGTCAGCAATACTCCTTGCCCCTGTTTTAGGGTGCGTAGCGCTTATATTTGTTAAGGAAGAATCTATTGCAAAGATAAGGGCAATTGCCGTCGTATCCACATCTGTATCACTGGCACTTTCCCTTTACATATTATTTGCCTATGACAAGGCAAAGGGAGGATACCAGTTTGTTGAAAAGGTAGAATGGGTACGGTCTCTTGGCATATCGTATCATGTGGGTGTTGATGGTATAAGCATTGCCCTGGTTGTGCTGACGGCCTTTGTCATATTCACCGGCGTCTTTGTGTCGTGGGTGGGCATAAGGCACAGGATAAAAGAACATTACATGTTTTTACTCCTCCTTGTAAGCGGCGTATTCGGGGTATTTACATCCCTTGATTTGGTATTTTTCTACCTTTTTTACGAACTTGCTGTCATACCGATGTATCCCCTGATAGGCATATGGGGCAGCGCCAACAGGGAATACGCAACAATGAAATTAACCCTGTATCTAAGTTTTGGCGCAATGTTTGCCCTCCTTGGCATCTTATCTATATATTTCACTGCCGGGCATATAACCGGGAACTATACCTTTGATATGACACAGATCGGGAATGTAAGCTTTGCGTCAAATTATCAGAAGTGGGTATTTTTACCGTTATTATTCGGTTTTGGCGTGCTGGTACCCATTGCGCCGTTCCATTCATGGTCGCCCATAGGCCATGCAGCTGCGCCGTCTGCGGTGAGCATGCTCCATGCAGGCGTTCTCATGAAACTTGGCGCATACGGAATTATAAGGATAGCCATGGGGCTTCTGCCGGAGGGCGCGCAGTTCTGGATGCCTGTTGTGGCTGTTCTGTGCCTTATTAATATATTCTACGGCGGCATGGTGGCAATGACCAGGAACGATATGAAATTCATGATAGGATATTCATCCTCAAGCCATATGGGTTATGTACTCCTCGGAATGGCTACCTTAAATTATATCGGTATGAACGGCGCGGTGCTGCTCATGTTTGCGCACGGTATAATGACAGCCCTTGCATTCGCCCTTGTCGGTTTTGTGTACGACCAGGCGCATACCCGCATGAAATATGATTTTTCAGGTCTTGCGCATAAGATGCCGTTTATTGCTGTCTCCTTTGCAATAATGGGTTTTGCATCATCAGGACTTCCCGGGTTTGCAAATTTCGTTTCTGAACTTATGATATTCATTGGCGCATTTAAAACATATCCGTTCCAGGCAGTCATTGCGATATTCGGTATTATAATAACAGCCACATACATGCTTAGGGCCATAAGGGATGTGTTTTTCCGGCAGTCTATGGCTGAATGGGAGCATCTGAAAGACGCGTCCACATTTGTGCAAAGATGGCCATATATCGTTTTAATAGCAGTTCTGCTAATAGTGGGTTTCTATCCTGCAATACTCGTTGATGTGATAAATACCGGAGTTGTGCCGCTTATTGATAAGATAAACGGCGTGAGCGTAACAGCAAAGGCGGGTTTTTAGATGGATATAATGGATGTAAACCTTAAACTGTTTCTGCCAGAGCTATTTGTAACATTTCTTGCATTTGCAGTGATGATTGCGGATTTGGTTATGCCGTCCGGCCAGCGAAAGGGGCTCGCAAGATTCGGCATAATAGGCTCCATTGTTACTATAAATATAATTGCAATAAATGCCGACATAAAGGGGACAACGTTGTTTGGTCTTTTTATACAGGACAGCGTATCCATATTTTTCAAAATACTGTTCCTGTTGACCGGCATTTTCATACTTTACATGGCGCAGGAGTATGAGGAAAAGATAAAAAACTTCAAGGGTGAATTCCACGGGCTTATTCTCCTTGCTGTCCTTGCAATGATGTTCCTGGCATCATCAAACGATTTTATAAGCCTGTATGTCTCGCTGGAATTTCTCGCCATTATACTTTATATACTTGCATGCTATACCAGGGACGAATCCCTTTCTGTTGAGGCAGGCTTAAAATATTTCGTAACAGGTGCGCTTGCATCTGGATTTCTGCTCTATGGCATGGCATATCTCTACGGTGCAACAGGCTCAACAGAATTCTCCAGCATTTCCAGCATCCTGCGCGGGAAAGACGTAAATGGGTTCCTTGCGATAGGTCTTATATTTCTTGTTGTGGGTCTTACCTTCAAGATTGCCTCAATACCTTTTCATGTCTGGGCGCCGGATGTTTACCAGGGTGCGCCGACCCCTGTAACCGCGCTGCTTGCAGCAGGTTCGAAGGCTGCGGGTTTTGTGATACTTATGAGGGTGATGTTCACGGCGCTCGGTTCCATAATGCAACACTGGATATTATTTATGGCGGTTATATCAGCCTTGACGCTATTATTCGGCAATCTTGCTGCAATGCCTCAAAAGAATATAAAGAGGATGATAGCTTATGCAGGTATCGGTTCAGCCGGTTATCTGTTGATGGGTATTGCTGCCGGTTCTGCGCTTGGCAGCGGTGCCATAATGTTTTATCTCCTGACATATCTCTTTGCAGTGGCAGGCACCTTCCTTGCCATAGTAATATTTTATAACAGCGAAGGGAGTGACGGCATAGATGCATATGCAGGGCTAAGCAGACGCTCACCTCTTCTTGCGGCAACACTCTTTATAGGGCTTCTGTCATTTGCGGGTATTCCGCCGCTCGGAGGGTTCATAGCAAAGCTCTATCTAATAGCATCTGTTGTAAAAGAGGGGCTTATATGGCTTGCTGTTATCGGCGTCTTAATGGCAATTGTCTCAATGTATTATTTCCTTCTTGTTATAAAGAGGATTTATCTGCGGGAACCAAAGGTTGATACAAAAATAAAAATAGGCGCGGTTAATACAGCGCTTTTATACAGCATAAACATTGCAACGCTTGTTTTAGGCATATATCCAGGGCCTTTTACAGACTGGGTAATGGGCATCGCAAAGGTGCTGTTTCTAAAATAAACAGTGCAGGAAGATACGGTGGGAATAATGTTTGGTAAACATCATAATAGCGCAGAAGGGATTATAACCGGCAAGATGATTGTCGGGGAAGTTATTGAGGCAAATCCAAAAGCGCTGGATGTGTTCAAGAAACACCTGGGCGAATATTGTCTGGCCTTGCCTGGCGCACAGACAGAATCAATAGAATTTCTTGCCGCGATGAATGACTACCACGAAGAACCACTCCTTGAAGCCCTCAACACTGTTTGTAAGAAGGCGCCGGCCAAGGTAGGACATTTCTAACTTGACTATCCACAGTTATCTTTCCCCTGCAAAGGTAAACCTGTTTTTAAGGATATTAAAAAAAAGGGAAGACGGTTATCATGACATCTTAACTGTTATGCAGCCGGTTTCGCTGTATGACGAGATATTGCTGGAGGTTGGGGATGGGAAGGGCATTTTCATTGAATGTGATAACAGATCAGTTCCGTCTGATGAAACAAATCTTGTTTACAGGGCAGCAAAGGCATTTTTTGAGGCCACAGGTATAAACAGACATCTGTTTATAAAGATTAAAAAGAATATCCCTGTTGCTGCAGGCCTTGGCGGCGGCAGCAGCAATGCCGCAACAGTTTTAAGGGCATTGAATGAAATCACCTCCCAAAATATTTCAACAGACGACCTTATTAAAATAGGCGCCGGCATTGGTTCTGATGTGCCGTTTTTTATTGCCGGCAAATCAAGTATTGCAAGGGGGAGGGGTGAACTCCTTGAACCCGTTGAGCTGCCAAAATTCTGGTATATACTGATTAATCCGGGTGTTCCCCTTTCAACACAGTGGGTATATCAAAATTTAAACTTGACAAAAAGCAATGAGGATATTAACATAACAATTTCAAAAGTTTTAGCCATATACCGTGCAGGCCGGGGTGGTAA
>Ga0209342_10003198_pt1 | contig 17307 bp, 19 predicted proteins | sample RifCSP16_2_FD_184023 | JGI IMG/M metagenome (GOLD analysis project Ga0209342, IMG submission 184023) | Soil microbial communities from Rifle, Colorado - Rifle CSP2_sed 16_2 (SPAdes) (version 2) | ecosystem: Environmental > Terrestrial > Deep subsurface > Rock core/Sediment | place: Rifle... | reverse complement strand
CTGCCGCCGCCGCCGTCGGCGTCCTCGGCTCCCTGGTGAACGGCACCGCCGAGGTGGTGACGGTGTTCACCGGAAGCGAAGCCGACGAGGTCGTCACCGCTGAGATCACCGGGCATCTCGCTGCGGCGCACGACGTCGCCGTCAGCGTCGTCGCCGGTGGTCAGGCGCTCTATCCGTACCTGTTCGGAGTCGAATGACCGGCCGCAGTCTCGCCTACCTGGCGGCGGTCGACATCGAGCGGGTTCCGGGGCTGAGCGGCAAACGAGGGGCCGACCTGCGCAAGGCGGGAGTCCGGACCGTCGCCGACCTGCTGCTCTCCGTTCCCCGCCGCTACGTCGACCGATCGAAGACGGTGCCGCTGACCGAGCTCCCGCTCGGCGAAGAGGTGACCGTCATCGGCACGGTGAAAAAGGTGTCGCTGCGACGGCCCCGGAAGAACCTCACCATCGTCGAGGCCACGGTCGACGATGGTGCCGGGATGGTCCACGCAGTGTGGTTCAACCAGGCGTTTCGCGAGCGCCAGCTTTCCGAAGGGGTCGAGGTGGCGCTGTCGGGCAAGGTGGAGCGGTACCGGGGCCGGCTGCAGATGCAGAGTCCCGACGCCGACATCCTCGATCGTTCCGCGGAGTCGCTGATCACCGGACGGGTGATGCCGGTTCACGGCACCGTCGGAGGGATAGGTCCCGGGTACCTGCGGCGGGCCATCCACAACGCGCTTCTCACCGCCCGGCCCGTCCCCGACCCGCTCCCGATCGAGATGGTGGATCGCCTCCGCCTGGTCCCGCGGGACACTGCGATCGGCGACATCCACTTCCCGGCGGAGATGGCGGCCGTCGCCCCCGCCCGCCTCCGTCTCGTCTTCGACGAGCTGTTTCGACTCGAGCTTGCTTTGGCGGTGCGCAAGCACCGCCAGGTCACTGCGGCCGAGGGGATCGCCCACACCGCCGACGCCGGACTCGTCGAGGCCTTCGCGGAGAGCCTTCCGTTCGTGATCACCGGAGCGCAGCGGCGGGCCATAGATGAGATCGGATCCGACCTGCGATCTCCACACCCGATGCACCGGCTGCTCCAGGGTGAAGTCGGGTCGGGAAAGACCGTGGTGGCGATGGCGGCTCTGCTCACCGCGGTGCAGGGCGGATACCAGGGGGCGGTGATGGCGCCCACCGAGGTGCTCGCCGAGCAACATTTCCTCGGGCTGGCGCCACTCGGCGCCCTCGTCGGGGTGCGCATGGCGATACTCACCGGGTCGTCTCCGGGGCGCGAGCAGGTGCTCGCCGCGGTGGCGGCGGGAACCGTCGACATCGTCGTGGGCACTCATGCCCTCATCCAGGAGGGCGTGCACTTTGCCCGGCTCGGTGTGGCCGTGGTCGACGAGCAGCATCGCTTCGGCGTCCACCAGCGTGTCCGGCTCAAGGAGAAGGCGGAGGGGCCGGAGCCCGACCTGCTCATCATGACGGCGACACCGATTCCACGCACTCTGTCGATGACGCTGTACGGGGACCTCGACGTCACCGTGCTCGATGAGATGCCGCGGGGACGCATCCCGGTGAAGACCGCGCTGGTCGCTCCCGGATCGCCCGAGGAGCGGAAGGCGTACGACCTCATCCGGGCGGAGGCGGCCGCCGGACGGCAGGCATTCGTGGTGTGCCCGCTCGTCGAGGACTCGGAGAAGCTCCAGGCCGCCTCGGCCACCGCCGAGTACGAGCGGTTGTCGGGCGTGTTCTCCGACCTTCGGGTAGGTCTCATCCACGGCCAGATGCGATCCGCAGACAAGGAGGATGTCATGGGCCGCATGCGGGCAGGCGAGATCGACGTCCTCGTGGCGACGACGGTCATCGAGGTGGGCATCGACATCCCCAACGCCACCGTGATGGTCGTCGAGGATGCCGACCGATTCGGCATGAGCCAGCTGCACCAGTTGCGGGGGCGCGTGGGCCGCAGCGAGCACCCGTCACGCTGTTTTCTCGTCGCCGCCCCGACCACGCCGGAGGCGGAGGCCCGGCTGGGGGCAATGGTCTCGACCACCGACGGGTTCCGTCTCGCCGAGGAGGATCTGCGGATCCGGGGTCAGGGGACCGTCTTCGGCGCCCGTCAGGCCGGGATGGCCGACCTGAGGATCGCCGACATCCTGCGTGACATCGACATCCTCGTCGAGGCGCGCCGCGAGGCGTTCGCCCTGGTGGCCGCAGACCCCGACCTCGCCCGTCATCGCGCTCTCGCCGACGAGACCAATGCCCTCCTCGGCGGGTCCGAGGAGTGGCTGTTCATCTCATGAGGATCATCGCCGGCACCGCCCGGGGTCGGCGGCTCAAAGCGCCGCGGGGCCTCGACACGCGCCCGATGATGGATCGAGCGAAAGAGGCGTTGTTCTCGGCGCTCGGTGACGTCGTCGGCGGCGCCGTCGTCCTCGACCTCTACGCCGGGTCGGGTTCCCTCGGTCTCGAGGCGCTCAGCCGTGGGGCGGCGGCGGCTACCTTCGTCGAATGGGGGCGGGAGGCTCGCGCCGTACTCGCCGACAACCTGGTCAATGTCGGCCTGGCCGGGGAGGTGGTGGCTGCGAAGGTGGAGGTGTACCTGGAGCGTCCCGGTCCGAAGGTCGATCTCGCATTCGTTGACCCTCCGTACGCGCTACCACTACCGTCAGTGGAACAGGTGCTCGGCCTGCTGATGCACCGGCTCGCCGCGGGAGCGGTGGTTGTCGTGCACCGCAGGGCCGGGAGCGGTGTGCCGGTTCCACCACCGGGATTGGTGCTGGAATGGCAGCGCCGCTACGGCGACGCAGAGATCACGCGGCTGGTGAAGGAGGAGCGGTGATCACGGCCCTGGTTCCCGGTAGTTTCGATCCGCCGACCAACGGCCACATCGATGTCGTCTCCCGCTGTGCCTCGATTTTCGACCGCGTCGTCGTCGCCGTGGTTGCCAACCCCTCCAAGAAGCCGATGTTCACCATGGAGGAGCGCAGCGCCATGCTCGAGGAGTGCTGCCCCTGGGACAACGTCGAGGTCGCCGGCTTCGACGGCCTCCTCGTCGACTTCGCCGCCGTCATGGGCGCCGACGTGGTCGTGAAGGGCCTGCGGGCGATGACCGACTTCGACAACGAGATCCAGTTGTCTCAGATGAACCGGCACCTCTCCGGCATCGTGACCATGTTCGTCGCCACCAAGCCGGAGTGGGGGTACCTGTCCTCCTCGCTGGTCAAGGAGGTCTCCGCGCTCGGCGGTTCGGTGGACGAGCTGGTACCCAAGGTCGTGGCCCGGGCGCTTGCCGAGAGGAAAGGCTCATGAACGACGAGCTCAACTTGGAGCAGCAGGATGAGATGCCGGTGCCGGCCACCACCGGCGAGCTGCTCGAACTGGTCGACGGGCTGATCATCGCCGTCGAGGGTGCTCGCACGGTCCCGCTTTCGGGGAACGTGATGCTCGATCGTGAGCGCCTTCTCGACATGCTGTACCGGCTCCGCGACGACCTCCCCGAAGAGATGCGAGCGGCACGCTGGATGGTGCGGGAGCGAGAGGGGTTCGTGGCGCGTACTAATGAGAAGGCACGGGAGATGCTGGAGCGGGCGCGCGAGCGGTCCGACGAGCTCGTGACGGAGTCGTACATCGTCAAGGAAGCCGTCGACGAAGCGAACGTGCTGGTGCGGCGCGCCGAGGCTGAGGCGACGCGGATCCGGCTCGAGGCCGAGGACTACAGCGAGCAGGCGTTCGAGTCCACCGAGACCGTGCTCTCCGACCTGCTCGGGCAGGTGCGGCGATTCCGCGCCGAGCTCCATCAGGCGAGAAGTCGATCCGAGGAGCCCTGACGGTGACCCGGGAGTCGGACTTCCGGTTTCCGGTCGCGGATCTGCTGGCCCATCCGGGCCATCGCCGCACCGTGGCGATCGACACTGCCGTCGACTGGGCACTCGAGCTGTCCAGCATCGGCCCCGGGCTCACCGCCGATCTTTCGCTCGAGGCGGTCTCGGGAGGCCTGGTGGTGCGGGGGCCGGTCACCACCGTCGTCGGCCTCACCTGCCATCGCTGTCTCCAGGAGTGGCGGGAAACCCTGATCGTCGACGTGCTGGAGGCGCTGGGGGTGGCCGATGACCCCGACGGTTATCGCCTGAACCGGGACGTCGCCGATTTGGAACCGGTCCTCCGCGATGCGGTGCTCCTGGCCGTTCCGCTGTCTCCCGCCTGCCGTCCGGACTGCCGCGGACTTTGCGCGGTGTGCGGAGCCGACTTGAATGGCGGCTCCTGCGCGGGGCACGACGAGGAGCCAGACTCTCCGTTCGCGCCTTTGCGCGGTTTGCTCGATACCTGATCGTGGAAAGGGTCTGTCGATGGCGGTACCCAAGAAGAAGATGTCCCGCTCCCGGACCCGGCAGCGGAAGGCGGCGTGGAAGCTCGAGAGTCCCAACTCCAACCGCTGCCCACAGTGCGGCGCCCCCAAGCTCTCGCACCGCGTGTGCGCCGCGTGTGGGTCGTACAAGGGCCGGGAGGTCATCCCCTCCTAGCGGGGTGAGGGCATGGCCCGCATAGCGCTCGACGCCATGGGCGGGGACTTCGCCCCGCAGCAAACGGTGCTCGGAGCGCTCGACGCCGTCGGCCGCGGCGTGGATGTCGTACTCGTCGGCGATGAGCCGGTCCTCTCCCGTGTGCTCGCCGAGGTGGGCGGCACGCTGCCGATCGTGCATGCTCCCGAGACCATCGGGATGGCCGACGACCCGGCGGCCGCCATCCGGGAGAAGAAGGGCGCCTCCGTCACCGTGTGCGCCCGCCTCGTCGCCGACGGAGAGGCTGAGGGCATGGTGTCGGCCGGTTCGACCGGTGCCGCCATGGCGGCGGCGGCGATCGTCATCGGAAGGGTCAAGGGGGTGTCCCGGCCCGCCATCGCCACGATTTTCCCGCTGGGTACCCCGACGGTGGTGCTCGATGCCGGCGCCAACGTCGAGGTCAAGCCGGAGAACCTCGTGCAATTCGCCGTGATGGGGTCGGTGGTGGCCGAGATCTACCTCGGCCGCGAGGAGCCGACCGTGGGGCTGCTCAACATCGGGGAGGAAGAGGGCAAGGGCCGCGACCTGGAGAGAGAGGCCCACGCCCTGATGCGACAGCGGACGATTCGCTTCGTCGGCAACGTCGAGGGCCGTGACCTGGGACGGGGCATCGCCGACGTTTTCGTCACCGACGGCTTCACCGGGAACGTGCTGCTGAAGACCGCCGAAGGCGTCGCACGCGCCGTGGGCCGGTTCGTGCTCGAGGGTCTCGCCGCCGAGACCGATCCCGCCGTCCAGGAAGCCGCCGCCATCATCCTCCCCAAGCTGATGGCGCTGCGCGAGCGCTTCGACCCCGAGGCGTACGGCGGCGCCCACCTCGTCGGGGTGAAGGGAACGGTCGTCATCGCCCATGGATCGTCGACGCGCCGCGCCATCGCCAACGCCCTCACCCTGGCCAGCGAGGGGGCGGAACGCGGCCTCGTCGACCGCATCGAGGCGGGACTACGTGGCTGAAGCCTTCGACACCGCCGAGGCCGTCGCCGCCGCGCTCGGTCACGAATTCGAGCGAGAGGAGCTGCTGATCGAGGCGCTCACCCATCGCTCGCTGTCCGCCGAGGAGCCCGGCGAGGTCTCCAACGAGCGGCTCGAGTTCCTCGGCGACGCCGTGCTCGGGCTGGTGGTCGCCACAGAGCTCCACACCCGCTGGGACCTCACCGAGGGTGAGATGAGCATGGTTCGGGCCTCGGTGGTCAACGAGGCCACGCTCGCCGGGATCGCCGCCTCCCTCGGCGTGGGAGGTGCGCTGCGGCTCGGGAAGGGGGAAGACGCATCGGGGGGCAGGGACAAGCCGCAAATCCTCGCCGATGCCCTCGAGGCGCTCATCGGGGCGGTCTATCTCGATTCGGGCTTCAAGAAGGTGCGGCGGATCGTGCTCGAACACTGGTCGGGGGCCATCGCCGACCGCGCCGAGTCCCCGGGTGAGCGCGACTACAAGACCCGGCTCCAGGAGGTGCTCGCCCAGAGCGGTTCCACGCCGGAATATGCCGTCGTCGGCTCGGGTCCCGACCACGAGCGCACCTTCAAGGCGACCGTCGTCGTCGACGGCAACGTGGTGGGGACGGGCGGTGGGACGTCGAAGAAGCGGGCGCAGCAGGTGGCGGCGCGGCGGGCGCTCGAAGCGCTCGGCGACGATGCCTGAACTCCCCGAGGTCGAGGCCACCCGCCGGTATCTGGCACCGGTCCTCGAGGGAGCGGTCATCGAGCGGGTGGAGGTGCGCCGCGATCGGATGACGCGGCGGAACCAGCGGCCCGGCGACTTCATCGACCGGCTGACCGGGCGCCGGGTGCGGTGTCTCACCCGTCGCGGCAAGTTCCTCCTGGCCCCGCTCGACGGTGACATCACCTGGGTCAGCCATCTCGGGATGTCGGGCAGGTTCTCCCTCAACACACCCGGCGAGCCCGAGGCTCCGCACACCAACGTCGTGATCCATTTGCGCTCCCGACCGCAGGTGCGCCTCGTCGATCCCCGGACCTTCGGCTTCGTGGCCGCCTTCACCCCCGACGAATTCGCCCGGGCGATGTCCGCGGTGGGCCCGGACGCCCTCGACGAGCTCCCCGACTCCCGGGCACTGCGCGCAATCCTGACAGGGCGGACCGCACCGATCAAGGCGTTGCTGCTCGATCAGCGGCTGGTGGCCGGACTCGGCAACATCTACGCCGACGAGGTGCTGCATCGCGCGGGGGTGGCCCCGGAGCGTCCCGGCGGATCGCTGTCCCCCGAGGAGGTTCGCGCCCTCCGCGCGGCGATTCCGATGGTCCTCCGGGCGGGGCTGCGTCACGGCGGGACCAGCCTCGGCGATCTCGCCTACCTGCTTCCCGATGGGCGGGCCGGCGACTACGTGTCGCGACTGGCCGCCTACGGGCGGGAGGGTGAGCCGTGCCGGCGATGTGGTGGCATCATCGAGCGGGTGGTGGTGCGAGCGCGCAGCAGTTTCTGGTGCCGGGGGTGCCAGCGATGAGGCGCCTCGGGATCCTGTTCGTGATCGTCGCCGCCTGCGGCGGGAGTGGGGGCCCCGCCACCACCGCTGCCGCCGGAACCCTGTCGCGCGCCGCCGAAGAGTTCGCCGTTTCCGCCGACCGCGCCCTCGACGGCACGCGGTTCGCCGACGTCACCCCCGCCACCCTGGCCGCGGTTCTCGCCGGCCTCTGCGTCGGCACCGCCCCCCTTGTCGATGACGTGGCGCGCAGTGTCGCCGCCATCGAAGCCCCGGCCGGTGCCCCCGGGGACGACGCCACCCTCACCGAGGTCCTCGTCGCCGGCGTCGCCGAGGTGTGCCCGGAACGGGTCGCCGCCGATCTGTCGGCGGCCTACCTCGCCTCGGTCCGATTCGCCGTCGAGCAGGGAGCGGGGGTGGCGGTCGACGACGAGTCGGCGCTCACCACCGGCCTCTCGGCTTGCGCCGCGCTCGACGGCGGGGATCCCGGCGACGCCCTGGTCACGATCGCCGCCGGCCTTTTCGGCGTCGAGGCCACCATCGACGAACTGCTCGCAGGCGGCATCGACGGCGCTCAGGGCATCACCGCCGGTGCGGTGCTCGCATCTTCGGTCACCTACCTGTGTCCCGAGCACGCCGACAGGGTGGAGGAATTCGTGGCAGAGCTGGCACAGGCATCAGGTAGCAGGTAGCAGGTGTCGCTCGTCGCTCGTTGCCCGTTGCCCGTTGCCATCTGCCATCTGCCATCTGCCTTGAATGCCACCCCTGTCATTCCTCTGATACCCTTTGGTCACCCGTGCATCTGAAGACCGTTTCACTCGTCGGCTTCAAGTCGTTCGCCGATCGGACCCGCATCGAGTGCGAGCCGGGGGTCACGGTCGTCGTCGGGCCCAACGGTGCCGGAAAGTCGAACCTGGTCGATGCCATCGCCTGGGTAATGGGCACCCAGGCCACCTCGGTCCTGAGGACCGAGAGGATGGACGACGTGATCTTTGCCGGTACCGCGCTGCGGCCGGCCCTCGGCCGCGCCGAGGTGTCCCTCAGCCTCGACAACGGCGATGACCCCGCCGCCGTGGAGCCGGCGGAGGTCGCCATCACCCGGCGGCTCTACCGAGACGGCACCAGCGAGTACGAGATCAACGGTGCGCCGTGCCGGCTTCTCGACATCCAGGAGCTGTTGGCCGACAGCGGTGTGGGCCGGCACCAGCACGTGATCATCGGCCAGGGCCGGGTCGACTCCGTGCTCAACGCCGGTCCGGAGGAGCATCGCACGGTCATCGAGGAGGCCGCCGGGGTGGTCAAGCACCGCGCCCGGAGGGATCGGTCGATCCGGAGACTCGAGGCCACGGAGATGGACGTCTCCAGGCTGGGCGACATCCTCAAAGAGCAGCAGCGGTACCTCAAGCCGCTGAAGCGCCAGGCTGGCGCCGCCGCGCACTACGACTCGGTGCGCGCCGAATGGCGGGCGTTGTGTCTGTGGCTCGGAGGCGAGCGGATCCGCACCCTGCGGGACCGGCTCGGCGCCATCGCCGCCGGGGAGTCTGCGGCAAGAGCCCGGCTCGAGACTGCCGTGTCCGAGCGTGACGGGATCGTCGCGTCGCTCGGAGCCTTGCAGGCTGCCGCCGGGGAGACGGGCGAGGCGCTGGAGCGCGACACCGCCGCCGCGGCCCGCCTGGAGACGACCGCAGAGCGGCTGCATTCGATCGCCCTGGTGGCGAAGGAGCGGCGTCTGCACCTGGAGCGGACCCGCACCGGCGCCGTCGAGAGGCGCGCCGACCTCGTGTCCGAGGAGTCCGACCTCCGTTCCCGGTTGGCGGCCACCGCGGCCGATGAGGCGGCGGGCGTCGAGGCGGCGGAGCGAGCCGAGATCGCACTGCGGGCCCTCGACGATGAGGAGCGGTCTCTGGCCGAGTCCGATCGGCTCCCCGCCGAGGGTTTGGCGGCCTCCCTTCGCGGCGACCTCGCCGCCCTCGAGGCTGCGGAGTCCCGTGACTCGCGTGAGTCCGCCGACCTGGCGCGGCGCCGCGGAGCGGTGGCCGCGTTCATCGATCAGGAGGTGTCCGAGACGCAGCGCCTCGCCGCCGAGCTCGCCGAGGCCGGACGCGAGTTGGCGGCGGCCGAGAAGGCCCGCGACCGGTCGCGTCAGGCCGCCGACGGGGATCGGGAGCGCGCCCGTTTCGCCGAGCAGGCGCAGCACGCCGCCGAGACCGCTCTGGCCGCGGCCCGGGCGCGCCTGGAGGCTCTCGAGGGCGCCCGGGGCGGGCTCGCCGATCCGGAGACACGGGAGCACGCCGCGGCAATCGAAGGCGTGCTGGGCACGATCTCGGGACGGCTCGACGTACCCGGCCGGTTGCAGCCGGCCGTGGACGCCGCGCTCGGCCGATGGGCCGAGGCCTTCGTCACGCGTGACGCCGCCGGCGTGGAGACGGCGGTCGGCCTCATCAAGTCATCGGGGAAGGGTGGGGTCGCATTCGTCGCAGCGTCCGGAGACACCAGCGTTCCGGCGCGACAGGTCGCCCTCGCCACGGGGACCGGGACCGCCCTCGTCGATCTGTTGGGGAGAGGGGCCGACCCGGCACTGGCTGCTGCGTTGCTCGGCGACGTGCTGGTCGTCGACGGGTGGGTGGCGGCCCGTGCCGTGGTTGCCGGCCATCCGCACGTCCGCGCGGTGACCACCGAAGGCGACCTCATCAGCGCCGCCGGAGTCATCGCCGCCCTTCCCGAGGGCGCCGAGTCGGCGGTGGTCGGCGCCGCGCGAGCGGCGGTGGAGGGCGCAGCCGTCGAGGCATCCCGTGCCGGCAGCAGGCGGGTGACCGCTCACCGTGGCCGGGATGCGGCCGAACGTGCCGAGCGCGAGGCAGTACTCCGGCTCGAGGGCCTCGATCGACGTGTCGGTGGCCTCGAGGAGGCGATCCGGCTCCTCGACAGGTCCCGGGCCGAGCGCACCGCCGAACTCGACCGGCTCGACGCCCGCGCCCGGGCAATCGCCGAAGCGGCGGCGCAGCGGATCGAGCGGACCACCGATCTGCGTCGCCGGATCGCCGGTCTCGAGGGTGAGCACGGGTCGCAGCAGGAACTGTGGGACGACATCTCCCGCCGCCGGTCCGCCGTTGCCTCCCGGCGCGACGAGGCGAGGGCGAACCGTGAGGCCGCCACCGCGGCACTGGCCGCCGCCGGGGAGCGCCGCCAACTCCTCGAGGCACGACACGCCGAGGTGTTGCGTCTGGTCGGTACCCCCATCGAGACCGTCGACTCGGCCGCCGCCGAACGTCTCGAGCGCATCGAGCCGGCGGCGCGGCGTGCGCTCGAGGCGGTGCGGCGCCACGTCGACGCCTTGCACGGCCGCCAGCGCGCCTTGCGCGCCGAGGCCGGTGAGGCCGGCGTACGTCTCGAGAAGGCACGGGCACGGCGCGAAGCGCTCGGGGGGCTCATCGAGGAGACGAGAGAGACCGCGTCGCGGCTGGCGGTCGAGGCCGCCGAGCTGCGGGTGCGGGAGGAGTCTGCAATCGAGGCACTGCGCCGCGACGTCGATGTTGCGGAGGAAGTGGCGCTGGCGGCGATCCGGCCCGAGGTTCCCGAGGGCGTCGACGCCGAGGCCCATGCCGCGTCGCTGGCGGCCAGGCTGCGGCGCTTCGGGCCGATCAATCCGCTGGCCGGGGCCGAGTACCGGGAGCTCGCGGAGCGGGTGTCGTTTCTCGAAGAGCAACTCGGCGATCTGGAGGAGTCCCGGTCTGAGCTGCGCAAGGTGATCAAGGCGCTCGATGCCGAGATCGCCCGGCTCTTCACCCAGGCGTTCGACGACATCGCAGGCAAGTTCACCGAGAACTTCTCGATCCTGTTCCCCGGGGGCACGGGACGGCTCACTCTCACGCCTTCGGACGACATCCTCGACACCGGTGTCGAGATCCACGCCCAACCGATGGGAAAGAAGGTCGGGCGTCTCCAGCTGCTGTCCGGGGGTGAGCGCTCCCTGGCGGCGCTCGCATTCCTGTTTGCCCTCTTCCGGTCCCGGCCGAGCCCGTTCTACGTCCTCGACGAGGTGGAGGCGGCACTCGACGATGCCAACCTGCGACGCTTTCTCCGGCTCATCGAGACCATGCGGGGTACGTCCCAGCTCGTCATCGTCACCCACCAACCGCAGACGATGGAGGCCGCGAACGTGCTGTACGGCGTGACCATGGAGCCCGGCGAGTCATCCCGGGTGCTCGCCAAGCGGCTCGCCCCGGTGTGATCCCGGTCCTCCTCGGCGGAGCCGCCCTCGTTCTCGGCGCGGCCGGATTGATACTCATGCGCCTCCGCCGCCGCCCCGGTGTGCGTCGCGACGCCCCCACCGTCGTCACCCGCCGGCAGGGTGGACTCGGCGAGCGGATCGCAGCGGTCTTTGGCGGCTCGGTCGGTGCCGAGAGCTGGACGGCGCTCGAAGAGGCCCTGCTCGCCGCCGACGTCGGCGTCGTCACGGCCTTCGCACTCGTCGACGCCACCCGCGCCCACGGCGTGAAGGACGCCGCCGATGCCCGCCGGGTGGTGCGCGCCGAGATGGTGGCCGCCTTCGGGTCGACCGACCGCAGCCTGCGGCTCGAGGGCGAGCCGGCGGTGGTGGTGGTCGTGGGGGTGAACGGATCGGGAAAGACCACCACGATTGCCAAGCTCGCCGCCCTGCTCACGGCGCGGGGTCACCGTGTGCTCCTCGGCTCCGCCGACACTTTCCGTGCCGCCGCCGCCGACCAGCTGCGCCTCTGGGGAGAACGCCTCGGTGTGGAGGTGGTGTCCGGAAGTGCCGGCGCCGACCCGGCGTCGGTGGCGCACGACGCCCTGGCTGCGGCGCGGGCGCGAGGGCACGGCGTCCTCATCGTCGACACCGCCGGGCGCCTCCACGACAAGCGGAACCTGATGGACGAATTGCGCAAGATCGTGGGCGTGCTCGGGAGGGACGGAACCGGGCCTTCCGAGGTGCTGCTGGTCATCGACGGCACGACCGGTCAGAATGGGCTCGCCCAGGCGAGGGCATTCTCCGCCGCGGTCGGGGTCACCGGTGTGGTGATCGCCAAGCTCGACGGCACTGCCCGCGGGGGGATCGCTCTCGCCGTCGAGCGCGAACTGGGTCTGCCGATCAAGTTGATCGGCGTGGGTGAGGATCCCGGCGATCTGCGAGACTTCGTTCCCGGCGAGTTCGTCGACTCGCTGCTGGAGGGATGGTGACCAACGAGGAGCTCGTCGCCGAAGCCCGGGCAGCCGCCGTGAATGCATACGCGCCGTTCTCCCGGTTCCGGGTCGGGGCCGTGGCCGTTGCCGCCGATGGAACCCGCTACTCCGGTGCCAACGTCGAGAACAGCGCTTACGGATCCGGGATCTGCGCCGAGGGATCTGCGATCTCCCGGGCGGTTTCGGCGGGCGTTCGCAAGATCGACACGCTGGCAGTGGCTTGCATCGATGCCGATGAGCCCGGGTACCCGTGCGGCAACTGCCGCCAGCTGATGGTGGAGTTCGACGTCGATCGCGTGGTGATCGACGCGCCGGACGGGCCTCGACAGCACACGCTCGAAGAGCTCATCCCGCACCGCTTCAAGCTCTCGTGACCGGCTACTCCGGAACCCCCCTCCTGGAGAAGTTGGGGATCGACCAGCGGACGCGGCTCGTCGTCTCCGGGGCTCCTTCCGGGTGGGTGGAGTTGGTGCTTCGGCCGCCGCCCGGGGTGCGGGTGGGTGACCTGCGGGTTCGATCGGCCGACGTGATCGTGCTGTTCTGCCCAAGCCGGCCCGACCTCGAGGTGGGTCTTCCCCGGGCCACACAGCGGCTCCGCCCCGACGGCGCACTCTGGGTGGCCTGGCCGAAACGGGCCTCGGGCGTCGCCACCGACATGACGGAGGATGCCGTTCGCGAGGTGGCGCTGCCCACCGGGCTCGTGGACGTCAAAGTTGCGGCCCTCGACGCCACCTGGAGCGGCCTCAAGCTGATGGTACGGCGGGAGAATCGGGCCCTCTGGGGCAAGATCGCGAAAACCGGGCCTAAATTGAGTGGTGCATCCGCCGATACCGTGGTGTGACCACCCACATCACGCGGGTTCCCGACTGGAAGATCACCACCGGCTACCGGGTTCTGGTGAAGATCGGGTGGGGAGTCATCGTTCTCGCCGTCTATTTCGCCGCGGCGGCATCGATTCTGCACGCGACGGTGATCTGGTGGATCGTCGCCGGACTCGCCGTGGTCGTCATCCTCACGTCGCTGCTCCTCCCGGAGCCGTTGCCCCGCGACATGATCACCGGCAGTCGCAACCACATCGACGCGCGCCGGCATTAGGACCGGGCGCGCAGCGCCTCGATGAGTCTCGGCAGCACCTGGTGCACGTCGCCGACGATTCCGAGGTCGGCTATGCCGAAGATCGGTGCCTCCTCGTCCTTGTTGATCGCGATGATCGTTCCCGAGTCCTTCATGCCGACGAGGTGCTGCATGGCGCCGCTGATTCCGCAGGCGATGTAGACGTTCGGCTTGACCGTCTTGCCGGTCTGGCCCACCTGCATCGAGTAAGGCACCCAACCCGAGTCGACCACCGCCCGGGTCGCCCCGACGGCGGCACCGATCAGCCCGGCGAGCTCGCTCACGAGCGTGAACCGGTCGGGTCCGCCCATGCCCCGCCCGCCGCTGACGATGACGGAGGCGTCGGCCAGTGACGGGCCCTGCGACTCCTCGGCGTGCCGGGAGACGATCCTGGCCCCTCCGGCCCGCCCGGTCGACGGCGATTCCACCCGGTGGACGGCCGGGGTGGCGGCGGCGCCCGGTGCTGCGGTGAATGACTTCGGTCGCACCACGACCAGGTACGGCCCCGGCCCGGTGAATGCGGTCTCGATCAAGGTGGTGCCTCCGAAGATCTCATTGACCACGGACACCGTGGAACCCTCGACCTTCACGTCCACCGCGTTGGACAGGACCGCGGCGCCGGTGCGGGCGGCGAGACGCCCGGCGACGTCGCGGTCCGTCGGGGTCAGCCCGAAGAAGACGACGTCCCCAGGGCCGACGAGACCGGCGAGCGCGGCCGCGGCCGCCGCCGAGGGAAGGGTGTCGCCCGGGTCGAGGTGGTGCACCGCGGCGGCGCCATGGGCACCGAGGGCGGCGAAGTAGGTGTCGGATCCGACGCCGACGGAAAAGGCGGCGACGTCGGCGCCGAAGCTGCGCGCCTTGGTGAGCATCTCCAGCGAGATGGTCGACGGCTTCCCACCGTTCTCCTCCGAGAAGACGAAGAACCTCATGTCAGATCACCTTCGTCCGTTCCAGGAGCTTCACGATCTCGAGGTGTGCATCGCCCTCGTCCTTGACCTTGGTGCCTCCGGCGCGTTCGGGCGCGGGGCGGACCGTGGTGATGACCTGTCCCGAGCCAAGGGTGCCCACGGAGGCGGTGTCGAAGCCGAGGTCGGCTGCGGTGGGCTGGTCGACCGGCTTCTGCTTCGCCTGCATGATCCCCTTGAAGGTCGGGTAACGCGGTTCGACCGCCGCCGAGGTCACGGAGACGAGGGCGGGCAGGCCCGATTCGACGATGTCGTACCCGGCGGCGGTCTGGCGCTCCACGCGCAGCGTGGCGCCGTCGAGGGTCACCTTGCGGGCGAAGGTGAGCGCGGGGAGGTCGAGCAGCTCGGCGATCATCTGCGGAACGACTCCGGCGTAGCCGTCCGTCGATTCGGTTCCGGTGATGACCAGATCGGCCCCCTCCCGAGCGATGGCGGCGGCGAGCACCCGCGCCGTGACCAGCGCTCCGGATCCGCGCAGCGCCGGGTCGCTCACGACGACGGCCTTGTCGGCGCCCATGGCGAGCGCCTGACGGATGCCCTGCAGGTTGCCGGCCGGGCTCATCGAAACCAGAGTCACGGATCCGCCGGCGGTTTCGGCGAGCTGCAAACCCATTTCGATGCCGTACCGGTCGGTGTCATCGAGCACCTGTTCGGCGGGACGCACCACGAAGTGCGCTTCGGGATCCAGGGCATACGGGGTGGCCGGATCCGGGATCTGCTTCACGCATACGGCGATCTTCACGACCCTCCTCGGTCTGAGGCCGGGGCGATGTTAGGGCGGATCAGCTCGGGTCCCGGTTGAACCCGCTTCACATCAATTCGGGGAGCAGTGCGTCCAGCAGCCGGGTGAACCGTTCCCGGGCGGCATCGGCAGTCGCGGTCACCTCTTCGTGGCTGAGCGGTGTCGGCGATATGCCCGCGGCGAGGTTGGTGACGAGTGAGATCCCGAGCACCCGACCGCCCATGTGCCGCACCGCGATGGCCTCCGGCACCGTCGACATGCCGACGAGGTCGGCTCCGAGTCGCTTTGCCATCTGCACCTCGGCGGGCGTCTCGTACGACGGGCCGGGGAACCAGGCGTACACGCCTTCACCCAGCGTCACCCCGACCCGACGGCCGACCCGACGGGCGAGATCGCGCAGCTCCCCTGGGTAGACGGACGACATGTCGGGGAAGCGGGGCCCGAGCCGGTCGTCGTTGGGTCCGGCGAGGGGGTTGCGGGCGGTGAGATTCACATGATCCCGGATCAGCACCAGGTCGCCGGGCGCCATGCCGTCGCCGACCCCGCCGGCGGCGTTGGTCAGCACGACCGTCGCACAGCCGGAGGCGACGGCGGTTCGCACCGCGAACACGACGTCCGACAGGTCCCAACCCTCATAGCTGTGCACCCGGCCCGCGAGGATCATCACCCCGGCGCCGCCGAGGTCCGCGGAGAACAACGAGCCGGAGTGCCCTTCGACCTTCGGTATCGGGAACCCGGGAATCTCCCGATACGGCACCTCGACGGCTCCCGGGAGCGAGGCGGCGTAGGCGGAGAGGCCGGAACCGAGCACCACGGCAAGACGATGCGAGGGCCGGCCGGTGCGCCGGGCGATGTCGGCGGCGGCGGCGGTGATGGCTTCGTAGGTCATCGCACCTCCTCGTGGACCAGGGGCGGGGGAGTGGCCGGGCCGTCTCCGATCACGAGGGCCCGTTCTACCAGGGGCATGGCCTCCGCCAGGCGCCGCTGCTCCCTCCAGCGGATCCGGACCAGCGGATCGCCGGGGGCGACCTCGTCGCCGACCTTCGCGCAGACCGTAAAGCCGACCCCGGGATCGATCTGTTCCTCCTTGGTGGCCCGGCCGGCGCCGAGGCGGACCGCGGCCACGCCGAGGTCGAGAGCGTCGCAGCGGGTGACGACACCACCCCTGGCGGCGGTGACCACCGTCTCCTCGGGGGCGCTCGCCAGCAGAGAGGTGTCGTGGAGCACCGCCGGATCGCCGCCCTGGGCGACGACGACCTCTTCGAGCTTGGCAAAGGCCCGGCCGTCCGACACCGCTCGCTGCATCTGGACCCGGGCGGCAGCACGGTCGCCGGCCACCCCCGCCATGAGCAGCATTTCCACACCGAAGCGGTAGGTGATCTCGACCAGGTCGCTGGGCCCACCGCCCCGGAGCACCTCGACCGACTCCGCGATTTCGTTGGCGTTTCCCACCGCGGCGCCCAGCGGCTGGCTCATGTCGGTGATGAGGGCGGAGACCGGCGTGCCGTATGAGGCTCCGATCCCGACCATGGTGCGAGCGAGTTCGCGAGAGCGGGCGATGTCCTTCATGAAGGCTCCACTGCCGACCTTGACATCGAGGACGAGGGCATCCAGACCCTCGGCCAGCTTCTTCGACATGATCGACGAGGCGATCAGCGGGATCGATGGCACGGTGCCGGTGACGTCGCGCAACGCGTAGATCCGGCGGTCGGCGGGGACGAGTCTGTCCGACTGGCCGGCGAGCACCAGTCCGGTTCGCGCGAGGAGCCGGGTGAACTCGGCGGGATCGAGGGCGGTGCGGAAGCCGGGGATCGACTCGAGTTTGTCGAGCGTGCCGCCGGTGTGGCCGAGACCGCGCCCGCTCATCATCGGCACCGCGACACCGCAGGCGGCCACGATCGGCGCCAGCGGGATGCTCACCTTGTCGCCGACGCCACCGGTGGAGTGCTTGTCCACCTTGGGTGCGGCGACGTGGGAGAAGTCGAGGACGTCGCCGGAGTGCAGCATGGCGTCGGTCCACGACGCCAGTTCTTCGCCGTCGAGACCCTTGAGCAGGATCGCCATGAGCAGGGCGGCCATCTGGTAGTCGGGGACGGTATCGGCGGTGAATCCGGCGATGAGCCAGCGAACCTCGTCGGCGGAGAGCTTCCCTCCGTCCCGCTTGTGCTCGATCAACTCGACGACGTTCATGACGCGCCCATTGTGGGCACGCGGCCGTGGATCACGCGAACACCCTCGGCGCGCAGCCGCTTTGCCTGCTCATCCTCGCTCCCTGGGACCAGGCGGCCGCTGGCGGCGACCACCCTCCACCAGGGA
>Ga0209342_10003197_pt1 | contig 17312 bp, 20 predicted proteins | sample RifCSP16_2_FD_184023 | JGI IMG/M metagenome (GOLD analysis project Ga0209342, IMG submission 184023) | Soil microbial communities from Rifle, Colorado - Rifle CSP2_sed 16_2 (SPAdes) (version 2) | ecosystem: Environmental > Terrestrial > Deep subsurface > Rock core/Sediment | place: Rifle... | reverse complement strand
ATAAGACACGACTAAAGCTAATTCGACTGTATCTCTCACTTGTTGAAAAGGATCCTCCAAGAACAGTAAACGCAATGAATGAGCTTGGTATGCTTGTTCCTGGCTTTAACGCAGGTGTAATAGAAAAAGGAATAGAAATGTCAATTCATGCTATGCATGGAAAAAAACCCGACACGATGGAAGTACGAGCATTAATGGAGCTGGCAAACAAAACTATGAGCAAATTTCCATTTAAGCTTCCAAAACACTTGGCACTTTATATGAGAATGGCGTCAATTCTTGAAGGAATTTATCTTACTCATAAAGTAAAATTCAGATTCATCAATGTTTTACGAAACATTCTGGAAGAAGAACATCTTATCAAAGATGCATACGTAGAAGAACTAAAGTATTCCATAAACAGATTTGCAAAATCAATTGATGCTACAATATCTATCGCACCAGAACTAAAACGATATCTTGATGAAAACAGATCTTTTCAAAACATGATGCCAAAATATTCTGGAGGTATCTTACTTTCAGGAAGCATTCTTTCTTCTGCAGTGTTTGTTGGCTCCGCAGTACTATATACAACAAATGAGTTTGCAGGACAGGTTGGTATGATAGGTTCTATAATTATAATGGCGATATCCGTATTTCTCAGAAAACGTTAGCTATTCTATTGTAATGTCTTTCCCACTCTTAATGGGAATCTTTAGTGTAAGAACGCCATGGAGATATTTAGCTGAACCAACAGCTTCCTCACCTTCTTTCACATCGATTGGAAGTCTAATTTTTTTATCAACCTCATGTGGTCTTTGATGCCAGATCATTGTTCCGTCATGTTCAGTCTCTCTTTTTGCATTTATAGAAAGAATATTTCCATTTATTCTTAATTTGATATCTTTCTTATCGAAACCTGGTAAGTCAACTGTGACGATCAAGCTGTTATCATCTAACATTATATCTATGGGTGGTAATACAAACTCGTAAAACTCTCGTGATTTATTGCCTATTTCCTTTAAAACTTCTTTTGCCATATGGTATACTAGACCCATCTTTGTGTAATAAAGTGTTTTTTAGTTATAAACGTTGTAGATTCATAATTTATCTAGAACTCTATTAATTACAATTTGATGATAATAGTTCTTGAAGGATTTGACCAAGCAGGAAAAGGAACTCAATCAAAACTTCTTGCCAAGGCCCTAAAGACCAGAAAACTAAAATGTAAAATTTTCAGCTTTCCTGATTATTCTACTCCCATAGGAAAAGAAATCAAATACTATCTAAATGGAAAGAGAAAATTTCCACCCCAAGTAATTCACTGTCTTCTTGCTGCAAACCGATGGGAAAAATCAAAAGAGATAGAGGACGCTCTTTCAAAAGACTATGTACTAATAATGAATAGATACTATCAATCAAATTTAGTTTATGGTATGGCAAATGGGCTTGAATTAGAATGGCTTTCAAATCTTGATGCAGGTCTCCCAAAAGAAAATCTAGTAATAGTCCTTGACGTGAAACCAAAAGAATCTTTTGATCGTAAAAAAATTCAGCGTGACAAATTTGAAAAGAATAAAGAATTTGCACACAAAATCGTTAACACTTATAGAATTCTAGCAAAAGAGCTTGGTTGGGAAATAGTAAATGCATCTCAGACTAAATCACAAGTTCACAAAGATGTAATGGAAGTTGTTCTAAGATATCTTTGAAGAAATGACAAAAAAATATCTTGAGATAGTTGATCCGATTCACGACTTTATCAGAATTTATGAACCTGAAATCAACGTAATTGACACAGCTGTCTTTCAAAGACTACGTAGAATAAGACAACTAGCAGGTGCACACCTTGTTTATCCAAGCGCTCAGCATTCAAGATTTGAACATTCTCTAGGTGTGATGCACATAGCTGGTCAGGCAGCTGGCGTGCTTAAAGATAAAGGATTTCTGAATTCAGATGATGTTGCAAATCTCAGACTCGGTGGACTTTTGCATGATGTTGGCCATGGTCCATTTTCTCATCTTTTTGAAGAAGTTTTACAAAAGAAAAAGAAAATCACACACGAAGAAATTGGTAAAAAGCTTATACTTCAGACTGAAATCGGAGATTTTCTTTCACAGTCTGGTTTTGATAAGAAGTTTCTAACACAACTTGCATTTGGTAATTCAAAGCATCAATTCATGAATGAGATCATATCGGGTGGATTGAGTGCAGATATGATGGATTATCTCCCACGAGATGGATACTTTACTGGTGCAGAACACGCAAAAATTGATTTTAAAAGAATAGTTCAGTCTCTTGGCGTTTATGAAAAAAAACTTTCTCTTGACAGATCGTCTCTTTATTCATTTGAATCTATGATGATTTCACGATATCAAATGTTCAAAGCTGTTTACTTCCATAAAACTGTACGTTCGGCCGAAGTGATGTTACTTGAATCAATGAGTCTTGCAGATAATGAACTTGAATTTACTTCGTATGATCTTGATAAATATATTGAACTGACAGACGAATTTGTTATATCAAAACTAATATCATTGCCACAAAAATCCTCAGATCTAAAAAGGGCAAGCAAACTTGCAAAAGACTACCAGCACCGTCGATTACTTAAATGTGTATTTGAAAAAATTCTTACACGTAAAGAAAGACTTGGTGCAAAATCATCTGAGATAAAAAAAGAAATTTCTAAAAAATCCAAAGTAGATGAATCAGAGATTTTCATAGATATATCAACAACGCCAACTATTCCACTCACACCATCTAAAAAAGAATCTCAATCAATAATATTGACATCAAAAAAAGGCTCTATACAAAAGGAAGGTTATGAGCTACCAATTTCTGAGATCCCATTAGTGTCTGCAATCTCAGGTTTTATGAACATGTTACGAGTTTATACTGCAGAAAAAAATAGAAAAAAGGTTGAAATTGCAGCACAGATCATCCTTGGTGAAAACAAATCATGAAAAAAAGAATAGTTATAAAATTATCTGGAAAGTTATTTGGATTTGATGACCCTAAAATCTTAAAGGACTATGCAGCATTTTTTGTAAGAATAAGCAAGTTTTGTCAACCAATTATAGTAGCAGGTGGAGGCAAAATTGCGAGGCATTACATCTCACATGCTAGGTCATCCGGTGCCGATGAATCAACATTAGACGAATTAGGAATCGAAGTATCAAGATTAAATGCAAAACTCTTGATTTATGCAATGCAAGACAAGGCATACCCACATCCTCCTACTAATCTAAAGGAAGTAACACATGCTGCTGACAGTGGTCTTATTGTAATAACAGGCGGTCTACATCCTGGTCAGAGCACAAATGCAACCGCTGCACTTATCGCAGAGAAAGTTCGCGCTTCAATATTTTTGAATGCAACAGACGTAGACGCAATCTATGATTCAGATCCTAACAAAAACAAGAATGCAAAAAAATTCAAACGCGTCGAGCTTACAAAGCTTCGTAAGATGCTCATACATCAAGAATCACTCGCAGGGAGTTATGACTTGATGGATATAGTAGCATTAAAAGTGATTGAAAGATCAAAAATTAAAACGCGAATAATAAAAGCAGATATCAAAACCCTAGAAAAGGCAATAAAAGGTTCTCCAGAAGGAACTGAAATTATACTAGCTTGACTTTTCCTGTATATTCAGGAATCCCTGCAGCAAGAGCTTTTTTCAAAATCTCACGCGCGTCATTTTCGTCTAGAACCTTAGACTGTGCTTTTGCATATCCCTCTTCATCAACTATAACTGTAACCCATCCTTCATGTTTGTTAACAACTGCAACAAATTCTTGTTCTCCAACTGGAACAAACTTTCCTTCTGATTTTTTCACAGTAAGTGTTAGCATAGCAAATCCTGCATGATTAAAAAGATTCATTTGAGATTTTCTCGCTCTTTCTTGACCTATTCTAACTGCTTGGTGATATTGCACAAAATTATTTTGTAAAGTTTTAACTATAAGCCTTTTTAACTTAACATTTAAGAGAAGAACAAACTTCCTTAGACCATTGAACAGAAAACCTCTAGTTGGAGTAGCAGTAGGAATTTTTGCTGTAATCATTCTAGCTGTTTCAGTACTACCAGGTTCCGATTTTTTGAAGAATATAGTACCAAAAGATGTTGAACTTCCCGGAAGTCTAAATACAATCTCTTCAGAAATTAAACCGTTAGGTGTTCAACTAAGTGACATTTCTGTTTTATCTGTCTCTGAAAAAGAAGCTACATTAGAATTAAAATTTTATGTTTCGAATCTAAATAATAAACCAATCTTACTAGAAATGATCAGTTTTGATATTTTTGAAAACGATATTAAAGTGGGATATGGGGAAATTGGAGAAAGACTTTCTGGGCAGTATGCTAGTTCAAATTACTACACAGTCTTATCTGATTCCTCACTTATGGTACATGATAAAGTAACAATAAAAAATACTGGAAATAATCCAGAATTTTGGTTAACATTACAACAAGATACTCCAGAATGGAGGATTAAAGGTGAGGCATTCTATAGCACCACATCAGCATTTAGTGGCCTTGCAAACTCTACTACTTTTGATTTTACTAGGTAGAAAATCATTACTTATATCATAAAATTCTAAAATTTAGATTATTTGTATAAAATGAAACTTATTTAGATAAATGATATAAGATTCTAGAAACGAGATTCCTTAACATGGCAGAATTAATGATAGCATATACAATAACTACAGGCGTTTTCATTGCCTTTGGTGTATTGTTATTTGCACTACGCGGTAAAGGTCATACGGCTGTAATTACTGGATCAGAATAGGGAACGAATTCCCTTCGAACTTTTTTAATCCTCTTGATCCTTAAAACCTAGTAGAGATTCTATTGAAAAACTCACTGCTTTCTTTTCTTTAACATAACATTTTTCATAATATTGGCAAGTGTTACATTCCAACGATGGTTCTATGACTGGAACTTTTTTCTCTTCAAGTAAGCTGTTCAAAATTTTGACTCTACGTATGGACTCTTCAAACATCTTGTTATCTCGAATCAAAGAAAATGATATTTCATCGCCATTTTCTGCAAGGTATAATACGATACCATCTGTCTTCTTAAGAATCCATAGACACGCATTCAGGTATAGTGCGTCACTAGGAATCAGTCTTTCTGGTGGTTTAGGTACTGGGCGAAAGATTATGACTACGTCATCAACTATCATGTCAGCATGAATCTTTAGCTTAATGCTATCTAAGGAGAATTCACCAGGCACTGAACCATATGGCATTTTTCTTATCAACTCTCTAAAAAGATCTGAAAATCTCAATCCTTTTTGTTCTAGTGGGTCTACCCGATCAAAATATGAACGACGTAAGCATCTTGTGACCTCAGAAAAACGTATTATTTTATTATCCTTTTCAGTTTCTGGTTTTGTATCATGACTAATGCGTTCTATAACATCTGTAATAATGCGCCTGTAATCTCTATCTCCCATCAAGGTGGATATTCCTTGACGGTATGTCTATAATATATTTAGCTCACTGTTCGTAAAAGTCCATTTGAGATCTCAGAATAAGCAAGACCCACAAAGTGTAGTCCAAAACCAATCACAACGCCTAACAGAATGTTTCCTGTTGCAATGTAGATTCCCATGAATATGACAAGAGAAGGAACTGCGAGCATTAAAGCAAGGAATGTACTGACCCATACAGTGTTAACTATTATATCAATAGTCAATTCTTGTTTTTTTCTAAACATTTTACTAAGGTAGAGTCTACTTGATAATGTCTGATTATTAGAAACTGAATTTTTTTGATACTAGAACATTGAAATGACAAAAATCACGAATTTTTTAGTGGAATTTATCAATTATCAAAAAACTACTATTCTGCTATAACAAGTTTTGACATTACTGTTTGTGCAGGTATCTGTTGCTCTACGGCAAATGCAATTGCCGATATGTTTCTTATTTCATATGTCATTAGTTTCAAGATTCCAATTACTGTTGCAAAGCTGAACATTCTAGTAAAAGTTCGATTGATTGCTTTGTAAATGGTAAGCTCAAACGCTCTTTCAAATTCTGATAACGCATCAATCGCGTTATCGATCTGTGGAACTAAATCTTTGTAAACAGTGCTTGAAAGTTCTGACATTGCATCTTTTACCGATTCTGCACTTATCATTCTACCAAGCAAATCTTTAGGTGCTGATGTTGTATGGGTTACTATGAGATCTTGTATATGTTGTTCATCTAGTCCCCAAAACTTTCCACGTAGAATACTGAGCAAATTGTAAAAATCAATATCCATTCCTATTAGATGTACAAGATCGTGTTCTCCTGACGCTTTTAATGCACTGTCTAGTTGTTTATAAAAAACTTTGTCTAAATATGTATCAAATACTTGAAGATTCTTCTTTTCATTATACAATGAAACTGCTTTTGTAATTTCTTCACCAAACTCACTGGTTGCAAGACTCGATACAGCTTCTTCTAGGTCCTTTGCTACAAGTGCTTTTACTACTATATCACGTCGCCCTATCAATTCTTCTGCATGCAGGTTTACATAAGGTTCTATTTCCTCATATGATCTTCCCAAAACTTTTCCTTTGAAAATCAGTTTTAAATTCCAGATCAAAAATTTCAGATAGTATACGTTCAGAATTTTTGAACCTCCACCTACAGATTTTGCCAGAGAAAAATGGATATCTGCAAGATGACTTCTAAGGGCAGATTCAATTTTTCCAGCAGTAATTGGTTTTGTAATCTTTGAAACAGCATTGATGTATACAGTACTCTTTATTCTTGTTACAAGTTCGTCCAAGTTTCGTGATTCAGCTAATGTTTGCAGTTCTCCCTTTGAAAGAAGCCTACCACGGGCACTAAAAGATTTTACAGAACCAAATATTTTCTGAGGAGCCCCTATGCCCATTCATATAACTTCTTTTGAGTAAGGATTTTAATGTTTGGAGTTAAGGTTGGACCGAAAAAAATTGATAACAGATTCTCGATCAGAACTTGTCAGGGTGGAAAAACCCTCTAAAAGCTCTCCATAGATTACGATTGTTCCATCAAGAGCGTACCTTAAACGGTTTGAATTAAACGGAATAAGCTTGTCTATCTTTTTATCAATATACGCTTCAGTGTATTTTCTAAGTAACACAAAAACAAAATTTGGCGCAACATCCAAGAGTGTAAGAATCACTTCTTTGAATCCTTCTTCTTTTATGTCATAATCATCAAAGAATTTCTTAAGAATCTTGATTCTTTCATCTTTTAACTCATCAAGAGATACAGCTACTAACATACCGCTTTCTGTGAGTTTGTAATATGGTACACCATGTTCTTGCAAAGCTTTTGGTCCTCGCTTCAAGGGCAATCTTCCTGCCTCTTCTACAATTCCCAAGGGAAGCAAGATTTCATCAAGATCTCTAAAAATTCCAGAATAAACATTTTGCCAAATTGTATTACTCTTCTCCGCAACCTTGTGAGCTAGAGATGTTCTTGTATTCATCATATGTCTTGTTTCAGTTGCAAGATTTATGATAATTGATCTCTGCCGCATTGCTTCACCTGTAAGCTCTTCCCTTTTTGTTTTGAAGGTCTTAAAAATAGACAGTCTAGGTCTGCTCTCTAATTTTATAGATGCTTCCAGACTTCTCAAACAATTGGCCTCAATTTTATCAGATCATTGTTAATAGATTGAATGGAAACAAGTCGATAAATTTGGCAATCATGATATAAAATATTCATTTTACGTTATTATCATATAATATGATACAATATAATACTTTATCATCTCATAATATATCATAAAAATCATATAATATGATACAATGTTTTTTATACTTTCGATAAAGAAAGGAATCCAATGTTTTGGAAGAGAGCACGAAGGTCCGAGGTATTTACCATAAGTGCTGTTATAGTAGCTTCGGCGCTACTAGCAATGAATTTCTCAGGAAACGCCTTTGCTTATATGCCAGGCGATCCTGCAGAGAAATATTCTTGCTTTGAAAAAGATGAAGGCGGAAATCACATTGTAGGCGAAGATGGAAATCTAATTCCATGTCGTCTAGATACTGGTGACAACGCTTGGATGATGACATCTTCAGCGCTCGTGTTGGTAATGACACCTGCTGGACTCGCAATTTTCTATGCTGGACTTTCAAGATCAAAGAATGCAGTCAATTCGTTGATGATGGTATTCATCACAACTGGAATCATTGCAGTACAATGGGTTCTGTGGGGATACAGTCTTGCCTTTGGTCCCGACGCAGGAAATGGATTTATAGGAACTTTAGACTGGGTCGGCCTGAATAATGTACTTCATGATGTTCCATCTGATGTATACGGAGGCATAACTGGAACTACCATTCCACATCAGACTTACATGGTATTCCAGATGATGTTCGCTATAATCACTCCCGCATTGATCGTAGCAGCATTAGCTGAAAGAATGAAGTTTAGTGCATTCGTGATCTTCATACTACTATGGGCAACATTCGTGTACGACTTTGCCGCTCACTGGACATGGTCACTAGGATCTGGTGGTACCGCAATAGGTTGGACAGGCGCACTTCCGTCACTTGACTTTGCAGGCGGAACTGTAATCCACATCACATCTGGCTTCTCAGGACTAGTTATAGCTCTGATGCTAGGTAGAAGATTGGGATATGGAAAGGTTCCAATGGAGCCTCACAACATACCACTGATAGTTCTTGGTGCAGCATTGCTCTGGTTTGGATGGTTCGGCTTTAACGCTGGATCTGCAGGCGCAGCAGCAACAAATGCAACAAGTGCATTTGTCGCAACACAAGTTGCTACGGGAATGGCAGCTGTTACATGGATGCTAGTATCATGGGCCCATACAGGAAAACCCTCTACGATTGGTGCAGCAACTGGTGTTGTAGCCGGTCTAGTAGCTATTACGCCAGCATCAGGTTTCGTCTCCCCAATGTCTGCTCTTATTATCGGCATTGCTGCATCATGCGTATGTTATGGTGCAGTACTGTTTAAGAACAGACGCAAATGGGATGATGCACTTGATACATGGGCAGTACACGGCATTGGAGGACTAGTCGGCGCACTTCTTACTGGTATATTCGCAGAAAAGCGATTTACACCATGGGGTGCTGATGGACTTGCCTTTGGAAACCCACAACAACTACTAAGCAACGCAATTGGTGCATTTGCAGCAATGGCTTGGGCAGTAGGTATTACAGCAATCATAATCAAGATTATGGATGCAGTGTGGCCAGGCAGTATACGAGTTACTCCAAAAGAGGAAGAAGTTGGTCTTGACATAGCACAGCATGGCGAAAGAGCGTACGTAAACGAATAGTACGCTAACACTTTCCTTTTTATTCTAATACCATATCATTGTGAAATGAATTTAGATATCATTAACTAACTTCAATTCATGTTTATCACTACAAACGACTTGGCAAAAACTCTAGAAGATCCAAATTTGATCTTGGTTGATACAAGATCATACAAAGATTATTCTATTGAACATATTCCAAGTGCCGTAAACTTAGATCTGTTTTACTATCATTGGTCTGATACATCAAAAGAAGGAATGAAAGCATTTGATATGGAAATGCAAAAACTTCTCTCATATGTTGGAATAACAACCGAAAAGAAAGTTGTATTTTATGATGAAATTTCTGGAATGAGTGCAGCTCGAGGTGTATGGCTTTTGTTATATTTTTCACATCCTCAAGTTTTCATGCTTGATGGCGGAATGAAAAAATGGAAAAGTGAAGGTTTTCCTTTAGAAACAAAAACAAACGGTTTCAAACCTGCAAAATTTTCTGGGAAAACTAACAAAGATATTGTTGCTGAATATGAGTACATCAAAAAAAATTTAGATAAAATAAAGCTTGTTGATGCTAGAACAAAAGAAGAATTTAATGGTACAGTAATACGAGCTGCAAGAAGCGGCCATATTCCAAATGCGATAAACATAGATTGGAACCTTAACATCGCAGAGAATGGAACAATGAAAGACAACAAATCTCTTTCTGAACTTTATCAACAAATATCACAAGATAAGGAGATAGTAACTTATTGTCAAGGAGGATACCGAGCTGCAAATTCATTTCTAGCTCTTAAAAAACTTGGATTCAAAAATATCAAAGTCTATGTGGGTTCTTGGGGAGAATGGGGAAATAGATTGGATCTTCCCGTAGTCTAGTCCCTTTTCTTCCATAAAAGCTGATTATACAGCATTTCTGGTGCAATCTTTTTGAATGGTTTTCCGCCACCATCATACCACTTTGTAAAAAATTCGTAAAGATGAAGCCTCAAAGACTGGATGTATACTATCAAACCTTCAATCATCATTATTCCAAGGTTTCCACCAATTATCAATGCTAGTCCACCAACTGATTCTGATCCTCCCATTGAATGATATGAATTATTTACGGTAAGCAAAAGTGCAGCATGAACAAGAAGCATAATACCAATTCTTGCATAGCTTATTGTGTGTGACAAAAGCTCTACTGATTTTACCAAGAGTACTTCAATTACAACATTCATAATACTGCCTCCTTCTCCTGGGTGTTTTTTATTATGAAGTATTCCACCAATCATTATCATTCCCATGCAACCAATGGTTACAGGAATTGCAATTCTAGCAACAATCCAAACACGCGCCCAGTCTCCAACAAGTATAGTAACCCATGGAACAGGTTCATTGTGAATGCGTGAATACATGTTCATTATATCATAACCAGAACCAATGGCAGTCATCATGATAACTACGACTCCACCATACATTACAAGAGTTGGAATAGCTTCTGTAAACATTGTAAACTTGTCTCCTCTTTGATAGAGTCTTCTAATGTGTAAGATAAATGCCCATACTAGGTGCACTATTCCGAGAAATATCGAAACTTTTAGAATCCTAATTACTTGTTCAAAGTTTAATTCAGATACACTAATGATTCCTACTAACCATTCTATGGAATGTAAGAGTCCACCTTCTTCTAAAAGTGCATGTACTGGAGCAAACTCTTCTAAATGAAAACCAAACGCCTCACCAGTTAGTATTCCTGCAAAGGCTGCTGAACCACCTGATATGGCAATCAACATTCCCCATTTTGCAAGTGTTCCCTGACCTTTGAATTTGAACAATAATCCTAAAAACATGAGCAGGATTCCGTGCCCAAAATCAGCAAACATAATTCCATAGAATATTGGCCACATGATGGCAATCATTGGAGTTGGATCTGCTTCTCCACGTTTTGGTATGCCTTGGCTCTCTGTAATGACTTCAAAAGTCCTAATCCATGCTTTATTAGCAAAAAGGATTGGTGTGTCCTTGAGTATTTTTGGGTCTGTTATCTCTTCAGTTATTGACATCCACCTCTTTGTTGTATCTATGAATTTTTTTTCCATTGCACGCGGAATGTATCCTTGTATTACAGCAAATCGTTTTGTTCCACCAGGCTTGCGCATTTTTTCAAGTACATCTTTTGCAATACCAGAACCTTCATGCAATGATAAGATTGGACCACGAATTTTCTTTTTTGTTTCTAAAAGTTCTTTTGTAAGCTTTTTTTCTTTTGCAGTGAGTTCAGTAATTTTTGAAACAACTAAGTTGTATGCTTGACTTGGATTCTGTGGTATTCCTTGTGGAATAATAAACGGATTTGCATTGAAACTTCGAAGAACCTTAAGAACTCTCTCAGAGTCATGTGTATCGGTAAAAACTATGATTGCTGTTTTTAATTTACTATCTAACTCGTACTTGAAAATTGTAATTCCTTCTAGGGTACGACTAATCTCAGCAAAATCTGAAGAATTTATCACAAATAGATTTGTGTAAAAATATTTCATCTGCCCAAGATTGCTTAGGTTAATATTCAGTTTTTTCACAACCTCAAGTGCTTCTTTGAGGCTTGTATATTCTTCAAGTGAACGTTTTGTATTGGCATAGTCTTCTAGAAGTTTTGCTGGTCCATCTATTACTGCATGACTTTTTTCTTGTAAATCATTAATCATCGTTGCAATTTCATCAAGCTCATACTGATTTCTTTTTATCACCAAACCTTTGAACAAAACTTCCATTATTCCGACCCGTATAGGAATTTGAAGACCTTTTACAACCTCATCGACTGATTGATAGAGTTTTTGAACTTTTAATAACAAATCATCAATTTCAGGAGTAACTGTATCATTTTGGGTTTCTATTTTATGAAACCATTCAAATTCAGTTAATCTTGATATCGCTTCTGGAGACTCTGTTCTTGGTACAATAATCGTTCCTAACATAAGTTCTGCTACAACCAAGACAGATCCTCGGGTGGTTTTACGTTTTTAAAACGTTTCTAAGAATTTTTTTTCTAGTCAAAACATTAAAATCTGTTAGGATTAAACGCCTGATCGTTGACATCTAGCCCTGCATTAGAGAAAACTGTTGATAAAATTTTGAATCAATCTGAAAACGAACTACTTTTTAGCTTAAAACAATCCCTTGATGACTCTAAAAACACCCTTTCAAACTCTCTATCCTCACTAGAGCAAGAATATGATAAAATACTTGTAGACGGTAAAAAAGAGGCAGACAAACTTCAAAAACAAATCACAGGAAGTGCGGCTCTTGAAGCTAGAAACAAACAACTCTTGCTTGTTGAAGACTCGGTTGCAAAAGTCTTTGCAAAAGCTATAGAAAAACTAAATGACTTGGTACGAAATGAAGATTATACAAAACTTGTGTTTCAATTACTTGATGAATCGGTAAAAGGACTTGGTACTTCTAATGTTATTGTAGAATGCAATTCAAAAGACAAATCAGTAATACAATCAATTTTATCTAAATTTCCCGGCGCAACATTATCTTCTAACACAGTTAATTGTCTTGGTGGTGTAATAGTAAAATCAAAAGATGGATCGATGAGCTTTGATAATACAATCGATGCAAGAATCGAACGTCTAAAGCCTTTAATAAGGAAAGACATTGCAATCAGATTCGGCAGATAGCTATGGTTGCAAAAGGAAAAATAGTTTGGGTTAGCGGTCCTGCAGTTAAAGCAGATGGAATGTCTGATGCAAAAATGTATGAAACGGTTTCAGTAGGAAACTTGAATCTTATTGGTGAGGTAATTCGTTTAACAGGTGATGTTGCATTTATCCAAGTTTATGAATCAACAAGCGGATTGAAACCAGGTGAACCAGTTGTTGGTACAGGTAATCCATTGAGTGTTTTACTTGGTCCTGGAATCATTGGACAAATTTATGATGGAATACAAAGACCACTAAAGGAGCTTTCCAAAAAATCTGGAGCTTTCATCGGTAGGGGTGTTACAACAACCCCTGTAGACATGACAAAAAAATACAAATTTACACCAACTGTCAAAGTAGGCGATAAAATACAAGGAGGAGATGTACTTGGTACAGTTGACGAAACTCAATTAATCAAACACAGTATTCTCGTTCCACCTGATCATCCTGATAGTAAACTTACCAGCATTGTTAGTGAGGGTGAATACGACCTTGAGACAGAGATAGCTGTTACAGAAAGCGATGGAAAGAAAATACCACTCAAGATGTATCATAGATGGCCAGTAAGAAAACCACGACCATACAAGCAGAGATTCGATCCTACAGTTCCACTAATTACAGGACAACGTGTTATTGATACATTCTTTCCAATAGCAAAGGGAGGAACAGGTTCTATTCCTGGTGCATTTGGTACTGGAAAAACTGTAACATTACACCAAATTGCAAAATGGGCAGATTCTCAAGTTGTAGTTTACATTGGATGTGGCGAAAGAGGAAATGAAATGACTGAAGTTCTTGTAGAATTTCCACATCTAAAAGATCCAAACACTGGAAGACCTTTGATGGAAAGAACTGTTCTTGTTGCAAATACAAGTAACATGCCAGTAGCTGCAAGAGAAGCAAGCATCTACACCGGAGTTACAATTGCTGAATATTATAGAGACATGGGAAAACACGTCGTACTTGTTGCAGATTCTACAAGTAGATGGGCAGAAGCTTTGCGAGAAATGAGTGGAAGACTAGAAGAAATGCCAGCAGAAGAAGGCTATCCGTCATATCTTGCATCAAGATTAGCAGAATTTTATGAAAGAGCAGGACGTGTAAGTGCTCTTGGCAGTCCAGAAAGAGAAGGATCCGTGACTCTTGTCGGTGCTGTGTCGCCATCGGGTGGTGACTTTACAGAACCTGTAACAACTCATACAATTAGATTCATCAAGACTTTCTGGGCACTAGACGCAAGACTCGCATATTCCAGACATTATCCATCAATCAATTGGATGAATAGCTATTCTGGATATCTTTCTGATATTGCAAAGTGGTGGAGCGCAAATGTTAGTGATGAATGGTTACATCTTAGAAATGAAGCATATTCGATATTACAAAGAGAAGATACTCTCAAAGAAATTGTAAGATTGCTAGGACCTGAAGCACTACCAGATGAAGAAAAACTCATCTTAGAAGTAGCGAGAATGATAAAGATAGGAATTTTACAACAAAACTCATTTGATAATGTAGATACCTATTGCAGTCCTAAAAAACAACTCAAGCTTCTAAAACTCATGGTTAATTTCTACAAGGGTGGTCAACGCGCACTAAAGGAAGGTGCAACTCTTCCAGACATTCGTGCAATGTCTGTAATTAGTAATATATTGAAAGCAAGAATGGAGGTTCCTGACGATCAAATTGCAAAGCTTGATCAACTTGATTCATTGATGAATGAACAATTCAAAAATATCATGGGAGTGAAAGTCGTAACTTGACATTAGAAGGCGGAATAGAATACAGTAAAATTGCAGAAATTAAGGGACCACTTATTATTGTTGATGGAGTAGACAAAGCTTCATTTGATGAGCTTGTAGAAATTCAGACAACAAGTGGAGAAAAAAGACTAGGAAAAGTTGTGGAAGTTGGATTTGGAAAAGCTGTAGTTCAGGTTTTTGAGGGAACAACAGGTCTTTCAATTTCTGGAACAAAAGCAAAATTCATTGGAAGAACAATGACGATGCCAGTTTCTGCTGAAGTTCTTGGTAGAGTATTTGATGGACTTGGCAGACCAAATGATGGACTTCCTGATCCAATGGCTTCTAAATTTTTAGATATCAACGGTGAACCAATGAATCCAGAACAAAGAGATTATCCAAAAGACTTTATTCAAACTGGCGTTTCAGTCATAGACGGAATGTTGACACTCGTTAGAGGTCAGAAGCTTCCAATATTTTCTGGTTCTGGAATGTCACACAACATCTTGGCTGCTCAAATTGCAAGACAAGCAACAGTAATTGGAAGTGGTGAAGAATTTGCCGTGGTCTTTGCAGCAATTGGGGTGCAATACAGTGAGGCACAGTACTTTAAGCGAAGTCTTGAAGAATCTGGTGCTCTTAAAAGAAGCGTACTCTTTCTTAATCTAGCTGATGACCCCGCAATTGAAAGAATCATTACCCCTCGTGTGGCACTCACAGTAGCTGAATATCTTGCATATGACCTTGGCATGCATGTTCTTGTTATACTCACAGACATGACAAACTATGCAGAAGCTCTACGTGAAATTAGTGCAGCAAGAGAAGAAGTACCTGGAAGAAAAGGCTATCCGGGATATCTCTATACAGACCTTTCAACAATTTACGAAAGAGCCGGAAGACTGCGTGATAAAAAGGGAAGCGTAACACAAATGCCAATACTTAGTATGCCAGCTGATGATATTACACATCCAATTCCTGATCTGACTGGGTATATCACAGAAGGACAGATTGTGTTAGGTAGGGATTTGTTTAGGAAAGGAATCTATCCGCCAGTTAATGTTTTGATGAGTCTTAGTAGAATCATGAAAGATGGTGTTGGTGAAGGAAAAACACGTGCAGATCATATGGAGATTGCTAACCAAATGTATGATGCTTATTCAAGAGCACAAGAAGTAAGGGCACTTTCTGAAATTGTAGGAAAAGCAGGACTTACTGGTGTTGATATAAAATACATGGATGTCGGAGATGCATTTGAACAAAACGTTTTGTCACAAGGTGTAGACGAAAACAGAAGTCTTGAAGAAACACTTGGATTAGAATGGAAGACAGGTTCTATCCTACCAAAAGGCGAGCTTACCAAAGTCAAAGACAAGTTTATCGATCAATACTACAAGGCGAGCTAAATGTCCTTTGGGCAAAATGTTACTGCAACAAAAATAGAGCTTCTCAAGTATAAACGATCAAGTCAAGTAGCAAAGATGGTACAAAAAATTCTTGATGACAAGCGTGAGGTTCTACTAAAAAGAATAGATGAAATGATTAATGAAGCAACAAAAGCTAGAGGAGACATCTGGAATCCACTTCAAGACATATACAGATCAGTTAACAATGCATATCTTTCATTAGGTACAAACACTGTAGACTCGGTTGCACAATCTACACCTGCAGTAATGCAAGTAGATGTAACAGTCAAGCGCGTAGTAGATGTATCAATTCCCGCTCTTACAGTAAAAGAAACTGACACAAAGTCTATGCCTTATGGATTTGCTGATACAAATGCATCAATTGACAGAGCAGCAAAACAAATCAAGACAATGCTTTCGCAAATATGCAAAGCAGCTGAATATGAAAACTCTATCTTCAGTCTTGCAAAAGCATTAGAAAAAACTCAAAAACTACTTAACGCACTTGAAAATGTCATTATTCCACAATACCAACTACGAGTAAAATTCATACTTTCTACACTTGAAGAAAGAGAACGAGAAGAATTCGCAAGATTAAAAAAAGTCAAGGCTGTCATTGAAAAGAGAAAGGCATAATGGCAAAAGAAGATATCAAAAAATTACTGGAAAGTGCAAAGGAAAGATTGGAGAAGGATGAAGAATCTTTTATCAAAACTATACAAGACGATCTGAAATCCTTCAAGAAAAAAACACTTGATAAAATTTGATAAATTTTATATCATGATTTAAATATGGCGTGAGAAGGAGCCAATATTGAGAATGAAATCTGCAGGTTACATGTTTCTTGCTGTACTGATAATATCAATTTCTGGATTAACCGGTCTTGCATTTGCTCAAGAACCAGCAGCGAGTTCTGCAGGAGATAGTTCTACTAAGTTAATTGGTGCAGGTCTTGCATTCGGTCTTGCGGCACTTGGAGCAGGTGTAGGTCTAGGCTATGTAGGTTCTGCAGGTCTTGCCGTAATCAGCGAAAATCCAGCTCTACAATCCAAAGTATTCATCTTTGTAGGTATGGTTGAATCAATCGCAATTTATGGTATCGTCATGATGTTCATCATCCTAGGACAATAATCTAGTAATACTTTAACTCATTAACATCTAAAATTCTTGTACAATATCTACATCGAAGGACAAGTCCTGTTTTGTCCACAACATCCAT
>Ga0209342_10003196_pt1 | contig 17315 bp, 10 predicted proteins | sample RifCSP16_2_FD_184023 | JGI IMG/M metagenome (GOLD analysis project Ga0209342, IMG submission 184023) | Soil microbial communities from Rifle, Colorado - Rifle CSP2_sed 16_2 (SPAdes) (version 2) | ecosystem: Environmental > Terrestrial > Deep subsurface > Rock core/Sediment | place: Rifle... | reverse complement strand
CGCGCCGACCACCACCGTGTCCTCGACCCGGACGCCCCAGGGGCCGGTGTAGAGCCCGCAGTTCCCCACGGCGAGGACCACGTTCGCCGGGAGGGGTGGCGGCGCCTTCTCCCCGTGGAAGAAGGCGTGGCCCGGTGGGAGCGGCGCCTCCTCGAACTCGATGCCTACGCCGTGGATCGGTGGGCCGAAAACGTGCTCGCTGTGTCCCGCCGCCTTGAGGACGCCGTGCATCGTCTGCTCCAGCTCCACCATCCCGATGCCGGCGCGGACCTTCGCGATCGTGGACTGCTGGGCCTCGAGGTAGAGGTCGTAGGCGGCCTGCTGCTCCTTGGTCGGCCCCCCCACGCAGACCGTGCGACACAGATCCGCGCTGTAGCTGTCCACGATGGGGTGGAGGTCGATCATCACCAGGTCGCCGGGAACCAGCGCGCGATGCGAGGGGAGCCCGTGGGCGATGTTGGTGCGCGGCCCCGAGGCCACGTAGGTGCGCCAGAACCCCTCGGCGCCGGCCTGCCGCATCGCGTACTCTGCCTCTGCGGCCACCTGGCTCTCGGTCACGCCCGGCTTCACGGCCCTCACCGCCGCAGTCATCCCGGCGTCGGCCGCCTTGGCCGCCGCCCGGATGCGATGGATCTCTTCAGCGTCCTTCACCATCCGCAGCTCGGAGAGGATCGAGGTGCAGTCCTTGACCGTCACCTTCTCCGGCTTGGCATGGGGGTGAGTGAGGATCCCCATCATCGACTGCGTCAGGAAGGTGTACTCGAGCCCCACCGCGCCCTGCCGGATCCCGAACTGCTCGAAGTAGTGCGCAATGGAGTGGATCATGCCCACCTCGTCCTCGAAGCCGAAGACAGAGTCGAAGTGGGCGGCCTGCCTCACGTCCTCCACGTCCGTGGTGGGCACCCCCAGGGCGACCTTCCCATCGAGGGTGATCATGGCATACGCGCAGAGCCGCCCGTCCCCCATCAGGTAGAACATGTTGGCCGGCTTGGTGAGCAGGAGCGCGGCGCACCCCGCCTTCCCCATGAGGCGGTTGCAGCGCGCCAGGCGCTCGTGATAGCGATCGGCAGTCATTTCCCGACCTCCGTACGGCAGACTTCGTCGAACAAAAAAGGGGAGCAACGGCCATGCCATCGCTCCCCCGAATAAAATCAGCGACTTACAGCTTCAGACGGCGGGCTTCCGTGGGACCTCCATGCCCCACGCCAGATCCCGACTCCCCATCGTCCACTTCATCTTTCTCTCCTCGTCTCCTCCTTGAGCACGAGCGGACTGAACCGCTCCACGAACTCGGCCTCGGTGAGGTTCCCCGCCCTGGCGAGGGCGCCGACCTGCACCGGGTCGGCCAGGTCCTGGGGCTTGAGCCGGATCATGTAGGCGTAAAGCGTCTGGTACATCTCCGAGGTCACGTCCACGTACCGCACCCGCACGCGCCCGGTCGTCGGGTCGATGATCTCTGCGAAGCGCATCGGGAGCAGCTTGCCGCCTTGAATCGTCACCATGGCCTCGCTCCCGCCGTCCAGGAGGAAGCGGATGGCCCAGTAGCCGAGACTGCGGCAGTACTGGATGTCGAACCCGCCGGGCGGGGCGCAGCGAAGCTCGTAGCCCACGTCCTTGGCCACGATGGAGACCTCGATCCCGCGCGTGCGGAGGCTCGCGGTCACGCGTTCCTTGAGGAGCCGCGCCAGCTCCAGCTCCGACAGGCGCACGTTGCCGTAGCTGTCGTGCTCCACCGGGCCCACGGTCGCCGGATCCAGCTTCTCCAGGAGGCCCTCGGCCAGGAGCGCCACCCCGTGGTCCTGCCCGAGGGCCCGCCGCTTGATGATCGCCCCCTCCAGGATGTCCGCCAGCCGCTCCAGGGGGATCCGATCCTCCGGAAATTCCTCGCCGATGACGGCCAAGGTCGCCGCGGCGGCGCCGGCGATTCCGAGCGCCAGGTGCCCGGCATGGCGCCCCATCACCGTCACGAAGAACCATTTCCCCGTCGTGGCGGCGTCCCCCATGAGGTGCTGGACGAGATCCTTCCCCAGGTTGACCGCGGTCGTGTACCCGAACGTCGGGACCTCCGGGGGAAGCGGCAGGTCGTTGTCGATCGTCTTCGGCACGTGGACGACGGCCAGATCGCCGGCCATGGCCCGGGCCACGCGCGAGGCGGCGAAGGCGGTGTCGTCGCCGCCGATGGTCAGAAGGTACGACACGCCGAGACGGCTGAGTGTCTCCGCGACCATGCGCAGAGCCTCCGGCGTTCGGGCCGGGTTGGACCGGGACGTGCGGAGGATCGAGCCCCCCTCGAAGTGGATGCGGGAGACGTCGGCGATCTCCAGCTCCCGGACGTGCTGGACATCGCCCTCCATCAGCCACTTGAAGCCGTCCCGGCAGCCGAGGACCCGGAGCCCGTGGTTCCGGGCTTCGATGGTCGCCGCGGCGATCACGGCGTTGATGCCGGGAGACGGCCCCCCGCCGACGAGAATGGCCAGAGTCTTCATGGACGCCCGCGCTCGAGCTCGGGTGTGTAACGCGCGTATCGGGCGGCGCCGTTGCATCTGGCGCGGTGGTAGAAGGCCTTCTGGCCCGCGGCGATATTGCGCGCCTCGCCCCCCCACGCCTTCATCGCCGGCCCCTGCAGGGCTCGGGCGTAGGAGAAGCTGAGCTGCCACGGGCGGGGACCCGTCAGGGTGTTCATCGCGTTGAGATGGGCGGTGGCATCCTCCTCCGCCTGCCCGCCGGAGAGGAAGACGACGCCGGGGACGGCGGCGGGCACGGCGCGCAGCAGGCACCGCACGGTGGCCTCCGCCACATCCGCGACGCTCGCCTGCCGGGGGCAGCCCTTGCCGGGGAGCACCATGTTCGGCTTCAGCAGCAGGTGCTCCAGGGTGACGCGCTGGTCGCGCAGCGCGCGGAAGACGCTCTGGAGCACAACCTCCGTGACGTCAAAGCACCGCTCGATGGTGTGGTCGCCGTCCATCAGCACCTCCGGCTCCACGATCGGCACGAGGCCGGCCTCCTGGCAGAGCGCCGCGTATCGCGCGAGCGCGTGGGCGTTGGCGTCGATGCAGTACGCGCTCGGCATGCCGCCCCCGATCGTAATCACCGCGCGCCACTTGGCGAAGCGGGCCCCGAGCCCCTTGTACTCCGCCAGGCGCTCCCGCAGCCCGTCGAGGCCCTCCGTGACCTTCTCGCCCGGCGCGCCGGCAAGCGGCTTGGCGCCCTTGTCCACCTTGATGCCCGGAATGATTCCTTGCCGGGAGAGAACCTCAGGGAAGGCCGTGCCGTCGTCGGCCTTCTGCCGGATCGTCTCGTCGAACAGAATCACTCCGCTGATGAACTCCTCGATACCCGGCGTGGTGAACAGCATCTGGCGGTAGCCGCGCCGCTTCTCCTCGGTGCTCTCGATGCCGAGGGCCATGAAGCGCTTCTCGATGGTAGGCGCGCTTTCGTCGGCGGCGAGGATCCCCTTGCCGGGGGCGACGAGGGCCTCCGCGGTCAATCCGAGCTCCGGAGTCGTCATGGCCTTCTTTTCCTAGTATGCCTCCAAATCCGCCCGCGCGCCTACCGCTGGAGATCCCGGCGCTTGGCCTCGAACTCCTCACGGTTGATCTCCCCCCGCTCGTGGCGCCGCAGCAGCGGGAGCGCCAGGAGCGGCAGCAGCCCGATCGCGCCCACCGTGATCATCAGCCGCCCGAGGTCCGAGTAGTCCTGCTGGGTGACGGCGAAGGCCGTGTTCACGTAGCGGGTGAAGAGCTCGCTGGCGGAGAGGGCCAGGTTCATGAGGGACGCCATGATCGCGAACATCGTGGCCTCCGCTCCCGGCGGCGCCGTCTTCGCGATGAGGACCAGCATAGGCACCATCGTGAGCTGGCCGAGCGGCGCCGAGATCGTCGTGTCGATCAGGGCGAACGTTCGCGGGCTGATCCCCAGCCACTCGTTGGCCCCGTAGAAGAGCCCGATGCTCGGCAGGTAGAGCACCGAGCCCGCCAGGACGACCCAGAAGAGCGTGAAGCTCACCGGCCGCTTGACGATCGTCTTGCGGAAGACGAGCAGCCCGGCCAGGCTCAGCACGGAGGAGACCTGGGCGAGGATCCCGAGGAACTGCTGGTCGAACCCCAGCCGGTCGATGGCCCAGAAGCTGTAGCCCTGCCCCACCCCGGGGACCGCCCGGAAGAGGAAGATCACGAAGGCGGCCACGATAACCGCCCGCGAGACGCCGACACGGCTCAGCAAGAGTCCGATCAGAACGCCGGAGACCACCAGCACGATCTCCTGGGCGAACGGCGCCTGGAAGGTTTCCAGCAGAACCCCGAGCGCCGCATAGCTCAGGCCCACCCCCATCACGAGGCGCGCCCTGCCCCCTCCGAGCGGGCCGCCGTCCGCCGGAGCCGGCCGCGGGCGCGCGCCCGGGCGGACGAAGGCCGAGCCCACCGCCACGAGCAGCGGCAGGACCATCGCGACGGCGAACACGCCCCGGGCGCCGATCCGGCCTGCCAGCCAGCCCCCCAGGTAGCCGACGCTGATGCTCCCCACGAGCAGCGCCATGCGCCCGAGCGCCTGGACCTGGCCGAGCTCCTCCTCGGTCTCCGCCACCTCGACGCTCAACGCGTCGGCGACGACGTCCTGGACCATGAAGCCCACCGCCACCAGAAGCATCGCCAGCAGAAAGGGGCCCTTCGTCTCGACGACGGAGACCAGCGCCGCGTAGCCGGCCAGCGAGCAGAGCGCGCCCACGAGGAGGTACGCCACCCGGCGGCTGCCGAAGATCGGGTACACGTCGGAGGCGACACCGGCGACCATCTTCATGCTCCACGGGAGCCCGACCCAGAAGAGGATGCCCGCGACCTCGGCCGGCGTCAGCCGGAGCGCGTCCTTCTCGAAGAACACGAGGGCGACGCCCGTGATGGCGCTGGCGCCGTAGGCGAAATAGGTGACGAGCACGGGGAGGTAGGCGAGCCGCACCCCGCCCAGCAGGCGGCGGGCGAGCGCGACGGGCACGGGCCCGGCTGGCGAGGGCGCGGCGGCCAGTTGTTCGGGCACGGTCCTATATTACCGCCCGGCACCGCCCGGCTCGTCACTCTAAGGGCGCCTCGACCCGAAGGCGCTCGAACGCCGGACCGAACCTTCGGACTCCCCCCGCGTCCCTGACAGCCCGTCCCTACGATTTGTTCCTGGTCGCCAACGTAACTGGGATGAAGTCGCGAACAACGAACACTTGATGAATATCCTCAAAACCCGCCGCCTCGATCTCAGCCAACAGGTCGCTGGCCAGCAAGTCCTTCGCCGTCTCGCCTTCCAGCAGCATCCAGAGGCGAAAAATGGCTCGCCGGAACCATCCCCGCGGTTCGTAGATGTCCACCGCGACCAACCGGCCACCGGGCTTGAGCACGCGATGTATTTCGTCCAGCGTTTTCTGCCGACCGGCACGGGACATCTCGTGCAGTCCGTAAGTAATCGTTACGGTGCCGAAGTGCTTTCCCGGATAGGGAATATCTTCTGCCTCGGCTTGCCGGAAGATGAGTTGCGGCATCGTCGCTTTCCGCCTGGCGATTTCCAGCATTCGAGGGGAAAAGTCAATCCCGACTACTCGGCCCTCCGGGCCGACACATCGCGCCATCATCGTCGCCATCGTCCCGGTGCCGCACGCGACATCCAACACGTGATCACCAGGCCGGAGACCGACGAGTGCTACGACCTGTTCCCGAAGGCGACGCTCGCTGCCGCCGATAAGGAAGGCGAGAAAGCGGACCAGCGCATCGTAGAACGGCGCGAGGCGATTGAATTCCCCCGCGCGCGAATGTCCGCTCGGAGCCGCCAAGTCCTGCTCCCGTTTCCTCTCTTGATTCGTCGCCGCCCGGGTCAGCGGACGCGGCCCGTCCCCCTGACCCACATGGCCAGGGCACTCCCGTACTCGGCCAGCGCGTTCACCGCGTTGAAGCGGGCGCGCGTCACGGCCACCTGGGCGTCGAGGATCTCGAGCTGGATCCCTCGCCCGCTTTCGAACCGCTCCTTCACGACGCGGAACTCTTCCTCGGCCTGCTCGAGCCCCTTGCGGCTGGCCTCGACGCCCTTCTCGGCCGCGGTCAGCATGAGCGCGGCCTGATTGACCTCCTTGGCGATCTGCTGGCGGACGAGCCCCTCGGCCTGGGCCGCCCGGTCGAGCTTCGCCTTGGCGGTGTTGAGCGCGTTCTCCCGCATGAAGCCGTCGAAGATCGGCAGCGTCACCACCACGCCCACCGAGTATCCCTCGGCGCTGTCGGTGCGCATGCGCATGTTGTCAGCCTGGGACTCCCACGCGCGGTTCCGCATGAGGGCCCAGTCGTACATGTAGCCCACGGAAACCTGGGGAAAGTAGTTGCCGTAGGCCGCGCGCACCTCGGCTTCGGCCGCCTCCCGCTGCTTGATGGCCGCCTGGATTTCAGGTTGTCGCTCGCTCGCCTGGCGGATCCCCTCCTCAATGGATACTGTTACCGGCGTGTACTCGAGCCGGTCCGCCAGCGTGATCGGCGACGCAAGATCGACGCCCAGGGTCGTCTTGAGGGCCACGAGCGCCTGCTCGGCGCGGCTCCGGGCCATGGCGTCCATCTGGACGACGTTGGCGCGTTCGGCCTCGTCGCGGAGGAGGTAATAGCGCGGGATCCGCCCCGCCTCGAACATCTGGCGGCCGACCCGGAGGCGCTCCTCTATGTCGCGGAGCAAGTCGCCCGTCACGCGGAGATTCTCCGCTTCGCGAAGAGCCGCGATGTAGTCCAGCCGCGCCTGCATGGCCACGTCCACCTCAGCGCTCCGCAGCATCTCGCGCCCGGCTTCGGCCCGTCGCGCCGCGGCTTTGTACCCGTAGTAGTCGCGCCCGCCGGAGAAAAGGGAGTACATGGCGGTGAGATTCGCGTCGCGGGTCTGGTCGGAGTTGAAGACCTGGTAGTTCCGCGCCATGGTGTTGCCGGCGGACGAGTAAACGTTCGGGGCCATGCGCTGGTCGTTGAAGTAGCCGTTTGCCGAGGCTTGAGGCCAGAAGGGCGCCAGGGCTTCCCGCCGCATCGAGTCCATCGCCTGGGAATCCGCCACAGCCGCCTTGACGCGGAGGCTCTTCTGGCGGGCCAGGTCCACCGCCTGCTCGAGGGTCAGGGGGCCTTCGATCCGCGGGAGCTGCTGAGCCTCCACACCTGCTCCCAGCAGCAGTAGTCCCCCAACAACGAGGACCATGACACGCACGCGACAGTGAACAGGCCGGAGCCTAGTGCCCCCCATGCGGCGCCTCCTTTGGCTTCACGGGTGTCTCGAGTTTTTCAGCTCTCCCATGCTCGCTCATCCCCTACATCCCTTTGTGCGGGTCCGCCGGCTTCACGGGCGTTTCAGGTTTCGCGGCTCCGCCCTGCTCGCTCATCCCCGGCATCCCTTTGCGTGGGTCCGCGCCGTCCTGCCGAGCAGGCTTCGCCCCTGACACGTCGCTCACCCGGGCTCCGGCGTAGAGTCCTTCGTGGCCCCGGGCAATGACTTCTTCACCGCCGGCGAGTCCCTTCATGACCTCAATCCGCTCTGGATTCTCCAGCCCCGTGGCTACCTCGATCGGCTCAGCGCGGCCGTCCTTGACCACCCAGACGGTGGCCTTCCCGCCCAACCGCGCGACGGCCCCGCGGGGGACGCTCAGCGCCTCGGCGCGCTCGCCGGTGACGAACTCCATCATCACGTACTGGCCGGGTAGGAACCGGCGCCCCGTATTCTCCACGAGCGCTTCGACCACGGCGGTCCGCGCTCCCGCATCCACGAAGGGGAACACCGAGGTGACACGCGCGGTGATGGGAGGCTGGCCGGTGCCTACCGTGGTCACGGTGACCGGTGAGCCGACCTTGATCGAGGCCAGGTCCTTCTCTCCGACATTCGCCTGGAGGCGCACCTTGTCGATCTGCGCCGTCTTCAAGATGGCCATCCCGGGCTGGACCAGGACGCCCGGCGCGACCAGACGCTTGACGACGTAGCCCGCGCTCGGCGCCACGATGGTCACGTACCCCCGGATCACCTCCGCCGTCCGCAGCTGGGCCTGGGCCTGGGCGCCCATGGACCCCGCCGCGTCCAGCTTCTTCAGCGCGGAGGTCTGCATGGCGCGGGCCTGCTCCAGCTTGGCCCGGGCGGCCTCCAGCTTGGCGTCGGTGGAGGCCGCCATGGCGCGGTCGCTCTCGTACTCCTGGCGCGAGACCGCTCCGGCGTTGAACAGGCGCTCGGTGCGCGCAATGACGGCGCGCTGGTAGGTGGTCTCGGCCTCCACCATGGTCAGCTCCTTCTCCATCTGAACGACGCCGTGCTGCGCCGCGACGAGGTCGGCCTCCATCTGGGCCCGGTTGGCCTGAGCGGTGGCCAGCATCGCCTCGGCCTCGCGCACCCGCGAGGAGAGCTCGACGTCGTCGAGGCGCGCGACCACCTGGCCGGGGCGGACCGCATCGCCAGGATAGACGGGTATCTCCACGATCCGCCCGGTCACGCGCGGGAAGATATCCTCCTCGTTGAACGCCGCGACACTCCCCGTGTAGACGACAGTTCCGGCAATGGCTCCCCGCTCGACCGGCGCCAACGTCACCGGGAACGGGGTGCTACCGGCGGTGACGCGCATGTTCATGTCCATCGCAGGTCCGGTGCCCACGTTGGCGTAGTACGCCCAGGCTGCGGCCGCGGCCACGACCGCGAGCACGGCGATCTTCAGCAGGAGGCTCGTGGGCCGCCTGCCGGTCGGAGGGGCCGAGGCTCCAGGGCGGGTCTCGAGCGTCAGCCGCTCGCCCCCCTGATCCCCATCGCCGGACGCTCCAACAAGCGGAAAGAAGCTTCGGAGTTTCTTGAGAATCATCGACCACCTCCGGGGGTACCGGTTGATGTCGCCGCCGCCAGCTTGCGGCGCTGGGACTCCGTGAGCACATGGGCCGCCGCTTCGCTGTGGAGCCGGCGCCGCTCTCTGAGGGCGGCGCTCAGCTCCCTGAACTCGGCCGATCGGCGCTGGAGCTCCTGGACGCTCGAGCCTCCGGCCGACTGAGCCTCCTTCATGAACCGGGAAAGCTCCTGCGACGCTGCCGCAAGTGCGGCCTCCAGCTCCGCAGCCTCCTTCCTCCATTCCACGTCGAGCGCTTCCAGACGAGCCGCCTGGTCTGCCGTCAGGGAGAGGGCGGCCCGGCGGTCGAGAATCTCTCGCGCGGGAGGCGGTGCCGTGGGTGGAGGCACGGGCCGCGCAACCGCCTCGGACTGAGCCGCGGGACGAGGAGTCGGGCGTTCCCCTCTCCCCTGGATCAGCGCGTAGCCGAGTCCGACCGCCAGCAGGGCCACCGTGGTGGAGAGGTAACGGAGACCCGGGCTCATGGCGCCGTCCCCTCCCTCCTCTTTAGCACGCGACCCAGCGCCGACCGAAGCAGATTCGCCAGATCATCGGTATAGGTATGCACCACCGGCACCACGAAGAGGGCGAGGAGGGTCCCGATCGTGAGCCCCCCGATGACAACCGTCGCCAGCGGCGCGTAGGCGTCGATACCCGTACGCGGGAAGAAGGCCACGGGGATCAGAACCACGATGGTGATCAGCGACGTCATCAGGATGGGGCGGAGCCGGATGGGCCCCGCCGTGAGGATGGCCTCGTCGCGCGGCATCCCCTGGGCGCGCAGGCGCAGGACGAGGTCCACCAGCAACACGGCCACGGTCATCATCATCCCGGTCAGGATGACGATGGCGAGGATCGAGACGGTGGAGAACGTCTGGCTGGCCAGGAGGAGCCCCCCCAGGACGCCAGTCGAGATGAGCGAGAGCGAGAAGACCATGTTGAAGGGCTCGACGAGGCTCCGGAACTGCGCCACCAGCAGCAGGAACATGAAGATCACGGCCAGGTAGAGCCCCCGGAGGAGGCGTCCGAAGGATTCCTCCAGCTGGGTCATGTCCCCGCGCAACTCGATCCCGTAGCCGGGGGGGAAGTCGAGCTTCTCGTGGGCCGCTATCAGGAGAGCCATGGAGAGGTCCATGCTCGGCGGCCCGCCCTTGCGGTAGAAACCCAGGACCGAGATGACCCGCCGGAAGTTGTCGTGCTCGATGAGGGTCGGGCCGCTGCGCTCCTCGACCCGGGCGACCGAACGGAGCGGGACCACCTCGCCCTTTTTCCCCACGATCTTGACCTGCTCCAGATCCGTCTGGTCGCGCCGCTGGTCGCCCCGGTAGCGGAGCAGGATCGTGAACTGCCGCTTGTTGTCCAGGCGGTAGAACTCGTTCGTCAGGCCGCCCTTGAGGGCGTAGTAGGCTTGATCCGCCACATCCTCCACCGTGAGACCGATCTCCTGGGCGCGGGCGCGGTCCACCACCACGTGGAGCTGGGGAAGGGTATACGCCCACGAGGTCGTCACCTGGTAGAAGCCCGGGATCCCCTCCGCGAGCTTCCTCGCCTGCTCTCCCATCTCCGAGAGCTTTTCGAGATCAGGCCCGTAGAGGATGACCTGGACCGGGGCCGCGCTCGACGCCATCACGTCGGCCCCCATCTCCTTGATGGCCAGACGGCGGATCCCCGGGATGGTCCGGAGGGCCTCGGCCTGGACGCCGTCGATCACCTGCCAGATGTCCCGCCTGCGCTTCGACGAATCCACGAGGGTGATCATCAGGCTGGCGGCGTTCACGGCCCCCATGCTGTAGCCGGTGAAATAAGTGCCGCCCGGCTCAAACCCCACCTCGGACGAAACCTTGACGACCTCCGGCTGCTTCAGAAGGATCTGCTCAACCTGGGCGGCGATCTCCGAGGTCCGGGCGAAGGACGTCCCCGGCGTCGCTTCCAGGAGCGCGAAGGCCTGGGACACGTCGGCCAGCGGCATCATCTCGCTGCCGATCCGGGGGTAGAGCGCGACGCCGACGAGGATGGTTGCGACAGCCCCCGCCACCACGATGAACCGGTTCTGGATCGACCAGGCTAGGGCCGCCCGGTACCGGGCCTCGAGCCGATCGAGGAAGCGCTGGGAGGGATCCAGCACCCAGCGCTGGAAGCGCGACCGCCGTTCCTCCTCACCCTCGCGGTAAGGGGGGAAGAGGTTAGCGGCGAGGAGTGGCGTCAAGGTGAAGGAGACCAGCGCCGAGGCGAGGAGTCCGCAGATGATGGGCCAGACGATCCCCTCGAACATGTACTGGACGATGCCGCCGGCGAAGGCCAGCGGCAGGAGGGCCACGCAGAGCATGAAGGTGATGGCCAGCACTGCCAGCATGACCTCGGTGATGCCGTCCACGGCGGCGTCCTTGGGGGACTTGCCCATGCGGAGGTGGCGCCCGATGGAGTGGATGTTGATGATCGAGTCGTCCACGAGCCGCCCCACGGACAGCAGAAGTCCAATGAGGGTCGAGCTATTGAGCGTCATGCCAAAAGGCACCATGACGAGGAGCGCCACACCGAGTGAGATCGGGATGCTGATCATGGAGATCAAGGTGCCGCGCCAGTTCCCCAGGAAGAACAGCACGGCCAGACCGGTGAGGAGCACGGCGATCACCAGCTCCTCCACCATGTTCTCCATGAGGAAGCCGACGAAGGTGGAGCGGTCATAGGCCACCTCGAACTTCAACCGCGGGAAGTCCTGCTGGATCTCCTTGAGCCTCTCCTGGACTCCCGCCATCACGCGCACCGAGCTGGCATCCGGCTGCTGAATGATCGAGACCTCCACCGCCTCCTTGCCGTTGAAGCGGTAGAGGCTCCGCTGCTCGCGTGGGGCGTTCATCACCTCCGCCACGTCGCGAAGGTACACCACCCTGCCGTCCATGCCGGCGATCGGATACGTGGCCACCTCTTCCGGGGTCCGGGCGCGGAAGTCGCTGCGGACCAGGATCTCGCGATCCTGATAGGTGAGGGTGCCCGCCGGCCGGGACTGGTTCTGCATGTCGAGCATGCCCTTGAGATCCAGCAGGGTCATCTTGTAGGCGGCCAGGCGTTCCCGATCCACCACGACCTGCATCTGGAGCTTCTGGCCGCCGAACGGCACCACGGAGTACACGTCCTTGACGACCTTCAGCCGGTTCACGATCTCGTTCTCGACGAGGGTCCGGAGTTGCACCTGGTCGTAGCCTTCGCCTGTCACCGCGAGAGACAGCACGGGGGTGTTCAGCGGGTCAATGGCGAGGACCCAGGAAGGCTTGAGGTTGGCCCCGGTCATGGGGAGGTCGGCCTGGACGACGTTCATCAGCGACTGGACGTCGAAAAGGGCCTTCTTCATGTCGGCGCCGTACCAGAACTCGACGGTGACGATGGAGAAGCCTTCCTGGGAGGTGGAGCGGATGAAGTGGACATCTTTCAGGTCCACCATCCGCTCCTCGATAGGCTTGGAAAAGTAGATCTCCATCTCCTCGGCCGAGAGGCCCGGCATCATGGAGACGATGCCGACCATGGGGCTCTCGACGTACGGCATCATGCGGCGCGGCATCTGGAAGAAGATCACGAGCGCAGAGAGCAGCGCCACGCCCAGGTAGAAGGCGATGACGACGTACGGGTGCTCGATGGACCAGCGGCTGATGTTGCCGCGGCCCCGCGCGGACAGGTTTGTGGGATCCACCTTCGCCCCTCCCCGAATGTCTTCTCGCATCCTCTCTCCTCTCGGGCAGTGTGCTGCGAGCGCAGCTGCTCACCATAGGTCTCGCGGGAGTAGGGTAGGGTCTACCCTTCCACGTCTTTAACAGCGTGAAGCCGGACGCGGAACGATTAGAAGTGCGAGAGAGACTTCGGCGGGGGATCGGGGCGGTGGAGCGATACCACGTAAACGAAGCGAGCAGGATCGACGAGCAACCAGCTATTCACGAGGGGCCCGGCGAGAAGCGCAAGGGTCACTGAGGCTACCAGCATCGCGGCGCAGAGATCCAAAGACACGCCGTGGCCGTCAAATCCGTCAGAAACGTGGGAGAAGGTGCAAAAGCCAACCATACAGCAGCCAACCATCATGGTCAGGAGCACCGCCGCGATCACGGCCCCCTTTGCTCCCCAACCCTTCGTCCACGGTTCGCGTCTCATGGCGAGTGTTGACCGCATTTCTGCAAAAGGACTGCCAGCCTCCGCGCGACCCCCAGCGCGACTCAACCTAATGAATTCCTTGTGTTTCGTTCGCCAGACCCGACTGCCCCAAAGCGGATGGGTGACTTTCACTGGGGCATTTTCGCCACAATTGTAGAGAATCTGTTGCCCCAACTCACTCCACGATGACCTTGCCACGGAACATCCCCATCTGGCAGGCGAACTCGTACTCGCCGGGCTCCTTCGGGAGGAACTCCACGGGGACGGTCTCCCCCTCCGGAAGGCTCGCAGACTTCCCAAAGCCGGGAAACACAACCATCTCAGAGCACGAGGCTGATTCCTGGCGGACGAAGTTCAGCCGGACGGGCTTGCCGGCCTCCACTACGATCACGTCGGGGGTGTAGCCCCCCTTCACCAGGACCATCTGCTCCTGGTAGCCGCCGCTCGTGAGCGCCGCCTTCACGCCTTTCGCTTTCACGAGCCAGAAGAACCAGACGATGAAGCCGATCAGCCCGAGGCCCACCACGTCCACCACGATCTTGTCCCAGGTCATGGGCCGGTCCCCCTCACGCGGCGCGCGGCTTCCACCGCTTGAGCCGGTTGGCGTTCGTGATCACGGTCACCGAGCTGAAGGACATCGCGATCGCCGCCAGCAGCGGGGAAAGCAGGATGCCGAAGAACGGATAGAGCACCCCGAGGGCGATGGGCAGGCCGAGCACGTTGTAGATGAAGGCCCCGACGAGGTTCTGGTAGACGTTCCGCATGGTGGCGCGGCTCACCTGGATCGCCAGGACGACGCCCCGGAGGCTCCCCTTGATCAGCGTGATGTCGGAGGCGGCGATGGCCACGTCCGTGCCCGTGCCGATGGCGAATCCCACGTCCGCCTGGGCGAGCGCGGGGGCGTCGTTGATTCCGTCCCCGACCATGGCGACCTGCTTCCCCTCGAGCTGGAGCTTCTGGACGTTGAAGGCCTTGTCCTGGGGGAGCACCTCCGCGAGGACGCGCTCGATCCCCACCTGGCGGGCGATGGCCCGCGCGGTCCGCTCGTTGTCGCCGGTGATCATGACGACCTCGATCCCCATCCCCTTCAGGGCCTGGATGGCCCCCTTCGAGTCCTCCTTCACCGTGTCGGCGACGGCGACGATCCCGGCCGGCTTGCCATCGATCGCCACGAACATCGGAGTCTTCCCGCCATCGGCGAGCTCGAGGGCCCTGGCGTCGAGGCCGTCGAGGGGAATCTTCCGGTCGCGCATGAACTTGAGATTGCCCAGGAGCAGCGCGCGGCCCTCGACGCGCGCCTCGATCCCGTGGCCGGGGATCGCGTTGAAGCCCTCCGCATCCGGGAGGGCGAGGCCGCGGCCCTTGGCGCCCTCCACGATGGCGGCCGCCAGCGGATGCTCGGAGGACTTCTCGACCCCACCGGCCAGGCGCAGCAGGGTCTCCTCGTCGAACCCGCCGCTGGCGACCACGTCAGTGAGGACGGGCTTGCCATGGGTGATGGTCCCGGTCTTGTCGAGGATGATCGTCTGGAGGTTCTGGGCCGTCTGAAGGGCCTCGCCCCCCCGGATCAGGATCCCGTTGAGGGCGCCGAGCCCGACGCCGGTCGTCAGCGACATCGGCGTGGCCATCCCGAGGGCGCAGGGGCAGGCGATGATCAGCGTCGTCACCGCGACGATCAGAGCGAAGACGACCGCGGGCGGGGGCCCGAACGTGTACCAGACCATGAACCCCAGGATCGCGAGGATCGCCACCGAGGGGGTGAAGTAGCCGGAGACGACGTCCACGATCCGCTGGACGGGGACCTTCGACCCCTGGGCGTCCTGGACCATCCGGATGATGCTGGCGAGGGCGGTGTCTTTGCCGACCTTCGTGGCCCGGAACTTGAACGCCCCGGTCTTGTTGATCGTGGCGCCAATCACCTCATCGCCGACCCCCTTTTCCACGGGGAGCGATTCGCCCGTCACCATGGACTCGTCCACCGCCGAGGAACCGTCGACGATCTCGCCATCCACGGGGATCTTCTCGCCGGGGCGGACGACGACGGTGTCCCCGACGAGCACTTCCTCGACCGGAATATCGACTTCCTTCCCGTCCCTTAGCACCCGGGCGGTCTTGGCCTGCAGTCCGATCAGCTTCTTGATGGCCTCCGAGGTCCGGCCCTTGGCCCGGAGCTCCATCGCGAGCCCCAGGTCCACGAGGGCGATCACGACCACGGTCACGTCGTAGTACACGTCGGCGAATTCCCGCGAGGGAAAGATCTGCGGAAACAGGAGCGCGATGGTCGAGTAGACCCACGCGACCCCCGTGCCGAGGGCGATCAGCGTGTGCATGTTCGCCGACCGATGCCTGAGCCCCTGCCAGGCGCCCATGAAGAAGTGGTTCCCGCTGAACAAGATCACGGCGAGCGAGCCGACCCCCATGCCGGCCCACACGTACCAGAGGCGCTGGCTCTCCCGTGGAAACCAGTCCCGGAGGACGGGGAAGAGCCACGGGTAACTCATGATCATCGTGAAGACCCCCACCGCCGCCCCAAACCACCACTTCCGCATGAGGCTCCGGTACTCCGCCTCGCGGGCCTCGGCCTCGCGATCCGCCGCCTCGGGGCTCGCCGGCGGGGGGCTCTCCGCCATCTCGTATCCGGCCGAGCCCACCGCGGCTTTGACCGCTCCGAAATCGGCGACGCTGGGGAGGTACTCCACGTCGGCTTCCTCCGTCCCCACACTCACGCTGGCCTTCAACACGCCGGGAGTTCCGAGCAATGCCTTCTCGATCTTGGTGACGCACGATGCGCAGGTAATGCCGCGAATGGCGAACCGCGTCGTGGCCGTCCAAACCCGATAGCCGGCGGCTTTGACGGCCTCGCGGAGCGCCGGAAGACCCGTCTTTTCCGGATCGTACTCCACGGCGGCCCGGCCCCCCGCGAGGTTGACGGTTGCCGTCCTCACCCCCGGCACCGCCCGGAGCGCGCGCTCCACCGCTTGGACGCAGTTGTGGCACGTGAGGCCGGACACCGGCAGCTCCACCCGTCGAGCCCCGGCCACGCCGGCCCGAACGCCCGTGGTTGCCGAAGGAGCGCTTCTCGCGGTCTGCGTGGACTCCATTGGCTGTCCTCCCTCAGTCAATCGTCACGCGATCCCGGTAGCCGGGCACGACGACCTCCCACCCGAGCTCTCCCCGGATCCTCCCGGCGAGCGCTTCCGCCGGCCCCGAGTCGCCGTGCACCATGAACACGCGCTTGGGTCGCCGGGCCGCCGTGCGCAGCCAGCGCATGAGCCCGTCCGCGTCGGCGTGGGCGGAGAGGCCGTGAACCGTCTCGACGTGGGCCCGCACCGGGACGTTCTCCCCGAAGATCCGCACGGACTTCGCCCCCTCCTGGAGCCTTCGCCCGCGGGTGCCGATGGCCTGGTAGCCGACCAGCAGCACCGTCGTGCGTGGATCGGGGAGGCGCTGCCGCAGGTGGTGGAGCACGCGCCCTCCGGTGACCATCCCGCTGGCCGAGATGATGAGGACCGGCCCCTTGACCTCGTTGATCGCGCGAGACTCGGCCGGACTGCGAGCCAGCCGGAAGTCCCCGCAGTGGAGAGGGCAGTTCCGCGTCATGGTCATGGTCCGCATGTCCCCCTCGAAGTCCTCCGGGTGGGCGCAGTAGATCTCCGTCGCCTCAATCGCCATGGGGCTGTCCACGTACGCGGGGAGCCGCGGGAGGCGCCCGGCCTTCTCCAGGCCGCTCAGATGGTACATCAGCTCTTGCGTGCGCCCGAGGGCGAAGGCCGGGACGATGAGGGCTCCGTCCCGCTTGACCGCCTCACCAACGACCCGCTCCAGCTGGGCCTGGATCGGCTCCGGGTCATGGCGCCGGTCGCCATAGGTGGACTCCACCACGATGTCGTCGGCCTCCTCGATCGGCATCGGGTCCGGCAGGATCGGCGCGCCGTACCGCCCGAGGTCCCCGGAGAAGACCAGGCGTCGCGGCGCCCGTCCGTCGCCGACCTCCACCGTGACGATGGCCGACCCGAGGATATGCCCGGCCCGCTTGAATGTCACCCGGATCCCCGACCCGAGCTCCACCGGTTCCCGATATCCGACTCCCGCCACGCGTTCCGCCGCCTCAAGCCCCTCCTCCGCCGTGTACAGCGGCAGCGCCGGCTTGTGCTTCGAGGTCCCCCGCTTGTTGTGGTAGGCGGCCTCCTCCTCCTGGAGGTGACCCGAGTCCGGAAGCAGGATCTTCAGGAGGTCGGCTGTCGCGCGCGTCGCGCAGACTCGCCCCTTGAACCCGTCCTTCAAGAGCCGCGGCAGATAGCCGGTGTGGTCGATGTGCGCGTGAGTCAGCACCACC
>Ga0209342_10003195_pt1 | contig 17315 bp, 19 predicted proteins | sample RifCSP16_2_FD_184023 | JGI IMG/M metagenome (GOLD analysis project Ga0209342, IMG submission 184023) | Soil microbial communities from Rifle, Colorado - Rifle CSP2_sed 16_2 (SPAdes) (version 2) | ecosystem: Environmental > Terrestrial > Deep subsurface > Rock core/Sediment | place: Rifle... | reverse complement strand
GGCCGCCGACATGCTGGGTGTCTGGAAGGAGCGGTGCGAGCGCCTCGAGGGCTTCGCGGTCCCCGACTGTGGCCACTTCATTCCCGAAGAGCAGCCGGCAGTGGTGATCGACGCGATCCTGAAGTTCCTCGCGCGCTAGAGCCGACCTAGCGGGGTTTCTTGGGGAGAAGAGGGTCGATCGCCTTGGCGAGGCGGGCTTCGTCGGCGGAGCCGCGGATCCTCGCCATCATCTCGCCTTTGCGGGAGATCACGACGGTGTAGGGCGTGCCCTTGAAGCCAAAGCGGTTGGCGATCTTCAGGGCCGGGTCCAGGCCAGCCGGGTAGGTGGCGTCGTGAGCTTTCAGGAACTTGCGGACGTCGGCCTCGGTGTCCTGGACCTGAATCCCGACGAACTCCACCCCGAGTGGCTTGTATGTGCGGTAGGCCCGCTCGAAGCCTGGAGCCTCGCGAACACAGACCTTGCACCACGACGCCTGAAAGCGCACCACCAGCACGCTCTTGCCGAGATACGCGCGCGAGTCGAGCGCCTTCTTCCCGTCGAGGAGCCGGAGCGTGAAGGCCGGAGCCGTGGGATGAGCCCAGGCGGGGGGAGACGGCCAGGCGAGAATCAGGGCGAGGAGCACGAACAGGGCGCGCGGCACGGCGTCAGTATACCCCGATCGGCCTCAGCGAGTATAATGTGGCGCGTATGAACGACCTCGAGCACGACCTCCGGCGCGTCGTCGACGGCGAAGTGCGGTTCGACAAGATGACGCGCCTCCTCTATGCGACCGACGCCTCCATGTACCAGGTGGAACCGGTCGGCGTCGTGATCCCCCGCCACGCGGGGGACGTGCAGGCGGCGGTCGAGGTCGCCAACCGGCAGAACGTGCCCATCCTTCCCCGCGGCGGCGGCACATCGCTCAACGGCCAGACGGTCAACCGCGCCATCGTCCTCGACTTCTCGCCCCACCTGAACCGGGTCCTCGAGGTGAACGAGGCGGAGTTGTGGGCGCGGGTCGAGCCCGGCCTGGTCCAGGACGAGCTCAACGCTCACGTGGGGCCGCTCGGTCTCCTGTTCGGGCCGGACACTTCGACGTCCAATCGCGCGACGCTGGGCGGCATGATCGGGAACAACTCGGGCGGCGCCCACTCGATCGCCTACGGCCTCACGGTGGAGCACGTGATCGAGCTGACAGCGCTCCTCGCCGACGGCACCCGGGTGGTCTTCGGGGAGGTGACCCCGGAGGTCTTCCGGCAGAAGATGCAAGCGGCCGGGCTTGAGGGGCAGGTCTACCGGGAGGTCGCCCGGATCAAGGAGCAGTACGCCGACGAGATCATGGCGCGCTACCCGAAGCACTGGCGGCGGGTCTGCGGGTACAACCTGGACGAGCTCCTCAAGGACCGGCTGCTAAACATGGCGCGCCTCGTCGTCGGCTCCGAGGGCACGCTGCTCACCGTGGTCGAGGCGAAGGTGCGCCTGGTGCCGCGGCCGAAGAAGACCGCGCTCGATGTGGTCCACTACCGCGACATCCAGGAGGCCCTCGAGTCGTCCCAGGCCATTCTCGAGACGGGCCCCTACGCCGTCGAGCTGACCGACAAGATGATCCTCGACCTGGCGCGGGGGAACATCGAGCAGTCCCAGCGGATGGGGTTCGTTCAGGGCGACCCAGCGGCCATCCTCATCGTCGAGTACGCCGGGGAGAGCGACGCCGAGGTCAAGGCGAAGGTGGAAGCGCTGGAGGCGCGGCGGGCCCGTGAGCGCTTCGGCTACGCCTCCCACCTCGCGTACGATCCCGCCGAGCAGCAGTCCATCTGGAAGCTCCGCAAGGCCGGCCTCGGGCTTCTCCTGGGCACGAAGGGCGATTCCAAGCCCATCGCCTTCATCGAGGACACCGCGGTCGATCCCAAGGATCTGCCCGAGTTTGTCCCGCGCTTTCGCGAGATCATGGCCAAGCACGGCGCCCGGGGCGCGTACTACGGCCACTGCTCGGTGGGATGCCTCCACATCCGCCCCCTGATTAACTTGAAAATCGAGCGCGGCCTGGAGCAGGTCCGGGCCATCGCCGGGGAGATCTTCGACTTGGTCCTGGAGTACGGGGGCGCCATCTCGAGCGAGCACGGCGACGGTCGGTCGCGGAGCCCGTTCCTCGAGCGGGTGTACGGGCCGAAGATCTTCCAGGCGTTTCGGGAGTTCAAGCACGCCTTCGATCCCAAGAACCTGATGAACCCGGGGAACCTCGTGGACAGCCCCGGCCTCACCGAGCATCTGCGCTCTGGGCCCGATTACAAGACCTGGGAACCCGCCACGCTCCTCGACTTCTCGGGGCAGGGGGGCTTCGCCGCCTCCGTCGAGATGTGCAACGGCGTCGGGGTCTGCCGCAAAAAGCTGGAGGGGACGATGTGCCCCTCCTACATGGCCACGCGGGACGAGGAGCACTCGACGCGCGGGCGCGCCAACGCCCTCCGCGCCGTCCTCTCCGGGCAGGTGCCCGCGTCGGAGTTCACGGGGCGCCGGCTCTACGAGGTGATGGACCTCTGTCTCGAGTGCAAGGCGTGCAAGGCCGAATGCCCCTCCAACGTGGACATGGCCAAGCTCAAGTACGAGTTTCTCGCCCACTATTACCGCGCGAACGGGTTGCCCCTCAGGAACCGGCTCTTCGGCCGGATCGAACGGCTGAGCCGTCTGGGCTCGCGCCTGGCGCCCCTCTCCAACTGGGTCGCGGGTTCCCGGCTCCACCGGTGGTTGCTGGAACGCTTTGTGGGGATCGATCGCCGCCGGCCGCTGCCGACCTTCGCGCGCGAGACGTTCACCGACTGGTTCGCGCACCGGGTGACGCCGTCCGCGGGCACGCGCGGCGAGGTCGTGCTCTTCCACGACACCTTCGTCACGTATAACGCGCCGCAAATCGGGAAGGCGGCGGTTCAGTTACTCGAGCGCGCCGGCTACGCCGTCAGGCTGGTGGACAAGAAGTGCTGTGGCCGTCCGCTGATCTCCAAGGGCATGCTCGCCGAGGCCAAGGCCCACGCGGCCTGGAACGTGGAGCGCCTCCTGCCGTACGCCGAGCGAGGCGTGGCCATCGTGGGGCTCGAGCCGTCGTGCCTGCTCACCCTGCGTGACGAGTACGTGGATCTGCTGAGGAGCGACGCCGCGAGGCAGGTGGCCAAGCAGAGCCTCCTCCTGGAAGAGTTCCTCGACCGCGAGCGGCGAAAGGGGCTGTCCCTTCCGTTCGGCGCCGATGGCCGGAAGGCGCTCCTCCACGGCCACTGCCATCAAAAGGCGCTGGTGGGGACGGGACCGACGGTGGCCGCGCTCAGGTGGGCAGGCTTCGACGTCCAGGAGATGGATTCGGGCTGCTGCGGGATGGCCGGGTCCTTCGGCTTCGAGACGGAGCACTACGACCTGTCGGTCGCCCTCGGAAACCGCCGTCTCGCTCCCGCCGTGAAGGCCGCGGGCCCCGACGTCGAGGTGGTCGCGCCGGGCATCTCCTGCCGCCAGCAGATCGAGCATCTGGCCGGGCGCCGGGCCAAGCACCCGGCCGAGGTATTGTGGGAGTCGCTGCGGGGCTGAGCCTCTGCGCGGTCCTCCTGGCGTCCTACGTCAAGGGCGTCATCGGCTTCGGCTTCCCCACCATCTCCACCCCCATCGTCGCCCTCTTCCTGGATCCCCGGACGGCCATCGCGGTCCTGATCTTCCCCAACCTCGTCATGGACGGGATCCAGACCATCCGGAAGCCCGGCCTCCTGGAGACGCTGAGGCGCCACGCGATGCTCCTGCTGTTCGGCATCGGCGGGACGTTCCTCGGAACCCAGCTGCTCGTGTGGTTCTCCTCGCAGAAGCTGCTGCTGATCCTGGGCGCGTTCGTGCTGGTCTTCGTGGCGGTGAACGCGAGCCGAGTCTCGTTCCACGTACCGCCCCGCCTCGAGCGCTACCTCTCACCCCCGATCGGCTTGTTCGCGGGCGTGCTGGGGGGCGTGACCAATGTGCCCGGTCTCCCGCTGGTCCTCTACTTCTACGCCCTCGGCATGGGCAAGGACGAGTTCATCCGCTCCATCGCCTTTTCATTTCTGGTGTACAAGACCGCCCAGCTCGTGTCGGTCGTTTATTTCGGTCTCCTGACGTGGCCGCTCTTCGGGCTGTCGGCGCTGGCGACGGCGATGGGGCTCGGCGCCTTCTGGCTCGGCCTGAGGACCCAGGACCGCGTGAATCAGGTGACCTTCAACCGCGTCGTGCTTGGCTTCCTCGGGATCCTCGGGATCTGGCTCGTCATCCGCTCCGTCCGGTAGCCCCTCACCTTGATCCTCTCCCCCCTCACCCCACTTATAATCCCCTCACCTTCATCCTCTCCCCCTCAGGGGGAGAGGGCAGGGTGAGGGGGGAGAGGAGAAGAGGTGAGAGGATTATCGGGTGGGCTGGACGACGACGTCGGTGGGGGAGCCCTTGAGGAAGTTCTCGACGTTCTGGACGGCGCGGAGGAGGCCGTCGCGGATCACCTCCGGCGTCTGCCCGGCGATATGGGGGGAGAGAACCACGTTCGGCAGTCTCAGGATCGGGTCGTCGGGCTTGAGGGGCTCCTCGTGAAAGACGTCGAGCCCGGCCCCCTGGATCTTCCGCTCGCGTAGCGCGTCGAGCAACGCCTCCCGATCGACCAGGGCGCCGCGGCCCGTGTTGATCAGGATGGCGGTGGGTTTCATCAGTGCGAACTCCTTCCGGCCGAGTAAGCCGCGCGTCTGGGGCTCGAGCCTCACGTGGAGGCTCACGACGTCGGCCTCGCGGAGGATTTCCTCCTTGGGGGCGGGACGGGCGCCGGCGGCCTTGGCCCGTTTCTCATCGCCGCGCGCGCTCCAGGCCAGCACGTTCATCCCGATGGCCTTGCCGAGGGTCGCCACCCGGCTCCCGATGGCCCCGAGGCCGAAGACGCCCAGGGTCTTGCCGTGGAGCTGGGCCAGGAGCTCGCGGGGCCACTGGCCGCCGCGCATCGCCTGATCCAGCGCGGGCACGCGCCGCGCCACCGCCAGCATGAGGGTGAGGGCGTGCTCGGCCACCGCGTTGGCGTTGACGCCGGGCGTGTTGCAGACCGTCACGCCATTCCGGCCGGCCGCGTGGAGGTCCACGTTGTCCACGCCGGTCCCCCAGACGGAGACGAGCTTGAGGTGGGGGCAGGCGCGGAAGACGGGCTCGGTGAACTTGGCGTGGGCGCGGATATTGACGGCGACCCGGGCGCGGCCGAGGCGGCGGATCAACTCCTCTTCGTGATCGGCCCCGCGCTCCTTGAAGACGACCACGTCCCCAAGTTCCATCGCCCGCTTGTGGGCCTCGGTCCCGTTGAAGACGGACGGGAAGTCGTCGGGGACGACGATGCTGACCTGCTCCGGCTTCGCGTCGCGCCGGGCCAATTGATTACGGGTCAGGCCCCGTCGGCCGTGGCGAAGATGGACTGGGCCGCGGCGACCGCGGCGCCGGATTCCGACTTGTAGCTGAGATCGCGCAGCGCCAGTTCCAGGGCCGAGAGCGTGGGCAGGACGTAGAGCGGGTTCGCGGTGATGCCCATGTGGCCGACGCGCAGCGTGCTCGAGCGGAAGCGGTCCAGCCCCGTGCCGATCAGGATGCCGTAGCGGTCGCGCATCTGCTTCACGACGGCGCCGGCCTCGACGCCGTTGGGGACCTTGAAGCAGGAGACGGTGTTGGAGGCGATGGAGGGATCGGGGAACAGCTCGAGGCGGAGCGCGTCGAGCCCGGCCCGGAAGGCGCGCCCGGCGGCGGCGTGACGCCGGAAGCGGTTGGGGAGGCCCTCGTCGAGAATGAGTTGCACCGCGGCCTGCATCGCGAGGGTGAGGTGGGTGGGGATGGAGATCGGCTGGCGCCGGGGGGCGCCGTCGGGGACCTTGCCTCCGCGGGAGACCGGGATCCAGAACTCCCGCCAGCGGAGGAGGTCGTACACCCACGTGCCGGCCTGACGGGTCCGTCGCTCCATGGCTTGCCAGGCCCGGGGGCTGACCGACACCAGCGCCATGCCGAGCGGGGCCGCCAGGCACTTCTGGGAGCCGGTCATGTTGCAGTCCACGCCCCAGGCGTCGGTCCTGACGTCGAGCCCCGCCAGCGAGGAGACGCTGTCGAGGAGGAACAGCGCCCCGTGCCGGCGCGCGATGGCTCCCACGGCCTCCGCGGGATACGTCGAGCCCGTGGAGGTCTCGTTGTGGACCAGCGTGAGGATCTTCGGCTTGACGCGCTCGACCTCTTTCTCGAGGCGCCCCAGGTTCAGGGGCTGCCCCCACTCCACCGAGAACTCGGTCACCTGGGCGCCTACGCGGCTCATGATCTCGCGCATCAGCACGCCGAACTGCCCCGCCACGATGACGAGGACGCGGTCGCCCGGCTCGACGAGCGAGATCGCGGACGTCTCCAGGGCGGTACGGCCCGAGCCCGGCATGATGATGACCTCGCCGTCGGCCGTCTGGAAGACCTGGCGGAGGGCGAGGGTGGTGGGCTCCAGGATGTTCAGGTCGAAGTTCTGGTCGTACTGGATCATGGGAGGCTGGTTCATGGCCTGGATGACCGGCCACGGCAGCTCCGTGGGGCCGGGGATCATGAGGATCGGCCGGTTGTTTCCGCTCGCCCACCGGATGAATGACTCCACGATCAGGCTCCGTGGCTGGCGGCCAGCTCTCGCTTGCGCCAGATCAGGTACAGGTTGCGGCCGTACACGAGCAGGCCGGCGGCCTGTCCGACGATGAAGACCGGGTCCAGGCGGAGGATGGCGTAGATCAGCAGCGTGAGCCCGCCGCCGATCGAGAAATACCAGAAGTGGATCGGGACCACGCTCTCCTTCTTCCGCTCCGACGCGATCCATTGGACCAGAAAGCGCGCGGAGAACAACGCCTGCCCGAGGAAGCCGAAGACCACCAGCACCCAGCCGATCGGCTGACCACACGGATCGCTCATCAACGTACCCCTCGCAAAGTTGGTATGGTAGAATTCCTGCCGCCGAACGTTCACAATACTTCAGAACTCCGACTTCCTGCAAGCAGATTCCTCGTTTCCGGAGGCGGCGTGAGAGCGATCGACCGGACCCTGGTGGATGAAGTCTGGCGGGAGGCCACGGCCTACCCGCCCGGGCGGCAGGCGGACGAGGCCCGGGAATTTCTCGAGGGGCAGCCGCAGGTGGCAGCCTTCTGCCAGGCGGTCACGAGGGAACTCGACGTCGCCGTTCAAAGGGCCGCGATCGGGCTGGCGTTCCTCCTGTTCAAGATCTTTGAGGCGAGCCTCGGGATGCGGTGTCCGCCCGTGGGCCAGCGCCGGATCCGGGAGGCCTACGAGGGCACGACGGAGTGGCTGGAGCAGCCGGAGGAAAGCGGCGGGGGGTTCCCGCACCGGGACCTGGTCCAGTATCTGGTGGAGTCGGTGGACGGTGACGAGGAGGCGAAGGCCGCCCTCTTTCTCCTGCTGAAGACGCTCTCGGCCGTCCTGGACACCCCTCATCCTGCCTCTCCCCAGCGGGGAGAGGAGAAGAGGTGAGAAGCATATCAGAGGGGTTCGGTGGGGCCGGTGGTGATGGCGAGGACGAGGGCGCCGGTTTTGCTCGCAACGGCGTGGACGCAGCCGGGCGGGCGCCGCGCGTAGTTGCCCGCCGTGCAGGTGCCGGTGTCGTCGGACACGCTTCCCTCCAGGACGAAGATCTGCTCGTCGCCCACGTGGCGGTGCCGTGGGATCGTGGCGCCGGCCTCGTAGCGTATCAGGATGGCGCGCGCCTTGCGGACGGGATCTTCCCAGAGAACCTTCCAGTGCACGCCCGGGTAGCGCTCCTGCCAGGGCACGGCGCCCACGTCCACGTACTGGCTGATCGGGGGCTCGCTCATCGGACGTTCCGAAGCGCCTCGTCGATGACCGCCTTGAACGTCTCGAACGGGGCCGCCCCCTCGATCCGCTGCCCGTTGATGAAAAACATCGGGGTTCCGGTCACGTCGAGCAGCCGGCCCTGCTGGATATCGGCCTCGACGAGCCCCCGGAACCGGCCGCCGTCCAGGCACTGGGCGAAGGGCTCGGCGGGAATCCCCAGGTCGCTCGCGTAGCGCAGCAGATCCGCCCGCTCGAAGTTGGGCTGGGCCTGGAACAGCCGGTCGTGGTACTCCCAGTACTTGCCCGCGGCTCCGGCGCAGCGGGCCGCCTCGTGGGCGGGGCGCGCGAGGGTGTGCCCGGGCAGCGGGAAGTCCTTGTAGACGAGGCGCAACTTTCTCCGATACTCAGTCAGAATCCGGTCCAGCACCTGCTGGACTAGACGGCAGTAGGGTCACTGGTAGTCCGAGAACTCCACGATGATGACGGGCGCGTTTGGTGACCCCTTGACCATCGCCGGGTCGAGGGTCAGCCTGACTTCGGTTTCGGTGATTTGAGCCCAAGCTGGCGCCAGGCCCGAAAGGGCAGCGCCGAGGAGCGCCAACGAAAACCATCGCGTCAAAGCAGCCACCTTTTCCTCCGGCGGATGTAGTAGACTCGGGCGAAGCAGCGTCAGCATAGCCCAACCACACACGAGGAGGCAATGGCGCCATGGAGCTCTTCGGTACCTATCCCTCTTGGTCCCTCCTGATCGTGCGGGTTGTCCTGGGTGTGATCTTCTTCGGCCACGGCGCGCAGAAGATGTTCGGCTGGTTCGGCGGCCACGGCCTCAAGGGCACGATCGGCTACTTTCAGCAGGCCCTCAAGATCCCACCGTGGCTGACGGTCTTCTGCGCCGTGGCCGAATGTTTCGGCGGGCTGGCCGTCCTGGTGGGGTTTCTCTCCCGTCCGGCCGCGCTCGGGCTGATCATCGTCATGCTGGTGGCCATCGAGAGGGTGCACTGGCCTAACGGCTTCTTCATCAACTGGTCGCTTCAGCCCCAGAAGGGCCACGGCTTCGAGATGAACCTGGCACTCATTGCGATGGCGGCCGCGGTCATGGTCGGGGGTGGCGGGGCCGTGTCGGTGGACCGGCTGATCAACCCCTGGTAGGAGCGGGGCGGGTGACGCCGGTTTCCCACAGCGCCTTGATGCGCCGGGGGGAATAATCCAGGAGCCCACTCAGGATCTTCTCCGTGTCCTGGCCGAGCGCCGGAGGCGCCGTGAAGCGCCCCCGGGGCGCCGCCGAGAATTTCATCGGACTGCCAAGCAGCCGGAGCTCGCCGCCGCGGGGGTGTTTGACGCTGACGAGCATCTCCCGTGAGCGCGTGAGCGGATGGGACAGGACCTCGTCCACGCGCTGGACCGGGCCCGCAGGGACCTCTTCACCGTCGAGCCGGGCCAGCACCTCGGCCTGGGTGAACTTCCCGAACGCGTCCTCGCAGAGGAGGTAGAGCGCCTGGGCATGGGTCAGGCGGGCCTGGGCTGTGGCGAAACGGGAATCCGTAATCCATGCGGGATGGCCCAGGGCCCGGCAGAGCGCCTGCCAGAACTTCTCCCTGGTTACCGAGATCATGACCCACTTGCCGTCGGAGGTTCGGTAGGCTCCCACCGGCGGGACCAGCGGGTTGCGGTTCCCGGTCGGGCCGGGGACCGTCCCGGAGTGAAGGTAGTTCTGCGCCAGCATCGTCAGGTACGCCACCTGGCAGTCGAGGAGCGAAACCTCCAGGCGCTGGCCGCGGCCCGTCCGCTGGCGGCCGATCAGCGCGGCCAGGATCGCCGTGGCCAGGTAGAGCCCGGCGGTCTGATCCCCGACGTGATAGCCCACGCGCTGCGGCGGGCCGCCCGCCTCGCCCGTCAGGCTCATGATCCCGCCCATGGCCTGGACGATGGAGTCGAAGCCGGGCTTGTCGCGCCACGGCCCTTTGTCGTCGAAAGCGATCAGGTTGGCCACGATGAGGCGCGGGTTCACCCGGCGGAGCCGCGGGTAGTCGATCTTCATCCGGCGCGTAGCCTCCGGGGAGAAGGCGGACATGAAGACGTCGGATTTCTTCACCAGGTCGTAGAGCACCTTGAGCCCGTCGCGCGTCTTGAGGTCGAGGACCAGGCTCAGCTTGTTGCGGTTGATCGAGACGTAGAAGAGCGAGTCTCCGGCGAAGAAATGGGGCGGGACGGTCCGGGAGTAGTCCCCCTCGGGAGGCTCGATCTTGATGACCTCGGCGCCGAGGTCGCCGAGCTGCATGGCGGCGAAAGGACCGCCGAGCACCCACGTGAGATCCAGGACGCGGACGCCCGCCAGCGGGCGCGGATCTGTCATCGCCGGCCAGCCCGCTGGACTCGCCCTTTCGCTCTCCGCCCGGCCTTGCGTGGCAGAGCAGAGTAGTGACGGGGGTCTTGACGATAGAAGCGCTTGAGAGAATCGAACAGCTCGGGATGCCTGTGCCGTAGCTTGCCCGGGCTTAGAAAGAATGATTCGGTCGCCACGGCGAAGAACTCTGCGGGATTCGTGGCCCCGTACAGGTCCAGGACGCTCCGGCGGCCGCGCTCGCTGTCCGCCCTCAGGCGGTCGTACTCGGCCCGCAGGACCCGAGCCCAGGTGACGTAGTCGGCCCGTCTCTCCAGTAATGGCGCGCCGTCGGCCACTCCGTCCTCATGGTCCAGCTGGTGCGCGAACTCGTGCAGGATCAGGTTCCTTCCATCTTTTACACTCGTGGCTCCGGACCGGGGATCCTTCCACGCAAGGACGACGGCGCCGCGCTGCCAGGACTCGCCGAGACGCTCCTGGTATCCCTCGACGGCGAAACCGCGGGCGGCCTCTTCCTCGACCGGAGCCGCGTACGCCTGGGGGTATACGAGGATCGACGAGAGTCCCGGATAGTAGTCGGTCTTGCGGTGGAGCAGGAGAAGGCAGGCGTAGGCAGCGATGGTGACCTTGATTTCGTCGGTGACCTCGAGGCCCGCGCATCCCTCGAACCGTTTCTCCGAAAGGAACACCTGAATGTGTCCTTGTAGCTCGGCGCGATCGTTGCCGCTCAACCTCCGGTAAAGGGGGAAAGTCTTGCGGAGAATCTGGTCCCACGTGGACGGGAATGGCGCACTCCGAAGCTTCCGGCGCCGCCACCTCTTGACGCCCAACATGGCTCGTCTCAGCGGGCGGGGGAGTAGCTGATCCGGTAGACGACGCCGCCCCCCTGGTCCGAGAGGTAGAGGCTGCCGTCCGCGCCGACCACGACATCCACGAGGCTCGCGTACTGGCGGCCGCCCTGGAGCCAGCCCGTGGCGAAGTCCTCGATCCCCGGCGGCCTGCCGTCCTTCATTCGCACGCGGACCAGCTTGTAGCCGGTGGGAACCGACCGGTTCCAGGAGCCCTGGATTGCCACGAAGAGGTCGCCCCGATACTCCTCCGGGAATTGCCGCCCCGTGTAGAAGGCCAGGCCGATGGGAGCGGAGTGGGCCTGTATCTCGATCGTCGGGCGCGTGGTGCGGGCGCACGCCTGCGGATTCGTGTATTCGGGGTCGGGATGGACCTTTCCCCCCTGGACGTAGCAGTAGGGCCAGCCGTAGAAGCCGCCCTCCACGATCTCGGTGATGTAGTCGGGCGGGACGTCGTCCCCCCGCCAGTCGCGCTCGTTGATCGTGGCCCAGAGCTTGCCCGTGACGGGATGGAAGGCGATGCCCACCGCGTTCCGGACCCCGGTGGCGACGAGCGTCTCCCCGGATCCGTCGGCGTTATACCTCATGATCGCAGCGCGCCGCGGGTCGCGCTCCTCGCAGACGTTGCAGGAGGAGCCGATCGAGACATAGAGCCGGCGGTCTGGGCCCACGATGACCGTCTTGTACGGGTGGTTGCCGCCGCGCGGGAGGCCTTCGATCAGCACCTCGGGCCCGCCCGCCTTCATCGTGGCGGGATCGTAGCGAAACCGGACCACGCGGTCGGCATCGCCCACGAGGAGCCTGCCATCCTGGAAGGCCAGGCCGTGGGGACGGCTCAGCCCGCCGACGACCTCGACGACGCCGTCGGCCCTGCCGTCACGGTCGGCATCGGGGAGCGCCAGGACCTTCCCCGCGCCCGGGTCGGACAGGAGCAGGGTCCCGCGCGGGTCCACGGCCATGAAGCGGGCGCGATCGAAGCCGGAGGCGAAGACGGAGATCGTGAACCCCGGCGGGAGCGAGATGCGGGCCTCCTGGGGCTCGCCGGGGACGGGAAGGATCAGGAGCGCCAGGAGCGCCGGCCAGAGCCGGGAGACCCCCATGAGGCGGCTCAGGCGGCGCGGCCTTCCTCGGCGATGGAGGTGATGATGTAGGTGCCGCTCTTGGCGTCCCGCTCGAGCGTCAGGAGCTTCTGCTTGGCGGCCTCCTCCAGCAGCTTGGAGAAGGTCGAGTAGCCGTAGTAGCTCTCGTTGAAGGCGGGGTTCTTGCGGATCATGGTCTGCTTGACCATGGAGCCCCAGAGGACCTCCTTGTTCTCGCGCTGGAGGGCCTGGATCGCCTCGATGAGCTGGGCGAAGGCCTCGGCCTTCTTCTCCGGGAGCCCGCGCAGGAGATGGGTCTTCTTTGCCTCCCGGATCAGGTCCTCGTAGAAGATGAACTCGTCGCAGTTGCCGACGAGCAGCTCCGAGGAGGAGGACTTGACGCCGAGACCGATCACGTAACGGTCATTTTCCCGGAGCTTGGAGACCAGGGGAGAGAAGTCGGAGTCCCCCGACACCAGGGCGAACGTGTCCACGTGAGCCTTGGAGTAGGCCAGGTCCATGGCGTCCACGACCATCCGGATGTCCGCCGAGTTCTTCCCGCTGTAGCGGCTCTGGGGCACGTCGATCAGCTCGATGGCGTGCTCGTGGAACGGGCGCTTGTACTCGGCGTAGCGGCTCCAGTCCGCGTAGGCCCGGCGGACCATGATCTTGCCCTTCTCGACCAGCCGCTCCAGGACCAGCTTGATCTCGAAGCCCTTGTACTGGGCTTCCTTGACGCCACGGGCGATGTTCTCGAAGTCGATGAACAGGGCCAGTTTACGTTCTTCGCTGCGTTCTTCGTTCATTGGGGATGTTCCTTCCTTGAGTTATGGCGGGGTCAACAGCCTCCAGCGGAGGGGAACCCTCAACCTCACACACCCATTATACGCCCGGAGGCAACGATTCGAAACGCGGTTTCTCGATGACGGGGAGCGGACTTACTGCGAAGCGGGCCGGATTTCCTGCCACTCGACGCAGGTGGCGTACACCTCGAGGGTGCCGTCCCTGTTGGGAAGGACTACAACCTTGACCTCCTGGCACCCCTGCCGGAACAGACCGAGGGCCGCCTCCTGGACCCTGAAGTATATGGAGTCGAGCCTCAGTGGGGGGGGTGTCTCGAAGGCGCGGTCGGGAGCGGGCCCCCCTTCGGCCTGGAAGACGGCCATGAACCCCACCAGGAGAAAGCCGAGGGTCAGGAGGATCATGAGGATGACCGAGCGCTTCATGGCCCCTGGTAGTGCATCCGATATGCCAGGAGAAACCAGGACGCAAGTGCCTGCCGAATAAGGGGGTAGAACCCAGGCAGCAGCCGTTGGGACGGGGGTTTTAAGTGCCCGTCTGGCAGGGGGATGCCAGGAATTCCCGCTTGCTAGCCCTTGAGGCAGAGGATGTTGTGGGCCGTCACGGGGCGGGCGAAGCCCTTGAGCGTGAGCTCGCCCACGGGCTCCACCTCTACCAGCTCCTCCACGGTCCCCACCATGCGCTGGGAGATCAGGATCTGGCCCGGCTTGGCCTCGCCGCAGAGGCGGGCGGCGAGGTTGGTCACCGTCCCGATGGCGCCGTAGTCCCAGCGCCCCTCGAAGCCGATAGCGCCGATGGTGGCGTAGCCCTGGGCGATCCCCACGCCGAAGTCGAGATCGTAGCCGCGCTTGCGCCACTTGACGATCATCTCTGCCACCCGGTCCCGCATGGCCACCGCCATCCGGAGCGCCCGCTCGGCGGGGTTCGGCACCGGCGTCGGGTCGTTGAAGAAGATCATCATGCCGTCGCCCGTGAAGCGCTCGAGCGTCCCTTCGTGCCCGAGGATCAGCTTCCCCATCTCGGCGTGGTACTCCCGGAGGACGCCCATGACCTCCTCAGGCTCGGAGGTCTCGGCGAAGGCGGTGAAGCCGCGGAGGTCCAGGAAGACCACCGTAACCTCGCGCCGGTGGGTCTTGAGGGGGTCCTCGGCGCCGCCGGCCACGATCAGCTCGGCAAGCTGGGGTGAGAAGAAGCGCTTGAGCCGCCCCAGGCGCTCGAGCTGGGCCACCTGCTCCTGGACCCGCTCCTCCAGGGTCTTGTTCCACTCGGCCAACTGGGCGGCCTGGCCCTGGATCGTGTCGTACATCTCCTTGATCCGGAGGAGCGAGCGGACGCGCGCCAGGAGCTCGGGCTGGTTGATGGGCTTGCTGAGGAAGTCATCGGCACCGGCCTCGATGCCCTTGACCCGCTCCTGCGCCGGATCGAGCGACGTCGCCATCACCACGGGGAGAATCTGCGTGGCGGGGTTCTCACGGATCTTCCGGCAGACCTCGTAGCCGCTCATCCCGGGCATGACCACGTCCAGGAGCACCAGGTCGGGCCGCTCGGCGTCCAGCTGTTTCAGGGCCTCGGGCCCCGAGGCGGCGGTGACGACCGTGTAGCCCTTGACCGTCAGGAGATCGGCCAGGAGCTTCACGTTCTGAGGGGTATCGTCAACCACCAGGATCTTGGGAGCGCTCACGCGGCGCCTCCCCCGCGGGGGCGGTCCAGCATCTCGCGGACCGCGACGAGGAACTCCTTCACGTTGATGGGCTTCGACTGGTAGCCGTCGAACCCGGCAGACATGATCTTGGCCCGGTCGTGGGTCATGGCGGACGCCGTGACCGCGATCACCGGGATCTTCTTCGTCTTCGCGTGCGCCCGGAGCCGCCCGAGAGCCTCGATGCCGTTCATGCCCGGGAGCTGGATGTCCATCAGGACGAGGGCGGGGTGGGACTCCTGGGCCAGGCGGACCCCATCCTCACCCGTCTCGGCCTCCAGGGTCTTGTACCCCGTGTGCTGGAGCACGTCCCGCACCAGCTTCCGGTTCTTCTCGTTGTCCTCGACGATCAGGATCAGCTCGTTGGCCATGGCCTCCCCGGCCCTCCCACGTTATTGTGCTATGATCGTCCTGTGCGCGCGCAAACCTTCTGGAAAACAGTGGTAGAAGACAGGGTCGATTTTCTCGACCGGCTGATCGCGCTCTTGACCGACCACGGCGTCAGGTATTGCGTGGTGGGCGGGCAGGCGGTAAACGCGTACGCCGAGCCGGTGGTGAGCCTGGACCTGGACGTGGCGGTTGCCGCCGACCAGCTCGGCCAAGTCGAGGCGCTCCTGCGCCAGGCGTTCAGCGTGGAGGGGTTCCCCCACAGCCTGAACGTGTCTGTGCCAGGGTCCGCTCTCCGCGTTCAGGTTCAAACCGATCCCCGCTACGCGGCCTTCGTGGACCGGGCCGAGGTACGGGATGTGCTGGGCCTGCGGCTGCCGGTGGCGGGCCTGAAGGATGTGCTCCAGGGAAAGGTCTGGGCCGTGACGGACGATACCCGGCGCCCCAGCAAGCGGCAGAAGGACCTGGCCGACATCGCTCGCCTTCTGGAGGGCTACCCGGCTCTGCGCGCGCAGGTTCCTGCCGAGGTTCTCGCCCGGTTGGTCTGACCTCATTTCCTCACCGGGAGGGTGAAGGTGAAGGTGGAGCCCTTGCCCACCTCGCTCTTCACCCAGATCTTGCCGCCGTGCATTTCCACGAACTTCTTCGTGAGCGTCAATCCGAGGCCCGTGCCCTCGCGCTTGCGGGCGTAGTCGCTCCCCACCTGGCGGAACTCCTCGAAGATGGCCTCCTGATCCTCCGGCGCGATCCCGATGCCGGTGTCAGTGACGGCAATCTCCACCGAGCCGTCGGCGGGCATCGCCTTGACGCTGATCCGGCCGCCCTCGGGCGTGAACTTGACCGCGTTCGAGAGGAGGTTCAGGAGGATCTGTTTGATCTTCCGCTCGTCGCCGACGAAGGCGCCGAGCCGCTCGTCTACCGCGACACTGAGGGCGATCCCGTGGCGGTCCGCCCGCTCCCTCACGAGCGTCATGGCGTTCTGAAGCGCGAGCGGCATATCGAAACTCGCCAACTCCAGTTCCATCCGGCCTGCCTCGATCTTGGAGAGGTCCAGGATGTCGTTGATCAGGGAGAGGAGGTGGCGGCCGGAGGAGATGATGTCCTGAAGATATTCGGCCTGCTTCTCGTTCACCTCCCCGAACATCCGCTCGTGGAGCACCTCGGAGAAGCCGATGATGGCGTTGAGGGGAGTCCGGAGCTCGTGGGACATGTTGGCGAGGAACTCCGACTTGTGCTGGTTGGCCTCCTCGAGCTGCCGGCCCTTGTCCTCGATCTCCTGGAAGAGCCGGGCGTTCTCGATGGCCACTTTGGACTGGTTCGCGAGCGTCGTGAGGAGACTGACGACCCGGTCATCGAAGTTCCCGGGCGAGCGACGGAAGAGCACGATGCCGCGCGTGACGTTCTCGGCCCCCATGGGAACGGCCAGGATGGCCCGGAAGCCTTGCTGAAGCGAGATGTCGCGAGCGTGGACCTCGTCGGTCGCGGCGATGTCAGGCACCTGGAGGGCCTGGCCGGCCTCGGTTGCCCGCCTCAGCACGCTCCTCCGCGGGTCGATCGGGGCGCGCCGGATAGCCTCGATGAACTCGTCGGTGAAATTGTGGCTCCCGACGACCTGGTAGGTGCCGCGATCCGGATCGGACTCGAAAATGCCGCACGCGTGGGAGCCGGAGAGCTTGACGGCGTGCTCGGCCACGCTGTCGAGGACGCGGCTCAGATTGAGCGAGGAGCTGAGCGCCTGGCTGACCTCGCCCAGGGCCTTCAGCTCCTCGACCGACCGGGTCAGGTCCTGGGTTCTGGCCTGCAGTTCCTGGAAGAGGCGGACGTTCTCGATGGCGATGACCGCCTGGTCGGCGAAGGTTTTCAGGAGTTCGATCTGCTTCTCCGAGAACGGGCGGACCTCCGTGCGCCGGATCAAGATCGCACCGATCGGGGTGCCCTCGCGGAGCAGCGGCATGGCCAGGACGGTCCGATAGCCGCCCTCCCTCATGGCGCGGGAGTCGGGGAACTCTGTCTCGAAGACTTCGGGAAGGTCGAGGACGTGGACAGGCTGGCCATCGGCGACGGCTCGGCCGATGACCGACTGGCGGCCGATCGTGAGCCGAGGCCTCCGCACCGGAAGACCTCCGTACGACGCCACCACCTCGATCTCGTTACCGTCGCGGCGCCAGATGTGGGCATCGCTGGCCCCGCAGAGGTGCGCCGCCCGCTCGGCCACGGCGAGCATGACCGGCTGGAGATCCGTCGGCGAGCTCGAGATGACGCGCAGGATCTCGCTCGTGGCAGTCTGCTGCTCCAGGGCCTCGGTGAGGTCGCGCGTCCTATCCTCGACCTTCTGCTCGAGGCC
>Ga0209342_10003194_pt1 | contig 17318 bp, 36 predicted proteins | sample RifCSP16_2_FD_184023 | JGI IMG/M metagenome (GOLD analysis project Ga0209342, IMG submission 184023) | Soil microbial communities from Rifle, Colorado - Rifle CSP2_sed 16_2 (SPAdes) (version 2) | ecosystem: Environmental > Terrestrial > Deep subsurface > Rock core/Sediment | place: Rifle... | reverse complement strand
GTCGCCGAAGGAGCCAGGGACGACGACGGCACTGGCTCCTTCGGCGACCACCCGTTTGGCGAGTACCGCGTCACCGCGATCGAGCAGAGCAAGCAGCCGGCGCGCTCCTACGGTCCCTTCTTCCTGCGGCTCTTCCCGATCGGCGGTGAGGCGAAGGCCGCATGGGAGGCTGGGCGGCGTGGCCTCGGCATCCACGGCGGAGACCTAAGACCCGGTGGGAATCTACGTCCTACTTACGGATGCCTGCGGCTCGACAACGAGACGCTCGAGGTCGCGGCGAAGGCCGTCGCGGCAGAGTTCGCGGCCGGGCGCGTCGTCAACTACGACTGCATTCCGCTGGTGCCGTAGTGGCAGGCCCCGTGAACGAAGCCGCCGTGGCGCTCCTGCTCTTCCTGCGCGCCTTCGCCGCGCCGTCCCGCCGCGCCGACGTAGTCAACACGCTAGAGATAGAGGCTAGGTGCCTCGCGCCCAAGGAGGCGACGCGATGAGCAGAACTGTAAGAATCGTGGCCCTAAGCCTCGGCGCCGCGCTGGCCGCCGGCTGCGCCACTGGTGGTGCCCTCGGCGACCTGAAGGCGTTCACGGCGACCGACTTCGCGCAGGCCGCCCAGGAGGGGCGCGTGGCGCGCGAGGTGGGGCGGCTGCCGGTCGGCGACCGCTGGCCCGAGTGCTTCGCCGAGATCGCCGAGCGGCTCCAGACAACCGAGCCTCCGGCAGATGAGGCCAACAGACCAGGGCTGGCGACGCTCGTCATGCGGGCCCACATCGCCAAGGCGAAATCTGCCGAGCCGATCTCTGCGGAGTGCGCCCAGGTGGTCCTCCAGCTCCAGCGCGACGGGATCAAGCTCGGCGCCGCGTTCTTCCCGGGCGGTGGGCTTGGCGGCTTCCTGCCGAAGCTCCTGCCGCGCTAACGTGGGCGAGCAGTCCGCCAAGGAGCGCCCTGGGATGGTCTGGCAGCGACGCTGCCCGCGCTGCCAACGGCTTCTGTGGAAGGCGAGGGCGACCGACGAGTACGTGTGCCACCCGTGTGGCTGGAGGGGATGAGGATGAACCCGACGACGAAGATCTGGCTCGACGCCGTGAGCGACTTCGTGATCGCCGCCGGCGGGGTGCTGGCCGGCGGCATCATGGAGCAGACCGGGGCCGCGCAGGTCCCCGGCGCGGCCACGTGGCTGCTGGCAGGGATCCTGGGGTGCGTGGCGGCCTTCAAGCAGGTCAAGGCGCGGCTGGCCGAGCCACCGACGAAGTAGCCCGTCGCTCGGCGCGGGCTTACAGGTCCTCGGCCGTCGTGCCGCTCGGGACCCCGCCGCACGGGCGCCAGCGCCGATTACGGGCGCCCCCACGGCAGGCTCGCCACGGCCTCCCGCAGGCGCCGGTCGGTCACCTCCGTGTAGATCGTCGTGCTCTTGATGTCCGCATGGCCGAGCGCCTCCTGGACGACGCGCAGGTCCCCGCACGACTCCAGGAGCGTCGTGGCGAAGCTGTGGCGGAAGCGGTGGGGCACGCACTGGGGGACGCCAGCCCGCTCACCCCAGGCGTGCGTCACCCGCTCCACGGACTTCTTCGTGAACGGGCGCCCGCGGGCGCGAGTGAAGAGGAGGTCGTGGCGCTTGATCTCGGGTCGTTGCGCCAGGTACTCCGTGACGATCCCGAGTAGGACCGGGTGGAGCGGGGTCAGGTGGGGCCTCGAGCCCTTGCTGATCGTCTCGATCAGGGGGGGATTCGTCGAGATGTTGGCCACGCGGATGCCGCAGATGGGCGTCACGCGCAGCCCGGTGAAGAACAGCACGGCGCGGAGCAGGTGCTCGGTCGGCGGCAACTCGAGCGCCCACAACGCCTCCACTTCCTGGCGCCGGAACGGACGCGGCAACGTCTTGGGGCGCCGAACCTTGGGCAGCCGGCCGACGGGGTTCTCGTGCCACAGGCGCTCCCCGATGCCCCACGTGGCGAACTGGTTGAGGCAGGACATCTTCCGGTGGAGCGAGCTCATCTTGAGGCCCTGCTCCGACAGAGCCGTCAGGTAGGTCCGCACGAGGTCTCCCGTGAAGTTGAGCACGGTATCGTGGCTGGCGAGTGCGGCGAGGCGCTTCAAGTCGGACTCGTAGGCGTCGGCCGTCGCCTTGGCGTGCGTGGCCCTGGTGATCGCGATGAACTCCTCGATCGCCCGTGTGAGCCGCATGCGCCACCACCGGCAGAGTCGCTCGCGCTCAGCCACGCGGCGCCTTCCCGGCAAATCGCGTCAACGCAGCGAGCACTTCTGGCTCGAGGTAGATCGCGTCCGTCGCCGCGACGCCATTTTCAGCCGTCAGCCAGATCCCGAACCCGTCGTGCGCGGCGTACACGCCGTCGCCGAGGTACTCCCTGAGTGAGCAGTCAACTCGGTCCACCGCCCGGACATGTCGATCCATCACCCCTCCTCCCCGCTCAGCCACGGGGCGCTCGTACCCACGGACGATAGTGGCCAGCTGGCGCGACCCGCTCGTGACGACTCCGGAAGCATACGGTCACGAGTCGCCATGCAGAGCCGCAGAACGGGCAGCGATAGCGCCGGCCGCGAACCTGCACGAGGTCGAGACGGAATGCGGGGCCGAGCAGACAGTCGCGGCAGAGGCGCGCCGGCTCAGCCACGCGGGGCACTCGCCACAATCTCAGCGAAGTCCGCGACGATCTGCCGCATCTGCTCCTCGTGCCGCTGGTGCTCGCACTGGAGCGCCGCGACGGCCGCGGCGAAGTCGTGCGCCGCATCCCTCATCCGGGACGCGGCGGTCAGGACCTGTTCCGATCCGAGCAGGACGTGTGTCTCCATCACTCCTCCTCCCTGCCCAGCCGCCGGAGCATCTCCGCGCGGCAAGCGTTCCAGCCCGTCTCGAAACCGCCGCGCCGCGCGCTCCCCCGCTGAGCCCGTCTCGTCAGCCGCCATCTCTCCGCACCCGCGCGCGATGGTCTCCAGCGCCTCCTCCAGCACCCGCGCCTTCGCGTCGGCGAGGCGCTCCGCGTCGGCGAGTTGTTGGCGAACCCACCCGCGGACGGCGTGCGCGATGCCCTCGTCGTCGGTCTCCCAGTCATGCAGACGGCCTTCCGGGCATTCGTGGAGCTTTTCCCCCGCCGCGTCGCCGCAGTTCACGCACCGGCGTCTCCTCCTGCGCGCGGATCGCGGCGGCGATACGCTGACTTAACTCGATGAACACGCCGCGTTTGTACCCGAGAGAAATATCATAGGCGGCAGCCTCCCAGGCTTCTTCGCCAACAGATTCAGCAAGAATGGCGTCCGCCTCCCGTTGCGCCCGCCGCGCCTCGACAAAAAGCAGCTTCACTCGATTGCATGGCCATTCGTCGGAGGGAGCCCCTAGGCTATCCAGCGTGACGTGGAAAGCCCGCAACAGTCCCGCGCGCTCGTCGGCCCGCGCGGATGCGACGAGGGCGGTGAAGGCGGCGAGGATGAGCGGTGAGAAGGCACCGCCCGCACTGGAGACGTATCCAAGCCGCGCTGCGAGATCTTTCGCCCGCGCCCGCAGCCCCTCCGGCGTCAGGTCAGGCATGACGTCCTCCGAATGTCTGCGCGAGCCACGCCAGGCTCCGCGCCAGGTTAAGCATCGGGCTCCTCATGTGGCCCAGGAGCGTGAGGGCGGCGAGCTTGCGAGTCAGCGTCATCGCGGCCACTCCCGCACGCGGAGATCCTCGGGCCACTCGGACGGGTCGGCGCCGGCGCGGTGGCGGAGCCGCTTCCATTCCGGATGTTGCGTGCCTTCGACTTCACGTCCGTACTCCGCGCCGTGGACGATCGGCCCCCTGTGATCTTGCTTTACGAAACACGGTACGCCCGCCGCGCAACACTGTGCGATCGCCAAGCGAATCCACGCGAGATCACAGGGGCGCGCGTGCGGGCCGGACTCGCCGCCACAAATGAGCCAGTTAAGTGCGCGATCACGGACGAGCATTGAGAGATCATTCGGGCACGGCTCTCCGTCCCGATTGGTTCTGTAGCTACATTGTGGACACATCCAGCAGCCATCAAGCGTTGTCACGTAAGGCGCGAAGTCCACCGGCGCCAGCGCCGGCTCGTAACTCACGACCCTGACCGTCGCCGGTGTCTGGAACAGGTGCGGAATGCGCGCGTCGGCACTCGCCTGATCCTCGATGGAAACGCCGAGGTGGACATTGGGATAGGGAGCGCGAGCCCATGGCCACCGTCCCGAATCAGCACAATACGGACACCCCGAGCCACAGCAGACATGATGTGGCCCAGTGGCCGTCGCGCAGTACATTCGCATTCGTTCCGACCGCTTGGTGAGTATCTGGAAAATATGCTGAGGCGATTGTGCCATCACCGCGAAGATCCGGTCGATCCATTCCTCCGGCACCCACTCGCCGAACAGGTCCGTCATTGAGCAGACGAAGATCCGGCGCGGTGTGCGCCAGCGGAGCAGCGCTGCCAAGATGCGCTCATCGAGGTACAGCTCCACGTGCGCGAGCGCCGGCACCGTGTAGTCCACGCCGTTCCCCCGCCAACTATTCATCGTGGAGGCATAGCAGTGGCGGCATCCCTCGCTGATCCGCTGGCAATACCAGCCGACCGTGCCGGTGACCCGGTGCCGGGCGCGGATCGGGTTCCACGTCGCGTCCGTCCACGCAATCCTGGTGCGCTCAGCCACGCGGCACCTCCTCATCGGGTTCTGTCTCGACCAACGCGCCACCGCGCGCGCGCCGCAACCGCGCGATGGCCTGGTGAAGCAACTCACTCACGGGCGATCCGATCGGTTCGCGGTCGAAGAGCGCGTCGCGCACGAGGTCGGCGATCTCGACGTCGGTGCGCGCGGCCAGCCGGATCATCGTGACCGCCCATGTCGCGAGGCGCTCAGCGACGTCGACGTCTCGCTGCGCGAACAACTCGGAGGCCATCCGTCGGCGCCGCACCTCGTCCGGGCACTCGGCGATCGCTTCGATGAGCGCGCGCCAGGGATCAGCCATCACGCGTCCCCATGCCGCCATGCCACAACCTCGAACCGGCATGCTCGCGGCCGATGTGGGGCTTTCGGCACACCGGCCACCCAGAACCGGATGACATTCTCCAATCCACTGTCACTTCACCGCACGATGTTACGACCGGTCTCGCTGATGCGATACCGTTCGATCCCGCGCGGGTCCGACACGTCGCGGAGCGCGCAGGCCCGCAGCAGCCCGCAGCCCCTCCGGCGTCAGGTCAGTCATGGCGTCCTCCGAATGTCTGCGCGAGCCACGCCAGGCTCCGCGCGCTGCGCTCGCTGCACGTCGCCTCCGGATGCGCCGTGACCGTTTCCGGCTGCTGAGAGGCGAGGCACTCGCTGGGCTCAGCGTCGAGCGAGGCAGCGCAGCGCCGCCGCAGGCGCAGCCGGGCTTGGTGCAGGTGCTCACTTGCACGACCCCGGCTCGGCCGTGCGCCAGTGCTTCTTGCCTTTGAGTCGTTGCGCCTCAAAGGTTCGGCCGAGATCCTGGCGCGCCTGATCGATCGTCATATGTTCGAGCGTCGTCTTTGAGCCGCGCGCAATCGCGCGCTGCCACGCGGCCACCGTGCCGACGTAGTGCAGATGCTCGTCCTCGACGGTCACCGCGACGAGACAGCCGCACAGCTCCCGCAGCCCGAACGCCATCTCGCTCACGGTCAGCGCCAGCGCTTCGGGCTTACTCATGATCTCCTCCCCGATTCATCGCCCGCGCCACGAGGAACAACTGCGCGCTCCCGCACGCGGGGCAGGTGGTGCCGCCCTCGAACAGCGCCTCGCAGTCCACGCAGAGCAGCGCGCGCTCCAGGCGGATATGACGGCGGCGCCGCTCTGTCTCGACCTGCGCCAGCCGCGCCTCGAGCTGCTCGCGGAGGTTCATGGCGCGAGACTCTCCAACATCGCCTCCAACATCACGTTCTGGGCGCTCCAGGCCGCGCTCCGGGCCGCGCTCCAGGCCGCGCTCTCCGCGCTCCGGGCCGCGCTCCACGCGCTCCAGGCCGCGCTCCGGGCCGCGTGCAGTTCCGCGTCCGTCGCCGCGCCGCGCAGCCAGCGGCGTTTGGTCTCGATCGCGGCCCAGGAGCGCGGGTCCACCCGCGCGCCACGCGCCTCGGCGAGATGCAGGGCGTCCGTCGCCACCGCGCACGCGAACTCGTGCAGCACGGTGGCCGCGTCCGCGATCCAGAGCACGGAACGCTCACGGGAGCACGACTTGTCGCTCGCGTCGAGGCGCTCACCAAGCAACTCGACGCGGGAGACGATGGGGCCCGGCGCATACAACAGCGCGTCGAGCGCCCGCCGGCTCGCGTGCATCCCGTTCCGGCACATGACGAGCGGGCCCTCCGCGCGGTAGGTCTGCCCCGCCTCGACGACCTCGCGCGAGCCCCACCGGAGCCGGCGGTCGGCGGGCAAGAAGTGCCAGCCGAGCCAGCGGTCAATCATTGAATCCTCCGCGCTCGCATACGGCCACGGCGGGTCGGCCACGATGCAGCGTCCATCGCAGAGCTCGAAGCAGTAGGACGTACAGCGCACGTCATCCCTCGCAGTCCACGCAGCGATACCGAGTCCCGCGCACGATCACCATGGCCGCGGCGCGATGGCAGTCCTGGCAGGTGACGTGCTGCTCGCCCAGCAGCACGAGCGCGCTCCCGTCATCGCGGACCGTGACGAACAGGGACTCGCGGATCGCGCGGGGCAGGGGCGGCGCGGCCTGGGTGCGGCAGGTCATCAGTAAGCCTCGCCATAGACACGCGGATTCTCGAAGGTGCCCTCGATCTCCCATGACACGCGCCGGTTGCCGCACTGGCAGCGCCGGCTTTCCCCGTCCCAGCCCTTGCAATCGCGGTCGCCGAAGTCGTTGCAGTTGAACCCGTTGAACTCGTGCCACGGCTCCGCTTTCCGGAGCCCGAGAATCCTCTCTTCGCCCACGAGGCGCAGCGCCATGGCTTCGGCATCCTCGGCGACGAACTCGACGCCGTAGACCTTGCCGCGCTCGAGCAGATAGGCGATCGCCCGATCACGGAGCGCATTCCGCTCCTGCTCCTGCTGCGCCTGACGTTCGCGCTGGTCAGCGCGCCGCAGCCAGTCCTCTTCGTCCGTGAGCCAGAGACTCGGTGTGACCTCCATCAGCGGGCCGAAGTCGCGCAAAGCCATGACGAGCGCTCGCGTCATTCGGCCCTTGTTGCGGCTCCGCGTCCAGACCTTGACCTCAGCGGGGAACCCCTGCGCGATCAGGAGGCGCGCCGCTTGCCCGGCAACGTTGTCGCACGCCGCGCGCCAGTCGCGGAGCGCCTGCTCGTATTCCTTCCACGCGGCACGATACGTCGCCAGCGCCTGGGGGGTCAGCCCGTCGTAGCCGCTATTCGTCCGCCAGGGCTTCGGCGGTACTCCGGGAACGGGCGGGAACGCGAGCACGTTCATTCCGCCACCAGGGCCAGCGCGCCATACACCGCGACGCACGCGAGGGCCAGGAGCGCGGCCAGCAGGGAGTCCCGGAGCGCGGTCATCGCTTCTCCCACCAGAGAATGACGTGGTCCCCATCGCTCCTGCTGTGACTGCGGTACCCGTGATATCTGGCGGCAGACTCCGACGCGCTAGCGATCAGGACTCGAGTGCGGCCATTCAGCGGCACGCGGACGGCTTGACCATTCGTCGCCGTCTCGAGCAGTTGCGCCGTGGGAAGATAGCGGGATGCCGACGCGGATGACGCTGGGCGCTCAACAAACTCACTCATGTTGTTCTCCAGTCCCGGCACGCGACGTGGGGTGACTGAGGGTCCCGCGCCCCGCCCGCCGCGCGTCTGCGGCGAGGTCATGAGCGTGCTTTCCGTCGTAGCGACATCTGCTCGTCCAGAAACGCGGCGATGTCCCGCAGGCACGTCGTCTCGTAGATCGTTCCGTCCGCCGGGAAGAACGAATACTTCCGCCAGCGCCCGAACCACTTCACCCGGCCGAGCACGACGCCGCTCTCCGTGGTCACGACGTCCCACATGCACGTCTTGTCCGTCCGCGCCATGAGGATGAACTCGATCCAGTGACAGTCCGTGCGCGGCGAGGGGATCATCGCGGCCTGATCTTCCCGCAGTCGCAGCCGTCGGCCTGGCACTCGTCGCAGCCACCCGGGAATCCAGGCAGCGGCACATGCAGGGAGAAGTCGTGCCCGCACTGGCAGATGGTGGCCTGCTCCATCTCGCGCTCCCAGTCGGAACGTGCGGCCTTGGTCATGACTCCTCCTCGAACAAGTCGAGTATCCAGCGGGCGAGTGACAGCGCATCCTCGGGCGTCATCGCAACGTGATTGTGGTCGCTGACAACGACGAGCAGCGAGCCCGCTGGAGAGACTTTTGCGTGGCATCCACCGTGCGGGCAGAGCCATTCAAGGCGTTCCTGCTCGGCTGCTTTGTAGGCCGTCTCGGTCTGGGTGACCCTGCGCGCCCACTCGCTCGCCTTGCTCATCGGTCCAGCTCCTTCACCACGCTCGAGGGTGACTGAGGGTCCCGCGGCGCGCCCCGCCGCAGCAGCATCTCCAGCCACTCCACGCGTCGGAGGACGATGCCGAGCCGTGACGCGATCTGCACGGCGCCCGTCAGATCGGGCGTCGCGCAGTAGATGTCGTAGTCGGCACGGATGCGCTCGATCTCCTCGCGCGTGGGCCAGAAGGCGGCGGCGCGGCAGGTCATCGCGGTGTCGGCTTGGTGGCGTGCCGCGCGGCGCCGCAGCATGCCAACCTTACCTGTCAAGCCCAGCAACGTGGCACGGCGCGCCTTCTCGCCCACTTTCATCGGTTCATCCCGTCTGCGGGCACCCAGCATGGCATCTCCTCGATGCAGACGTACACGCCTTCGTGTCCCGCGGCGACTTGAATCTGGACGGGCGGCAGCCACCAATAGGGCGTGTTAGGCCCGTCGCCCAGCGGCAAGGCGGCCAGCGCCACGCCGTCCCGGATGTGCTTGAGCGCGCCCACCACGTTGTCGTCGTCGAGTTGCCGGACGCGCCGCAGCTCGATCAGAATGCGCGTTGGACCCGTGAACGGCTTGAGCTTGCGTCTGTTCATTTCGTCGCTCACGAGCAGTCGCGCCTTCTCACGCATGGCCTTCTTGAGCCGCATCCGGGTTCTCAAGACCGATGCCGCCATCGTGTTCGGGCTCGGCACGCGACCGGGGATAAACACCTCAAGCGTCATGACGTCGGCGACTCGCGGAGATCGGGTCCATTCACGCGCATCGTTTTGCCCCACCCGCGGAGTCTGCTGATGATCCTGTCTGAGAGACGATCCCGCAACTCCTCGGGACTCAGGTTGGTCGTGAAGATCGTCGCCAGAGCCAGGTTCTCGCGGCGCCAGACGATCTCGTCCAGCATGACCTCGAGCAGGCCGCCCGGCTTGAGGTACTCGACGCCGAGGTCGTCCATGACCGCGCACTCGACGCTGCCAACATCGCTCATCACCCGCTCGCGCCGATCCAACGCGAGCAGGGCACTCGCCAGCGATGGGACGTACCAAAAATAGCGTGAGTAGCCGACGAGTCCATTGATGGCACATGCCGCTGCCCAGGATTTGCCGACGCCAGTAGGACCAGACAAGACGAGCGACGCGCCCAGCCGAAACTCCCCGTTCAGATATGCCCGGACTGTCTCGACGGCCGGCGTGCGCACCGACGTCTCAAAAGTAGCCGCCGCGAGCTTGCCTTCTAGGCCGTAGCTCACAACCGCTCCTCTCTCGCCTCGGGTTCGCTGGGCTCAGGCGGGAGCTTGGGCTCCCCACGACGCGCCTTCGCACGGCGACGTCGCGTCGCACCGCGAGCGCCTTCGAGCCACCGCTCGAGCTGCTCCTTATCGCGGAGGATGTCCCGCTCCAGCGAGTAGTGCGTGCCGTCGCTGTCAGGGCTTCGGCCCAGGTGCCAGTCGCTTGCGGCGCAGGCCGAGATCGCCGCCATGAGATCCTCAATGGTCACGAGGCGTGTCTCGCCGGTCTCCTGGTCCTTGATACGATCCCTCAGCCGGGTCAGGATGAGGCTGCGGCGCGCCGCGCTCAGCGTGTAACTTACTGGTCTGCCGAGTGCCGCCACGATCGTCGTCATGTAGAAGTGCCACACCGCTTGGATCTCGTCTTCGTAGAGGACCGCAGGCTCGTCGTCAGCCGGAGGAGGATCCGGCACGATGGCGCGCAGGCCCAGGACGTCCTCAACTTCCTCTGGCGCACCCTGCACCTCGATCGCTTGATGGAGCGCCTTCTCGATCCTCGGCACCCACGCCGCGTATTTGTACTTCCAGGCAGCCACGAGGCGCGGTGACCGACACGCGAGCAAGGCGCGCCCGACGTTGATCTGCGTCCTGACGTTGGCTGGGTTCTCGACCCTGGCGAAGCGGTTGATGATCCAGAGCCATCTCCCGTCACGCATGACGAGCCTGCGCCGCTCACACTCGTTGAGGTACTCGGCCACCTCATGTGGCGTGAGCGTGCTGTCGGTGGCCACCGAGAGTTGCTCAGGTGAGACGCGGTAGAGTCCTGACAGATCCTTCATTCCGTACGGGTTCGTGAGCAGGAAAGCAAAAAACGACCGCAGGGTGAAGGATCCACCCTCAAACTTCTCATCCGTCCAGAGGTCGGCGTAGATCGGGCCCCAATCCATAGTGGCCTATCGCAACGCATCAGCGGTCTGCCGGTCCCGAGCCTGCCGATGGCGCCGCGCGCACTGGCCGGAGTGGACTTTCCGGCGTCCGTTCGTCCCACACTCGACCATGTGCCCGCAGATTAGACACGGACGCTGAGACATGGAGAGACCAAGGCGAACGAGGCGACGCGCCCGACGTCGGCGGGTTCGACGCCGGCGATTGTAGAGCGCCACCCGGCAGGAGCGCCCACAGAAACCAAGCTGGCCCCTCCTGTACTGGACGAGGACCCCGCATCCGCCGGAGCATGGTCGCCGCTCGACGAAGAGCTCCTGGGTGGGCCGCTCAATCGGGGCGGCATCGACGTAGAGCGTGTGCCCAGAGCCGAAGCAGCGGACCATCCGGCGCCCTGTGCGTCTGAAGAACTCGTCGTCCTCGACGATCGCACCACCGCAGGGCTGGCTCGCCCTACACATGGAGCGCCCGCATGATCGTCTCGCGGTCGCCGAAGTAGAGTTGCCCCGGCCGCACGGGAGTCTCCTCGCAGTAGTAGTGCTCGATCACCGAGCCAGGCGAAAAGCCGTAGCGCCTGAACATCTTCACCATCGGCTCGTTGTCGGGGCGCGTTGCCCCGATGAAGAGATCCACGCCGAGTTGCGACGCCACCAGCAGGCGGTAGAGAAACAGAGCCGAGCCGATTCCCCGGCCTCTCGCGTCTGCGGCCACGCCCAGATCCATCCCGTACATGACCTGACGACCCGTCGGGCTCGGGTAGACCGTGTAGCTCGTGTAGCCGGTGATTTCTGCGTTGACGTAGGAGTCCGCGAAGAGATGAACAGCAGTCGGATGGGCAACCCACCAGATCGCAGGCCGCATCTGGCGCGTCGGGTGGCACTCCAGCGCAAGCGCCTCCACGCTTGGGATATGGTCACGGCGCAGGGGGCGGATCATTCGACCTGAGCAGCCCGTGTCTCTTGCGCTCTCATGGCGATCAGCGCGTCTACCTTCGTGCGGTAGCCGATCTTGGCGCAGGCTGCTACAGCGGCCACGGCCTACTTCCCGATCTCGGCGAACACTTTGGCGACGTCCTCGCGCTTGAGCTTCAGCAGCGCAATGAGCTGTTCGCTGGTGAGCTCGGTGAGCTGCTTGGCCGCGCCGAAGTGTGCCGTCGTGAGGTGCTTGAGGGCCACCATGATGCGGCGCTGCTGGCCGCCGGCGTGCTCGCTCAGCATGGCCCACAGGGCGCCGATCAACTCGCCCCGTGTCGCGGCGGCCTTCTCGGATTCGTCCAGGGGCTCGGCGGGCGACGACTCCGGTGGCGCGAGCGGCGCTGCCGCGACAGGCTCGACTGCGGGGGCCGGCATGGCGTCCGGCGCGGCAGGGGAAATCTCACCACCGGAGGGGGTGTCCTTGAGAACTCTTCGGCGAATCGGCTTCGCCGTGGGGGCATCGGCGACCGGCGTTTCCGCCTGCGCGTGGCCCAGCGTCTCCGTGAGCGCGTCGAGCTTCGACGCCGGCTTGGGCGCAGCCTGGACGTTGGTGGCCTGGGCGACGACGCCGAGATCCTGCGGCAACCCGATCTCGTCGTGCTCGGCCAGCGCGATCGCCGTCTGGAGCTCGACGGAGGCCGGTAGGTACTTGCACACCTTGATGATGACGGTCTTCTTCGCCTGCTGCGGCCACGCCGTCTGCCACGCGCTGTCCTCGCGCGTGTCCTGGCTGTACTTCTCCCGGTGCGCCTCGACCTGGGCGCGCGTCATCACCTCGAACTGCGAGTGGCCGTTCGTGAGGGTGCCAATCGCGTAGACGTGGGTGATCTTCGCCTCGTTGGTCTCGCCCTTCGGGACGTGGTGCAGCGCGGGCTTGAGGCCGTAGGCGAAGGAGAAGCTGTCGCCTTCGTACACCTCATGCACGTCGAACCGCGCGATCTCCTTGGAGCGGCGCGCGAGCTCCATCAGGCCCTGGTAGCCGACTTGAAAGTTGGCCTCCAGGGGCGTCCCGGGCTTCCGGCGATTTCGCCGCGGGATGATGTAGGCGCGTGCGCCGAGGCCGTCGGGCTCGAGGCCGAGCTGCGCGGACTGGATGATCGCGCCCACGAAGCTGATCGGTTCGCACTCCAAGAGGGCCGGGTTGCGCTGGAGGCACGTCATGGCCAGCCGGAGCATCCGGTCGGGCGTGATGTGGCGCGGCAGCGCGGCGGCGATCTGGAGCTTGGAGCGTTCGAGCAGGTCGCGCACCGTGGCGATCTTCTGCTGGGCGGTGATGAGTTGGCTCATGGGTTCAGCCTCCTGAGCGTACGGACGGTGGTGGCCCGGACGACGTAGCCTTTCCTCTCGCTCGCCTTCCAGCGATAGGTGGTCCCGTCGGGCAGGACCCCGAACGTGGCCGCTCCGATCGCCCCCTTGAGCAGCGCGTCGGCCTCGTCCTGGACGGCCTTCCAGTGCTTGAGCTGCTCCTGCGCCTCAAGGCGCGTGGCGTCCCAGGCGAGGGCGGCGGCCGGCAGCGGCACGCTCTGGCCGTCGTCCGTTGGGTAGAGCTTCGCCAACAGGTCGTGCGCGGTGGCGTCGGCTGGCGGGGGGTCCTGACGCTTGAGTCGGTCGATGAACGCTTCGCCGCACTCGATCAGGCGCGCGATGAACGGGTCGTTGCGCTCGACATCGCACCACAGGAACCGCTGGCCGCCGATCAGCACCGCAATCGAGACCCACGGCCAGCCCATCACGCACATCTGCTGTTGGGCCTGCACCTGGACGCGCAGCGGCGGCTCCTCGCTCCACTCCTCTGCCTTCAGGAACCCCGTCGTCTTGATCTCAAGGCCCCCGACGCCGCGGGCGCTCTTCGTCACGAAGCGGTCTGGCGTCGCCAGCATCCACGGCCGGTCTGGGCGGTGGTAGATCGTGAAGGGCGGCGGCGCCAGCACCTCCCGCTTCGTCTCCTCGACGTAGCGGTCAGCCACGATCGGCTCCAACGCCGTGCCCCACCGCATGGCCTCGGTCTCGTCTATGGGCTCGGCGAGACCCAGCTTCTCCGCGTAGAGGCGAAGGGGCGAACTCCAGCGGCTCACGCCGATCAGGGCTGGCGCCTCGCTGGCACCGATTCCTGCCCGCCGCGCGGTGAGCCAGGTGGCCCGATCCGGGTACGTGGTGCCGATGGCGTCGCTCATCCAGTCATCCTCATCGTTCAAGGGGAGGCACAGGGCCCCGGAAACGAGCCCTGTGCTCGCTCACCGTGCTCGCTCGCCGACCTACGGCGTCTCCGGCTCCGGATCCGGCGGCTTCGGCCCATCGGGTCTCGGCTGCTCCTCTCCTTCGACCATCGGCTCCTCACCCCCTCTCAGGCGCATGGCTCCGACTCCGTCCACCACGATCTTGACGCGCTCACCCTCGAATCCAGCCCAGCCCTGGGCGATGACGTTGAGGGCGTCCAGCCTGGTCCGATGCCTGCCGAGCACCCGACCGACGTCCTTCGGGGCGACATGGATCGTGAGGAGCAGTCCAGCCGCAACGCGGCGCTCGCTGATCTCTATGGTTGAAGGGTCGCTCACGAGCGCCGCGACCATCCTTTTGAGGATCAGGCACCACTCCTGAGTATATTTCACGGCCTGAGCCCTCGCCGCACGCCCCAGCAGATGCTCACGAGGGCGACCACGAGGACAACGACCCAGATCACTGGTTCTCCGCTCCTCCGGACGCCGGTTTCTCCTCCGGCCTGGCCTTGGTCTTGCTTGAGGAGGTTCGGTGCGCGAGGGGGGTCACGACCGGCTCCGGCGTCCGTTGCGGCGGCAGTAGACCAGCACCCGTCGCAGCGTCGGCCACGCCACGACCCGCCCGTTCAGCGCGCGGGAGAGCACGCTCGGATCCACGCGGGCGCGGCGGGCGAGGCGGTTCTGGGAGACGCCGACGGCCGTCCGGTACAGCGCGATCTCGGCCTTGACGACGGCGAGCGATTCATGAACCATTGCAGTTGGGGACATTACCCGAATCAACTGGGAGTTGTCAAGGAGAAACGGGCCCTGGGCAGTCCCGAGACGGTGAGGCGCCGAAAGCGGCGCTCGCGGTGGCGTGGCATGCGGACCACGCCGCGCTCCCACTTCTGGACCGTCGAGACGCTGACGCCCATCCGGCGCGCAAGCTGCTCCTGCGTGAGCCGCGCGCGCCGCCGCGTGATGCCGATCTCGAGCCAGTCCACAGAGCGACCCTCCAGCGCATCGGGATGACGCGGATTCACTACTAGCATCGGCGAGTCACGTTGTCAAGGAACGGTTGACAAGCGGCACGCGGCGCATGCTACGGTGGTCGTTGTGGAGCGCCTCCACCCCTCGGACGTGGCGCGCGGCGGCGAGCTCGTGCGGTCGCCCTGGGCGGACGTGCCCTCCGGGAACCCCCTCGCCCTGCTGGAGCCCCGCTCTCGCGCGGTCTACCTGCTCCTGGTCGCCGGCGAGTCGGCCGCGGAGGTCGGGGCGCGGCTTGTACGCGACCTGCGTGGTCGCTTCGTGCCAGACCCCGAGCTGGCAGCGGCCCGGACGCTCGCGTCGGTGTCCAGGGCGCTGGGACTCTCGCCAGCGGCGCGCGCCAGAGCAGGGCGCCTGCGCGCCATCGTGCCGGACCGCGAACTCCGCTGGCTCCTGATCCTGGTCGGTTCGGGGGTCTTCCCCGACCGGACGGCGCTCGCCCAGCTACTCGGGATCCACCGGGCCACGCTCTACCGCCGCATGGAGGAGCTCGCGGCGCTGCGCGTGCCGGTGCGCGGGTGAGCGCTGCCCGATGCCCTGGTTGCGGGGGCGTGCTGTACGTCGAACCGGCGCGGCTGCGGTGCCTGGCGTGCGGACGACAGATGGACCGCCAAGGAGCGAGCCGCGCCGACCGGCAGCGGCAGTCGGCCCTCGACCGCGCTTACCAGCACCCGGGGGAAGTCGAGCAGGTCATTCTCGGCTTGCTTGAGGGGCTGCTGCGGCCAGGCCGAGCTGCGCTGCCAGTTCCCCGAGCCGGCGCTCGTCGATGCTGAGCAGCGCGCCCAGCGCTGCACCGAACTTCCCATGACCCGGCGCGCTCTCGCAGATGTCCGCGGGCCATTTCGCCGCCGCGGCGCGGATGACGCGCTCGCGGAGGCCTTTGGTGTGATCATTCCGGCGCGCTCCCGCCACGGCGTCCTCGACCATCAGCCCTCCTGTCTCTATATGCAGTTCTGCCCCGATATCTCGCCCCGGCGGGACTTCGGCCCTTTATTTTCGACGAGTTAGTCAAACTGCTGAAACCCATCGCCTACATCCCGCCGGAGGGTCGCACCGTTTCCGCTCGCGTAGTCGCCCGGTGCGCCGTCAGGGCGGCGTCCACGAGGCGCCGCGCCTCCTCGTCTTGGCCCCCGCGGAGTTTCAGGCGGGCGTCGTCGGCGGCGTCCTTGGCCAGTCGGTGCTTGCGGCGCAGGGGTTCGAGGGCGTCGAGCCGGGCCTGGAGCTTCTCGGCCAGCAGGACCGCGCGGACCTGGCGCTTCACGTAGCCCCGGACGTTCCGGCCTGGGGCGGTCATCGGCGGCGTCCCTCGTTCTCGCGCGGCGGCTTCCCTAACGATTCCTCGGCCTGCCGCTCGCGCGCGGTCAGGGCACAGTGGGGGTCGTCGAGGGGCAACTCTTTCGGCGCGACCGTTCGGGCCGCGCCGTGCAGCGCGCCGCCGCACCGGCACGCGCACCTCGGGTGCTTCGCGTGTTCGCACGTTGACGCCTGCCGCTCGCTGAGCGCCCTCATGGGTTGTTTTCCTTCTGGGTCTTGACGTACTCGGCGTTGTCGGCGTGGGACGTGCCGTCGGGCTTGACCATGTAGAAGCAGGCGGAGCACTCGTACCACTCGTTGTCCTCGGCGTCGTAGGACTTCGTGCAGCCGTCGTAGTCGTCGGCGTCGAGCTGGCCGTCGATGAGCCGGAGCGAGGTCACGCCCTGGCTCTCGGGGACGAGGTAGTGGGCGAGCCAGGCGTCGGTCCGGCCGCAGCCGGGGCAGGGGAAGGGCGCGGGGGCCTCGCTGTGGTCCGCGACCCGGGCGGGGCGCACCTCGACGCGCCGGGTGCCCTTCGGGGTGTCGGTTGACCCCGTGATCTTGTAGCAGCCGGAGGCCTGGACGAACGCCCACCACACGACTCGGTGGGCGTCCCCGTACTTCAGCCCGACGTGCCCCGCGCCGTCGTCGTAGAAGTGGTCCCGGGGGACCCGGGAGCCGTCGGGCATCGGGTAGCCCTCGGCCGAGAGCAGCTCGGCCAGCGTCGTGATCTTCTTGTCGCTCATGGGGTCCTCCCGTGGGTGTGGGTGGCGGTGAGGCAGCGGCTTCCGATCTTGGCGACGGGCTCCTGGATGCCGTGCTGCACGAGGAGCCGCTGGAAGTAGGTCCGGGTGAGGCCCAGGAGCGCGGCGGCCTCCGTGCGGCAGCCGCCGGCGGCGCGCAGGGTCGCCGCCAGGAGCGCGACGCGGAAGGCATCGACCCGGGTGTGGTAGCCCGAGGTCATGGCTGCACCTCGCCGGGCTTCAGGTTCATGCCGACCTCCTCGATCTTCACGGTGAGCGCGTCGAGCACGGCATGGGGCCCGCCGCGGACGCCGAGCTCTTTCTTGGCGAGCGCGGTCATGGAGCGGCGGAAGGGGCGCGGGAGCCCCTTCGCCTTGAAGGACATCTCCAACTCGACGGCCTTGCGGAGCGCGAGCCAGCGGTAGAGCGTGATCCCGTTTCCGACGAGGAAGGTCATGGTTCTACCCC
>Ga0209342_10003193_pt1 | contig 17324 bp, 11 predicted proteins | sample RifCSP16_2_FD_184023 | JGI IMG/M metagenome (GOLD analysis project Ga0209342, IMG submission 184023) | Soil microbial communities from Rifle, Colorado - Rifle CSP2_sed 16_2 (SPAdes) (version 2) | ecosystem: Environmental > Terrestrial > Deep subsurface > Rock core/Sediment | place: Rifle... | reverse complement strand
AGGCTGAATGGCCGCACCTATTTGGACACACAGTTGTCAAAGTTCTTGTCAACCTGTCGGTTGACGCCTCCTTTGCCGCTCATCCTCCCATCATCTACCTGATGGTTTCGAGCGAACGGGTCGCACATTAAGGATTGATGCGGCGCGGGTCAGCCCGTACGCGCGGATGAAACGGATGAAAGCCGCCGCATAATCCTGCGTTGAACTAAGCCTGAGCCGATCGCTTGCCGATTTGGAATTTGAAGCGATCCGTCTCAGGCGACGGCCCACGCCTCAGTGGACAGCTAGACAAAATTGTAGTCCCGTGCGGGGTGCCAGGTCAAATCGTGAATGACCTTGTGGCAGCCGGATGAGGATACTGCTCGGTGAGATCGGGGCCGCGCAAGGACAGTATCCGGTCGGCAGGCAAGCGGCGGCGTGGGCGCAGGACTCCAGCCTTGCATCCTGAGCCGGGAGAATCAGGGAAGTGGACACGCTACCATTCATAGGGGCCCGCGTCCGTGTGGCGGGAGAATGAAGTGTCGTTGCAGCAGTTGTCCGCAGGCCGGACAGTACACGCGGTGAGGAGTGACCCTCACTGAGGGTGATGAGGGGCTGGGCGGAGTGTCGGGGTGCGCGGCAGGCGCAGGTGGGAGTAGTCCGGTCGGGAGAATTTCTAAAGTGTGGGCGTCAGCGGCAGGGGTGAGTAGAAGTGACCCTGTCAGAGGAACTTCCAAGTATGGAGGTCGGTGACAGCAGCGAGTGGGGACGGCTGTGTCACAGGCATTGCTGACGTGCTGGTCTCAGCGGCGGGTGGAGATGGCTCCACTGGAGCCCGATCAGGCCGACGCGATCGCCGGGGTTGGAGTTGAAGCTGACGTCGCGGAGGACGGTGACGTCGGCGTAGGATTTGGAAAGGTTGCACATGCTGAGCGTGTGGTATCATATCACATCTGTTTGCCGTGGCTTTGGACAGAGACGCTGGCTGCATCCGTTTATTCGATGTCCATTCGTTGCGGTGGTTTGAAATGCGATCTCCCTGTGCGAGGTCCGAGCGGCACGTGCCGCATCATATAGATGGTAGCCTAAAGACTTCGGAAGTCTCAAGGCGTGTCCCCGCAGGCAAGGTTGCTCCTGAAGACTTCCGAAGTCTCGCCGTGCTCGATTAGGTGCGAATGTAGACTGTGCTATGGCATCTGCGACGATCGAAACAGGCCCCAGACCCGTCCGCGCCCTCGTTCTCTCCGGCGGAGGCGGGCGCGGCGCATTTCAGTGCGGCGTAATCGAGAAGCTGGCCCAATTGGGCTGGCGGCCCGATATCGTCGTCGGCACCTCGATCGGATCGATGAATGCGGCGGTGTGGGCGCTCGACGGCACGCCGGGCGTTGCACAGATGTGGGAAGAGCTTCGCACGCGCGACATGCACCGCTTCCTTCGGCTGCGCCCGTGGAACAGCTTGCTGGATCGCAGTCCGTGGAAGCGCACTTTGGAGCGGTACGCGCCGGAAGACCGCCTGCGCCACGTCACGCTGCCGCTGTACATCGTCGCCACGGACATTACGACCGGCCATCCGGTGATCTATTCCAACCATCGCGACCTCGACGGCTCGAAGCCGCTCTATCAAAAGGTCGATGCCATCGCGCACGATCACCTGCTCGCCAGCTCGGCTATCCCCTACGTCTACGCGCAGGCGCCGGTCAACCGGACGAACCACTGGGATGGCGCCGTCATGTACAACTCGCCGCTGCGCCCCGCCATCGACGCCGGCGCCGACGAGATATTCGTCGTGCTGCTGTCGCCGTATCACGACATCCTCGCACAGGACGCGGTTCTGGCGCCTGCCCCGCGCGGCATCACCGGCCGGCTGGGCTACGTGCTCGACCTGGCAATTACTGCGACGTTCGAGAACGACTTCGAGCAGATGCGCAAAATCAACCGGCGCGTGCACCGCGGCGCCGACGGCGTACCCGACCACAAAGAGATTCGCTGCGCGATCATCGGGCCGCGCGAATGGCTGACCCCGCTCGACATCATTCGCTACCGCCCCGATCGGACGGCCGTGCTGCGCCAGATGGGTAGAGACGAGACCGAGCGCACGTGGGAGCGCATCCAGAGGACGTGGGATTCACTCCGGGATCTGGACTGATTGACGTTACTCTGCCGCAGCATTATACTTGCCGCAGACTCAGTAGGTCGCGGATCGCTCATGGCGGATTGCCAAATCCGCCGTATTCCGCTGGATTTGGCAATCCAGCGGGAGCAAATTATGATCCACTGAGACTTCGTCTTATGACACCAAGAGATGCGGCGCATTCTCCTTATCCTCCTTAACTGCATACTCGTCGTTTCGATGGCGGCTGCCTCAGTTGGGACAACTTTCGCCCAGGAAGGCGGCGAGGATGCTTTCATCGCCGACTTGTTTGCGCTTATGTCGTCCGAGGAGAAAATCGGCCAGCTTTTCATCGTCGCCTTCGACGGCGCCGACACCTCGGATGCGTCTCCCATTGCCGATCTCGTTCTCAATTACCACGTCGGCGGCGTCATCCTCACCGCCGACCACGGCAACATAGTCGACGCCGGCGACGACACGCCCGAGCAAGTTGCCCGCCTGACGTCCTCACTGCAGTTGCTGGCCGCCAGGGCCGGGGACCAGTCCGCGCCTTTCATCCCGCTGTTCGTCGCGCTCAAGCAGGATGGCGGCGGCCCCGCCTACAGCGAAATCAGCTCCGGCTTGACGCCGCAGCCAAGCCTGATGGCGCTCGGCGCAACCTGGAATCCTGCCGACGTGCAGGAGATGGGGCGAGTGGTCGGCAACGAGCTATCCGCGCTGGGAGCCAACTTCCTGCTCGGTCCTTCGCTCGACGTGCTCGTGCAACCGGATCCCGATGGCGGCGATCGCGGCGTGCGGGCTTTCGGCGGCGATCCATACTGGGTAGGCGCGATGGCCGAGGCGTACGCGGGTGGGCTGCGCGAGGGGTCGGCCGGGCGGATGGCCGTCGTCGCCAAGCGCTTCCCCGGCGAGGGCGGCCTGTACGCCGATTCCGACACCATTGATCGCTCACTCGACCAGTTGCAGCGCATCGATCTCGAACCGTATTTCAAGCTGATGGCCGTCCCTGACGCCTCGACGAGGCCGCTCGCCGACGCCGTGCAGACGTCGCACGCGCGCATTCGCGGCTTTGAAGATCGCCTGGAGCGCACCGATCCGGTGAGCGTCGACCCGTCGGCGATGGCGACGCTGCTGGCGCTTCCTCAGGTCGCGAACTGGCGCAATGCGGGCGGGTTGATGGTCAGCGGCTCGCTGGGCGACGAGTCGCTGCGCCGCTACTACGATCAGACTGGTACCACGTTTCCTGCCGAGCGGATTGCGCTGGACGCATTCCTGGCCGGCAACGACGTGCTGGTCTTGAATGACTTTTCGCTCACCGGCGCTGCCAGCGCCGAGCTGCAGACCATTCGCGAGACGATCCAGGCATTTCAGCAGAAGTACCGGGAAGACCTGGCTTTCCAGGATCGCGTCGACAGCGCAGTGAAGCGCATCCTGCGCCTCAAGTATCGCCTGTACCCCGGCTTCCGGCCATCCGACACGGTGGCTGTACCCAGCTCGCTGAACGAGCGCCTGCGGCAGGGCCAGCCTGCCGTAGAGCGCATCGCGCTCCAGGCGCTGACGCGTGAATATCCCGGCACGTCACAGATCGAGGCTGTGCCGCTGCCCGCGCCGATTCCCGAAGAGTCGTTCCTCGTGTTTACCGATGATCGGCTGGTCTTCGACTGTCGTGGATGCCCGGAGCGTGTCACGCTCTCGACGACGTCGATCGCGCAGGCTTTGACTCGTCTCGGCAACGTGCCCCCCGAGCAAATTACCAGCTTCGGGTTTGCCGACCTTAAGGCGTTTCTAGCCGGAGCGCCTGCGGCCCAGGACCTGAGCGGTGCGTTCGCGCAGGCCGACTGGGTCATCCTGGCGCAGCAGAATGTCCAAAGCGACGTCCAGCAGTCTGACGCGGCGCGTCTGCTGCTGCGGGATCGGCCAGGCTTGATGGCCGGAAAGCAAGTAGCGCTGCTCTCGTTTGGCCCGCCGTACGAGCTAGCAGTTGACGATCTGAGGCCGATCTCGGCTGGGTTCTACGCGGCGTACAGCGTAGGCGCGCCTTTCATCGATGCTGCCGTCAGCGCGCTCCTTGGGCTGCTGCAGCCGGTTGGCGCGTCGCCCGTGAGCGTCGAGGCGACCGATTACGACCTCCCCACACAGTTGGAGCCGGATCCTACCCAGGTGCTCACTTTGATCGTCGGCGAGGGAGAGCCGGGGCCTGGGACGCCGACGCCGGAGCCGCCGAGTTACCGCGTGGGGGACGAGCTGCGCGTGCGCACCGGCGTGATCCTCGACCGCAACGGAAACCCCGTGCCGGATGGCACGCCCGTCCGATTCACCGTCGTGTATCGCGATGCCGGAGACGCATCTCAACGCTACGATTCGCTGACCGCGAGTGGATTGGCGGAAGCGGCGTTCGCCATCGAGCATAACGGCCGCCTGGAGATCAGCGCCGCCAGCGAACCGGCGCTCAATTCGGTCAACTTGCAACTGACGATTGCCGAAGGAGGCCCTACGGTCATCAAGACCATCGAGCGCCCGCTGCCGACGCCGACTCGCATGCCGACGGCGACGCCCACGCCGACTCTGACGCCGACTCTGACGCCGACGCCCATCGCCCTCGTCGATTCGCTCTTGGGCGTCGAGCCACGGCGCGCGAACCTGATCGATCTGGCGCTGTCGCTGCTCGGCGTCACGCTGGTCAGCACGTGGGGCTACCGGAGAGAGTCCAGACGCAACGAAGACGGCGCGATCGATCGCGCCGTGCGCCTTGCGCTCCTGAGCTCGTTCTGGGGGCTGGCGGCCTACACCGGCTACGCATTCGGGATGCCCGGCGCCGACGCCGTGCATGCCCTGCTGGGAGGTTGGTCGGCTCTCGTGGTGACACTGATCGGCGCAGCCGCGCCGTGGATCGTCGATTGGGTTCAGCGCCGAACCCAGGAGAGGTGATCGCGCTACGGCGCGATCGATGTGACCGTAGAGACAGGCGTCGGAGCAGGCATCGTCGCGTTCGGCTCGACCCGAACAGGCTCCGCCGTAAGCGTGACAAGGAGCGCGAGCGCGATCATGATGAGGATGCCGAGGACAGCCGCGCGGTGGGCGCGGAGCGCGCGGCGCACGGCGTTCGCGCGCGCGTCCCGGCGCGCCAGCGTGGCCTGAACGTTTTGCGCTTCCAGCGTATCCTGCATCAGCGCGTCTCGAAACTCTAGAATCGAGGCGGGGCGCTCGCCTGGGTGCATGGCGATGGCAGATAGAATGGCTTTTTCGGCGCGAGGCGAGATCGCCGGGTTGAGGACGCGGGGGGGACTCAGCGAATCGGGGCGCAAAAACCGCTGCTTGGCGTCGGGCGGCTGCTGGTTCGTGAGCAGGTGGTACAGCGTCGCGCCGAGCGAGTAAATGTCGCTGCGCACGTCCGTATGGCCCGTATCGCCACCGTATTGCTCGAGTGGCGCGTACGCGGCGGTGCCGCGACCCTGAATCACGGTGATCGTGCGGGCTTCGTCGTGCGCCATCAGCTTGACCAGGCCGAAATCGACGAGCTTGATGCGGCCGTCCGGCGTCAGCTTGATGTTGGCCGGTTTGATGTCGCGGTGCAAGATGGGCGGGTCCTGGGTATGCAGATAGTATAGGGCATCGCAGATTTGAGCGCCCCAGGCCAGCACCTGCGATTCGGGCAGCAGGCGGCCACCTCGGCGGGCTTCGTCCATCACCTCCTTGAGATTGAGGCCGGGCACGAAGTCCATCACGAGGTAGTCGTGGTCGCCTCGCGAGAAGTAGTCGGAGACTTTGGGCAGGGTGGGGTGATCGAGGCGCGCCAAAATGTCCGCTTCGCGCCGGAACTGCTCCTCAGCCTGGCGGCGAGTCTCTTCGTCGGCCTCGGGGTCGAAGCGAATCTCCTTGATCGCGCAGCGGCGGCCTTGCAGCCGGACATCTTCGGCTTCGTAGACGGCTACTTGACCACCTTGCCCGATGGCGCCGACAATTCTGTAGCGGTCGTGAACAACCGATCCGGGTTCGAGCAATCCCTCTCTTTCTCCTCGCTTGCAAGCTTAGCCGAGTGAGGGAGGATTGTCAAGGAGTCCCGTGGCCGCGCCCGTGGCCGCCAAAACATCGGCGCCTCAGGCCTCACTGGAGGGAGCATGCCAAACCAAGCGGTGCCTATTGTGGTGGTGCAGGATGGTCAACTGGCCGGCCGGCGCTGGCCGCTCGATAAGCCGTCGATCACGCTCGGACGCGGCGAAGAGTGCGAAATCGTCCTGCCCGATCGGCAGGTGAGCCGCCGTCACGTTCGCATCTGGCGCGCCGAAGATGGTTTTTACGTCGAGGACCTAGGCAGCAAGAACGGCACCTACGTGAACGGCATTCCGGCGACGGGGCGTGTGAAGCTGCAAGACGGCGACGAGATCCAGGTTGCGCTGAGCGTGCGGCTGCTCTTCGTCGGCGCGGACGCGACGCTGCCCTTGACGAGAGAGATGATCCGCGTCAGCCTGCCCGGCCTCCGCCTGAGCAAGACGCAGCGGCGAGTGTGGGTGGGAGGCAAGGAGCTCGATCCGGCGCTGTCGCTAGCGCAATACCGGCTCCTGGAGCTGCTGTACGAGCGCAAAGGCAAGGTGGTCACGCGCGACGATGTGATTCAAGCGGTGTGGCCCGACAGCGACGAATCCGGCATCACGGAACAGGCCATCGACGCCCTGATGCGCCGCCTGCGCGATCGCCTGGCGGAAGCGGATCCGGATCATGAGTACATCGTCACCGTGCGTGGGCATGGATTCCGATTGGAAGATAGGGTCTGAGCGAACAAGACCCCCGGTTTCTTTTCCTCATCCGGCGGCGGTCGCTCCCATCAGCTCACGCGCCTGAGCGACGACTTTGGTCAGATGGTCGGACGCCTCCTGCCGCCCGTCCTGGCGCAAGTCGACGGCCACCATCTCCAGCCATTCGACCAGTTCTGGCGCGAGTGCCCGCCGGTTGCGCTCGAGCAGCGCGCGCGTCTGGTTGGGATACTCTGCGCTCAGCAGCGCATTGAGGAATACAAGCTCCGGGGGCTGCCGCGATTGGATCGCCTGAACGGCTGCGTTGCCGATCTGCTGAAGTCGCTCGAAAGTCTTCGCATCGCCGGCTTGCTGGGCCGCTTGCATTTCCGACGTCAGGACAGACAGGAACAAATCGTCGATCAGGCTGATGCGCGCGCGCACGGCCTGGGTGATGTCTTCGCTCACCATGATCTCGCGGAGGATCGTCGCGCGCTGCGCGAGGGCCTGCTGCGCCTGCGCGTCGAGCTTGTCGCGCAGCGCCAGAATTTCCTTACGCAGCTCCGTAATCCGAGCGGCCTCGGCCGCATCGCCGTCTGCCTTGGCGGCGTCAATCCGGCCGGTGAGCTGCTGAAAGAAGGGATAGTCGAGCATCGCGCGGCCGACGGCGAGCAGCGCTTCGCGCGCATCCGAATCGGGAGCTTTTAGCAGCGCTTCGAGCAGGTTTTCGCGGGTCGGGTTCGCCAGTACAGAGTTGATCAAATCGGATTCGGCCTTGATCTTCTTGCCCGCGCTGGACAACTCGAGCAGCCGAGTTCGCACCGTCGCTAAGTGGGCGAACTCGTCCGCCTGCCGGTCGGCTTGCGCGCTGGCCATGGCCACCGTGACCAATTGGATGAAGGCGTCGTCGATCACGGCGTCGCTTTCTCTGACGAGGGTTTCGAACGCCGCTTCGTCCCGCGTTTCGAGAAGACGCCGCAGCAAATCGATGCGCGCCTGCTGCGTCTGAATCATCTCCGGCGTGATTCCGTCGGCGCCCAAGATGGCGTCGACCAGCGATTGCAACGTGAAAAACTGCTGCGGCTGAAGCAGGTACGCTTTTCGCTTCTCGGGCGGCGTGCTGTTGATGACCGCCTGGGTGAGCTGACCGATGAGCCTCTGCTGGTCGGCGTTGCTCATGCCGGTCTCCATCGGCAGAAAGATCAGCGCCAGCTCTTTGCTCGCGTCGTGGTACATGAACGGCGCGGTCAGCGCGCCGCTATTGCGGCAGTTGGGGCAGGTGAACGCGTTGAGCTGGCCGCTGAGAAGGCGCGGCTTCAGTTCTGGCTGGTCGACCGCGTCGACGATGCGGTGGACCGGCACGCTGATCGGCGTCTGGCAAAACGGGCACCGAATCGCGGTCGGCGTTGGGTTATACCTCATCTAGAAAAGTCCTTTCAGGAGATGATCGTCCCCGGCGACTCATCCCGTGGCAACGAGAAGGTAATGGCCGTGCCGCGGCCGGGGGCGGAATTGACCCAGATGCGCCCGCCGTGCGCCTCGACGATGGCCTTGGCGATGTATAGACCCAATCCCGAGCCTTGTGTGCGGCGGCTCAGCGCGTCGTCCGCGCGGTAGAACCGTTCGAAGATGCGTGACTGCTCGTCTACCGGAACGCCGATGCCCTCGTCGCTGACGGTGACCTCTATCGCGTCGGGCTTCGCTCTGCCGGAGACGCGGATGGCGCCGCCGTTCGGCGAGTACTTAATCGCGTTGCCGATCAGATTGCTCAGCAACTGCTCGATTCGGGCCGCGTCTGCGTGGACGATCGGAAAGGGTGATGGGAAATCCGCCGTCAGCGTGTGCGCGGTCGTCTGAGTGCGAAACAGCTCGATCTGGCGGGCGGCCAGCGCGTCGACGGCGACGCTGCTTTGGGCGAGCTTCAGGCCGCTGGCCTGCAGGCGTGATGCATCCAGCAGGTTGTCGATCAGGTGTGTGAGCCGGTCGGCCTCTTCTTCGATGATCGTCGCGCTTTCGCGAACCGTTTGTGGGTCCCAGTGCGCATCTTCGCGGCCCAGCGTTCCGGCGTAGCCTTTGATCAGCGCGACGGGAGTCTTCAGCTCGTGCGAGATCACCGAGATGAAGGTGTTCTTCAGTTCGTCCGCTTCGCGGAAACGGGTGATGTCGCGCACGTTGGCGATCAGGTTGACCAGGCGACCTTCCCGGTCGAACAAGGGGGCATAGGTGATGCCGACGCTCACGCGCGATCCGTCGGCGCGCTGCAGGTCGCCTTCGACATACAGCGGCCCGCTGGCGATCAGGCCGGCAGGGCTGCGGGTGGCGAGCGGCCAGCCGCCGGCGGCCGCCTCGCTCAGCATCATGCCCGCGCGCTTGTTGTGCAGGGCGATCACGTCGTCGTGGTGGCGGCCGACCGCCTGGGCAGCCGAGGCGCCTGTGAGACGCGCCAGCGCCTGGTTGAAGCGCGTCAGCCGGAAAGCGGAGTCCAAGATCAGGACGCCGTCCGCGCTCGCTTCCAGGATGGCGTCGAGCCGGCGCTTTTCCTCCGTCACCTGCTGATACAACTGCGCGTTGTTGACGGCAACCGCCGCCTGGTCCGCAAAGGCCTGCAGCATCTGCCGGTCGTTTGGCGAAAACGCGCCGCCGTAGTTGCGAAAGATGTAGATCATTCCGACGACTTGATCGCCGATTTGCATCGGCAGGGCCACGACCTGCTGCAGCGGCATGCCGGCGGCCAGGGCGATCTGCGCGAGCTGCCGCCGTGACAGGCCGGCGCTGCCGTCGATGCCGCCCGACCAGAGCGGAGCGAACAGGCTGAGCAGATGCGTCGGAATGCCGAAGCTCGCCCGGACGGACAACGTCGCTTCGCCGGCCGATTGCGCAGCGGCGTCGCTCTCGCGCAGGACGATCAACCCGGCGTTGCCGGCCAGCATTTCGCCGGCGGCCTCCAGAATCAGCCTGAGCACCGACGACAGATCGAGCTGCGCCGTCATGGCGCGGCTGATCTTCAAGAGGTATTCGCGCTGGCGAACGCGGTAGTCGGTAAGCACGGAGTCGATTCGGCGGCGGACTGCGCGAGATTATAACATAGACCACAGCTATTGGCTTGACATCGCATACTGTGTGTGGTAGCCTTAGCTTCCACAGGTCAGGGCCGGGCCTGTGGTGCGCCATTCACCATCTTCGCCTGGCGTCGCGTAACCGTTGGGCGGGAGGGTCAAACGTGTCGATCGACAAGAGCGGACTGTATTATCCTAACAGGATCGCCCGTATCTATCTCCTGGCGATGGAAGAGATCATGGGCAAGAACGGCCTGAACGCCGTGTTGAACATGGCGAAACTGTCCCACGTGATCGACAACTATCCATCCGACAACCTCGACAAGCAGTTCGACTTCAGCGAGTATTCTGCCCTGAATGCGGCTCTCGAAGAGATGTACGGTCCGCGCGGTGGGCGCGGCCTTGCCCTGCGCGCGGGCCGGGCGTCGTTTGCGCGCGGGATTCAAAGCTTCGGCGCGATGGCGGGCGTAGGCGATCTGGCTTTCAAAGTGCTGCCGCTGGGCACCAAGCTCAAGATGGGCCTGCCGGCGATGGCGGGCATCTTCAGCCAGGTCAGCGATCAGGTCAGCCGCGTCGAGGAGAAAGACGACCACTTTCTATATGTCATCGAGAGGTGCCCCGTGTGCTGGGGACGCCAGGTCGAGAAACCGGTGTGCTACGCGGCGGTCGGCCTGCTCCAGGAAGGCCTGCGCTGGGTCAGCGGAGGCAAAGAGTTTCGAGTCGACGAGGTCACCTGCCACGCAGTCGGCGACGAATTCTGCACCTTCGCCGTGTACAAGGAACCGGTCGGCTGACAGGTGTCCGGCCAGAATTCGTCGTTCGCCCTCCTGCGCCGGACGGCGCACCTCGCCCGCGCTGCGATCATCCACCGCACGGAGAACTTGCCATGTCAGATCGGCCCACTATCCTGGTCGTCGAAGACGAGCGCGAAACTGCCGCCATGTTGACGACCTTCTTCGAAGGCGAGGGATACGCGATTCACTGGGCGTCGTGGGGGGCTGACGCGCTGCGCATCACTCAAGATGTCCAGCCCGATCTGATCGTCCTCGACATTCGCCTTCCCGACATCGACGGCTACGAAGTGTGCCGCCGCATGCGCGCTCAGCGTCGCACCGAGCATGTCCCGATCATCTTCCTGACCGAGCGCCGCGAGCGCGTCGACCGCCTGTCGGGTCTGGAGCTGGGCGCCGTCGATTACATCACGAAGCCATTCGATATTCAAGAGCTTCGCCTGCGCGTGCGCAACGCGCTCAGGAGAGCACGTTACGAAACTCTTGTCGACCCCATCACGGGCCTGGCGAGCGAGCCGCTGATTTCAGAGAAGTTGTCGTCGCTCACCCGGCAGCAGGGCTGGGCCGTGCTGTGCGTCGGCGTGGACGGACTAGACAAGTTTGCGGACGAATACGGATTCGTGGCGCGAGACGATGCGGTCCGCGCGTTGGCGCTCGTGTTGAGCAACACCGCATCGGAAGGCAGCCCCGATCCGGATTCGCATTTTATCGGCCAGCTCGACAGCGGGCATTTCGTCATCGTCGTGGGCGCGGGTCTCGTGCACGATCTGCGCGAGAAGCTGGCGACGCGATTGAAGCAGGCCGTGAACTATTTCTATCCGGCCAAGGACCGCTACGCCGACGCCTCGAAACGACCGTCCCTGCGCCTGTCGCTGGGCGCCGTCACCACCTCGGATGGCCCCTTCGCATCGCCCGACGAGGTAAAAACAGCCGCGCTGAACGCCCTCACCGCGCTGTGACGCGGCCTCCCACTACCTGGATCATAAAACCCTCAAAGGCCGTCATCGCCGAGATGGTATAATCCGCCGCGTGAAGCCTGTCGTCGTCATCCCCAGCTTCAACGAGGCCGAAAACATCCCCAAACTCGTCGCCGCCCTGTTCGCGCTGCAGGTGCCGAATCTCGAGATGCTCGTCGTCGACGACCAGTCTCCCGATGGGACGGGCGAGATTGTCGAGCAGTTGACAACCTGCTACACGGGGCGCCTGCGCGTGCTGCACCGGACCGGTCCGCGCGGCCTCGGATTGGCTTATGTCGACGGATTTCGGTTGGCGCTGGCCGATGGCGCGGATGCGATCGTCCAGATGGACGCCGACTTCTCTCACTCGCCTTCCGATGTCCCTCGTTTCTTGTCGCTCCTCAAGGAATACGAAGTCATCGTCGGCTCGCGCTACGTCGTGGGGGGGCATCTCGACAAAGACTGGGGAGTGGGACGGGTGCTTCTATCGGCCTGGGCGAATTTCTACGCGCGAAGCATTTTGCGCATGAAAACGCTCGACGTGACGGCCGGATTCAAGTGCTGGCGCCGATCGGCATTGGAGGCTATCCAGTTGGACCGCGTGCGCTCTAACGGCTACGTGTTCCAGGTCGAGATGGCCTATCTGTGCGAGCGGCTTGGCCTCAGCGTCCTGGAGGTGCCGATCTATTTTGAAGACCGCCGGATCGGCCAGTCGAAGATGAGCATCCCCGTCAAGATCGAGGCCGCCTGGCGCGTGTGGCAGGTGTGGCTGCGCCACCGCCGCGTGCGTCGGCTGTCTCTCGATCGCTGATCCACACCCTCCTTTCATGTTACGTCGCCGCCTGCCCACTCTGCTCGTCTTGCTCGGCCTGTTTCTCCTGCCTGTGTTCCTGTTCTGGCAGGTCACGCTCGGCGGCAAGACGCTGCTGCCGGCCGACATCCCGTTTCAGTTCGCTCCGTGGCGCTCGGCGGCAGAGCAATTCGACGCGGTCATCCCTGGCAACCAGCTCCTGGCCGACCTCATTCTCGAAAACTACGCCTGGAAGCGCTTCGTCGTCGAGTCGCTGCGTGCGGGCGAGATTCCTCTATGGAATCCGTACCTCTTTGCGGGCGCGCCGTTTCTGGCGAACGGCCAGGCGTCGACGCTGTACCCGTTCAGCGCGATCTTCTACGTGCTGCCGTTGGCGCAGGCGTATGGCTGGTTCACCGTGAGCCAGTTATTCCTGGCGGGCGCGTCCATGTATGTGCTGGGGCGCATGCTGGGCATCGGGCGCTTCGGTAGTTTCTTCGCGGCGATCGTTTATCAGCTCAGCGGCTTCTTCGTCGTCAGTGTCGTCTTCACGATGATCATCGCAGCGGCGGCGTGGCTGCCTCTCCTACTGGCGATGATCGAGTGCGTGATTCAGGAGCGACCACTGCTCGGCAGGCCGGCGACGATCCCGTGGGCGGTGATCGGCGCGATCGGGCTGGGCTGCACGATCCTCGCCGGGCATTCAGAGATTGTGTACTACACGCTGCTCGTGATGGCGTTCTTCGCGTTGTGGCGTCTGTTGAGTCAGCGAGTCAGCGAATCGGCGAGCCAACCCATTAACCAACTAACAAGCAGACGGTTGGTGAGTTGGCTGGTCGGATGGTTGGCTGTGGTGCGTCGCCCGATCGGCTGGCTGTTGCTCATGGTGGCTCTGGGCATCGGGCTGGGCGCTGTTCAACTGCTGCCGCTGGGTGAGGTCGTCACCCGGAACTTCCGCGAAGGTTCGGCGACGCTCGAGCAGGTGCGGGGTTGGGCGTGGCCGCCGCGCCACGTGCTGAAGTTCTTGATGCCGAACGCCTATGGCAACCCGGCGCATCACTCGGTCTTCGACGTCTTCACTTGGCGGAACGTCCCACTGACGAGCAACCTGTTCTGCACGCAGCAGCCGGCCGATCCGACCTGCGCGACGTGGGATCGCAGCACGCACTTCGGCATCAAGAACTACGTCGAAGGCGGGACCTATCTCGGCATCTTGCCGCTGTTGCTGGCGATCTTCGCCGTGTTCCGCGCGCAGCCAACGGGCCAACAAACATCCAGGCGGGTTGGCCGGTTGGTCCGTTGGTTCAAGCGCCCGCATGTCCCCTTCTTTACGGCGCTCGCGCTCTTGTCATTGGCTTTCGCGTTTGGGACGGCGCTATACGCCATCCTCTACGTGCTGCCCGGCATCAATCAACTGCACTCGCCGTTTCGATGGGTATGGCCGTTCACGCTGAGTATCGCCACATTGGCGGGATTCGGCATCGATGCATTGATCCGCGATCTCGATCGGGATCGGGCAGCCCGCCAGGCGCGTGGGCTGCTGCGATGGTTCACACTGATCGCGCCGGTGTCGCTGCGGACGGTGCTGGCCGGTTTCGCGTTCTGGGGCGGGGCGCTGCTGCTGGTCGGCTTGTTGGTGAGCCGGTTTGTTGTGCCGACGCAATCGCTGATTGCTGCCGACCGGTTGCTGCGTTCTCTGGCGCTGGCCGATCGCGCATTCCCTAATGCGGAACTGTTCTATTCGTACGAGTGGCGCAACCTGCTGCTGCTGGCGCTGTTCGCGATGGCGAGCGGGGTTATCCTGCGCATGTCGCTGTGCCCGATCGACATAGGCAAACGCAACCTTGCGAAGGTTCCACGCTTCGCGTCTTCGCAAGGTTTGCCCATCTGGAAGCCGCTGGCCGTCGGGGTGCTCGTGCTCGATCTCCTGATCGCCGGTTGGGGATTCAACCCTGCCGTCGATCCAGCGCTGCTCGATCACGAGCCGCCGGTCGTCGACTTTCTCAGACAGGACACGTCCCTGTGGCGCTTCACGACGTTCGATCCACACGGGCGCAAGACGTTCAACGCCAACCTGGGCTGGCCGGCTGCCTTTCAGGACGTCCGCGGCTACGACTCGGTTATCCTCAAGCAGTATGCCGACTACATGCGCGTCATCGATCAGCAGGACGAGCTGCAGTACAACCGCATCGCGCCGCTCACGACGTATGGCGGGCTTGACTCGCCCATGCTCGATCTGCTCGGCGTGAAATACGTGTTGACCGATCCCGACGTGCCGATCGAAAGTCTAAAGTACAGGCTGGTGTACGACGCCGAGGTGAAGGTGTACGAAAACCTCGGCGCCGTGCCGCGCGCCTACGTCCAGACGTGCGCCGCCGGCGTCGAAGATCAGCTCGACGCGCTGAGAAAAATCGATCCGCGCACGATGCTCATACTAGATGCCGGCGTGCCCGGCCCCAATCCTGCTCGCGCAGCGTGCCTCCTGCAACCTGCGACCATCACCTCGTACGCCCCAAGTGAAGTCTTCGTCGACGTAAGGCTCGATCAACCGGCGTGGCTGGTGCTTAACGACACGTATTTCGCAGGCTGGCAGGCGTGGGATCGATTGGGCGGGTCAGTCCAGGAGACGGATCTGACGATTCAGCGCGCCAACGGCAACTTCCGCGCTGTACAACTCCAGGCGGGGCAGCACACCGTTCGATTCAAATACAGTCCGTGGTCGTTCAAGCTCGGCGCGTTCATCTCGTTCATGTCGGCCATGGTCATCGTGTGCCTGGTCGGCGTGTGGCTGTGGCGACTGGCTTACCGTGAAGAGGCCATCGCCGGCTCGACCGTGCGCCGCGTGGCGAAAAATTCGCTCGCGCCCATGCTGCTCACGTTGTTCAACCGCGCCATCGACTTCGCCTTCGCCGCGCTGATGCTGCGTATCCTGCAGCCGGAGAACGTCGGCAACTATGCGCTCGCCGTCGTCATCGCCGGCTGGGTGGAGATTCTGACCAACTTTGGCCTGAACACGCTGCTGACGCGCGAGGTCTCCAAAGACCATTCGCAGGCGAACCGCTACCTCGTCAACACGTCGATACTGCGACTGATACTCGGCGGCGTGTCGATACCTGCCGTGCTGCTGCTGTTACTGATCGCAACCGGCGCGCCCGGGCTGTTGGGCGGCAACCTCACGCCGGAAACGGCGATCACTATCGTGCTGCTCACCGTCGCCCAGATTCCGAGCAGCCTGTCGTACGGGTTGACGGCGCTGTTCTACGCCAACGAGAAGGCCGAGTACCCGGCGGCGATCAGCGTCGTGACCGTGATGTTCAAAGTGCTCCTGGGCGTCCCGGCGCTGCTGCTGGGATGGGGCATCGTCGGGCTGGCGCTCGTCAGCCTCGCCGTCAACGTCGTCACGCTTCTGATCCTGGCGCGGCAGTCGTTCCGCCTGTTCTTCAAGCCGCGCCTCGAGAGCGATCCGGCGCTGCGGCGCGGGATGGTGCGCGAGTCGTTCCCGCTGATGCTCAACCATCTGCTGGCGACGCTGTTCTTCAAGATCGACATTCCGCTGCTGTATTCGCTGCAAGGCCCGACGGTGGTCGGCCTGTACAGCGCGGCCTACAAGTGGGTCGATGCCCTGAACATTATCCCGGCCTATTCGACGATCGCGCTGTTCCCCGTGATGTCGCGCCAGGCCGGCGATGACAGAGCCGCCCTGCTGCGCTCGTACCGCATCGGCGTGCGGCTGCTCGTGGCGCTGGCACTGCCGCTGGCCGTCGCCACGACCTTCGTCGCGCCGCTGCTCATGCTCATCTTGGGCGGCCACGAGTACCTGCCGCATTCGGCGACGGCGCTGCAAATCATGATCTGGTCGATTCCCTTCGGCTGGATCAACAGCATCACGAACTACGTGCTGATCGCCGCCGGGCAGCAATCGAAACTGACGCGGGCGTTCGTCATCGGGCTGGTATTCAACGTCGTGGCGAATCTGATCCTCATCCCGCGTTACTCGTACGTCGCCGCGGCGGTGGTCACGATCATGGCCGAGCTGGTCGAGGGGTTGGCGTTCCAGTACTACGTCGAGAAGTCAGTCGGCGTCGTGCTGTGGATTCGGATGCTGTGGAAGTTCTTTGCCTCGGCGGCGGCGATGTTCGCCGTGACGTGGGCGCTGTGGCCCGTCAGCGGGGTCGTGGCATTGGGCGCGGGAATCGCAGTGTACGGCGCAGGGGTGTGGGGGTTGAAGGCATTCGGCCCGGAGGAGCGGGCGGTATTCGCAGAGTTGAAGCGATCGAGGAGTGAGTCAGCGAGTCAGCGAGTCGGCGAACCCCCACCCTAACCCTCCCCCGTGGCGAAAAGATGCCACAGGGGAGGGGACGGCCGCTCCCTCCCCTGTCGAACCGCTGTTTGTTCGACGGGGGAGGGTTGGGGTGGGGGCTACAATGCGGCTCGAATCGCTTCGAGCACGCCTTCGATGTTGCGGAGTACCTCGCGATTAGTGAAACGGATGACGCGATAGTGCTTCTCTTCGTTCAGCCATCGTGTCCGTTCGGCGTCATATTCCACTTGTTCGGCATGCGAGTCGCCATCGACTTCGATGACGAGTTTGGATTTGGCGCAGAAGAAATCCACGATGTAGGTTCCGACGGCGTGCTGCTTGCGGAAATGCGTGCCGTCGAGTTGGCCGTTGCAGAGATACTGCCAGAGTTTCTTTTCCGCAGGCGTCATGTCTTTGCGAAGCTCGCGGGCGCGGGCTTGCATTTCACGGGAGGCGCGCCACCGGCGTGTGTTGTTGCTCATCTTGAGTCTCTCTTTGCCTGGCGGATTTGGCCCCCTCCCTAGCCCTCCCCCGTGGCGAAAAGATGCCACAGGGGAGGGGACGGGCCGCTCTCTCCCCTGTCGAACCGTCTTTTGTTCGACGGGGAGAGAG
>Ga0209342_10003192_pt1 | contig 17324 bp, 14 predicted proteins | sample RifCSP16_2_FD_184023 | JGI IMG/M metagenome (GOLD analysis project Ga0209342, IMG submission 184023) | Soil microbial communities from Rifle, Colorado - Rifle CSP2_sed 16_2 (SPAdes) (version 2) | ecosystem: Environmental > Terrestrial > Deep subsurface > Rock core/Sediment | place: Rifle... | reverse complement strand
ACCGATCTCGACATCATCTCCAACCACGACAATGCCCAGCTGCGGAATCTTCTCATAGGTCCCGTCTGGCTTGGGAGCGAAACCGAACCCGTCGCTGCCGATGACAGTGCCGGAATGGACCGTGACACGATTCCCGATTCTGCATTGATGATAGAGAATGACGTGCGGATAGAGCAGGCAATCGCTTCCGATTTCCGCCCGCCTCCCAATAACGGAGCCGTCGGCTATGCGGCTCTTGTCGCCAATGATGGCACCATCCCCTATCACCACGTAGGCACCAAGATCGATGTTTTTTCCCAGTTTTGCCGTGGGAGAGACTACCGCAGTCGGGTGAATGCCGGATGGAAAAGGATCGAGAGTAGGCGTGAGGCGTTTCAGAACTTTGAGAAATGCAACGTAGGGGTCGTCGACTTTAATCAGCGTGAACGGCCGTCCTTCCACCTTCCCCTGATCGAATCCCCGGGCGACAAGAACCGCGGACGCTTTCGTACCGCTGAGGTATTTTTCATATTTCGGGTTGGCGAGGAACGTCAGATCGTTCGGACCCGCCTCTTCGACCTTTGCCACACGTGAAATATCGATGGTTCCGTTTCCGACAACCTCCCCGTCAAGCCAGGCGGCGATTTCAGAGACGGTCATGAAAAGTCAATTCTCGTTCGGCGTGGTAGGCGATATCGTCGATGCCTGGAGCTTCTGCAAGACCTTCGGTGTCAGGTCGTGCTTCTCGTTCGCATACATCATCAGGATCTCACCGCTCTTATCCAGGACGTAATCGTACCCCTCTTCCTTCGCAACATCCTGGATCGCCTTGAACACGCGATCCTGGACAGGTTTCATAAGTTCATTTTGTTTCTGAAACAGCTCCCCGTTCTGGCCGAATTTTTGACCCCGATAGTCCGCAATCCGTTGATCCAAATCTCTCAGATCCCTTTCGGCTTCCGCCCGGCGCGCATCGGTCATGATCAGCTTTTTCTGGTCGTAGTCGTCGAATCTCTTCTGCCAATCCTGCTGCAATTTGTTCAGCTCGTTCTGCCACTCGACCACAATGCCGTCGAGCTGTTTTTGTGCGTCCTGTGCGTCAGGCAATTGCTTCATGATCGCGTCCGTGCTGACGTGCCCGATTTTCTGTTGCGCGGCCGCGGCCCCCGCGAGCAAGCCAACGGCGACCATACCCATCAGAACATTCTTCATACATGCTCCTCTCTGGCTGTCCCGCCAGAACAGACAACACTCACTGGTACTTTGAGTTACTTCGTCTTGCCGGCTTCACCGCGCTTCAAGCGATCGAGAACCTTGTAGGTTAAGTCGAACTTGGCATCGGCGTACAAGAGCAGAATGTCGTTTGCCTTGTCAAACACAAAACTGAATCCTTCCTCTTTCGCCACCGCTTCGATGGACTTGAGGATTTTTTCGCGAATCGGGGCAAGCTTCTTGTCGCGCAGCTGCTGCGCTTCGCCGTTCTGTCCGAATTTCTGCGCCTGATATTCACGTGCCCTCTGCTGAAGATCGGCGAGTTCCTTTTGCCTGGACTCTTTGACAGATGCAGCGAGAACGGCCTCTTTTTTCTGATACTCCTCGACGCCTTTCTGCAGATCATCCGACATTTTCTGGAGCTCGTCCTGCCACTGCTTGAAAACACCTTCAAGCTCCTTCTGCGCCACCTGGGCCTCCGGCAGGTCGTTGATGATCTTTTCCGAATCCACATAGGAGAGACGCTGCGACTGTGCGGAAGCAATACTCGCGGCAAGAGCAGCCGCCATCACAACGATGGCAAAACTGATTGATTTCTTGATCACATGAACCTCACTGATTGATGGATGTTTTTCGGTTGTCAAATTTCTGATTTTCTTGGCGCAATGCGTGCCGGTATTCGTTCTGTGTCCTCTGCTGTTCAATCTTTCTTGCCGGAAGACTAGAAGCTTCTCCCAAACTGGAAATGGAACTTCCATCCCGAAGGACCGTCTCCCGGAAACATCCCGTCAAAACCGTACCCATAATCGAATCCTATCAGGCCAATGGGATTGATCAGGAGACGTATGCCGAGACCTGCCGATCTCTTCAGGTCCATCGGGTTCATCACTTTTGGCTCACTCCAGACGTTGCCGGCCTCCGCAAATGCGAGCGTATAGATCGGAATCGGATTCAACGTGAGCGCAAATCGCAGCTCCGCAGAATGCTTGATCATCCCGCGCCCGCCAATGATCCCACCTCTCGATTCGAGCGATGTCGTCCTTCTCGGACCAACGCTTCGGTCGTCATATCCCCGCAGAGGCGTTGTCGAGAACTGCCCAAGGCCGGTTCCACCCATGTAGAAATAATCCTGAATGGGAATGAACGATGACTTGTCGAATCCAAACAGGAATCCATACACGGTTGAAAGATTCAGCGTCACGCGGCTGCTGTTGAGAATGGGGACGAACCAGTCGGCACTGAACACGTGTTTGTGATACTTCGCTGTTCCCGGAAGGAACGGGCCGCCGGAGACCTCGGTCAGCAGCGAGAAATTCGAGCCGCGTGACGGGAAGATCGGGCTGTCCGTACTGTTTCGGCTGATGACCTGGGAAACGCCCACCTGGGTCGATGTCCCCGAAGCATAGAAATCTCCGCCGGCGTTCACTTCGTTGCGTTGATACCGAATCGTCCAGTCGCCCCGGAAGAGATTATCGGGCCACTTCAATCGCCGGCCAACCCGAACCGAGGCTCCCGTGATCCGGTAATCATAGTCGAAGTAGATCACCCGCGTGTCGAACAGGCTGATGCCGAACAACGTCGGCGTGTCAAACATCCATGGTTCGGTGAAACCTATGGTAAATGTCCGATATCGGTTTGCTTCCCCGAATTGCCAGTCAAAATTGAGAACCTGACCTGCTCCGCCCTGAAGCGGGCGCGCAATCGAAAAATTGTTGAATGTAAGACCCAACCCGCCATTGAACCCAAATGCTCCGCTGTACCCAACAGACATGTTGAAGGTGTCGCTCGACTTCTCGTCAACCGCATATTCCACATCAACCGTGTTGTTCTCGGGATGAATCCGGGTGTCCGGCCTTATTTTCTCGGGATTGAAATAATTCAGCTGCGCCAGCTGCCGAACGCTGGAAATGATGGCTTGGCGGCTGAAAAAATCTCCCGGCCTGGTGTAAAGCTCCCGCCGGATGACTTTCTCGTACGTCTTGCCGTTCCCCGTAATGAGGACACGCCCGATCCGGAATTTATCTCTCTCACGAACCTTGATAATCAGATCCAGACTGTCATCGGCAACCCGAACTTCTTCGGGCTCCGTCTGAAAAAGCAGATACCCGCTGTCGTAATACAGCGAGGCGACATCCGCTTCGTCCTCGTTCCGATACAAGTTCTTCTCCAACTTCTCCTTGTCGTACACATCCCCCGGTAGAAATCCCAGCCTTTGATTCAAGACTTCCGACGAATAGACCGTGTTCCCCTGCCATACGACGTTTCTCACTTTGTACTGAGGCCCCTCGAACACAAAAACGTCGACGGTCAAGTACCGCTTTTCGTCGTCGTACGCCAGGGAATCCAGCACAATCTCGGCGTCGCGGAATCCGTTCTTGCGGTAGTACTCGATGAGGAGTTGCTTGTCTTTGTCGTATTCCTTCGGCTTGAATTTTCTGCTTACCCAGAACTGCCACCAGGGTGGATCGTTCGTTTCCTTGAATGTCCCACGGAGGTCCCCATCGTCAAAATGAGAGTTGCCGAAGAAATTGATCGAACCGACCTTGACCACGGATCCTTCGTCTATCGCCAGATTCAGGATGACGCGCCTTGAACTTGTATCCTCGCTCGCTGCCAGTTTCGTATCGATCTTGACGTTGAGATAACCCTCTTTTTCATATTCCGTTCTGAGGATATGTTTGATCGTCGAAAGCTCCTGGGGGCTGACGATTTGGCCCTTGGTGATGCTGATTTTCTTTTCAATATCTTCAGTGCTGAATTCGTCGTTGCCGGTAATTTCGATCGATTCCAGCCGCTGATTTTCCTTTACACGGATCAGAAGGGAGACGCCGTTCTCGACGCGGTTCTCAATAATAATCTGCACATCCGAAAAGAGCCTCAGTTGATGCAACCGGTGAATGGCCGTGGATGTCTCGGACCCTGGAACAGATATTTCACCACCGACCTTCAGGCCCGTATTGGCAATAATGGCCTGGGGATCGGCAGAGGTCTGTCCCTCAACAGAGATTCCGAGGATCTTGAAAACCTCCGGTCGTTGCTGGGCATACAGTGATGGGAGGGAAAAAATCAGGACAACAAGAGCGACCCTACAGTTTCGCAACACTTTTGAGAAACCTTTCCACATATTCCAATCGGCCCCCTTGCGACTTCTGAAGCTGTTCACTGACCATTCCGAATCGCCGCTCTCTCTTTTGGAAGTCCGAAATGGCGGCGTAGAGGTTCTTGCGGCGGAACGCAGGCCAGAACTCATCAGAAATGTAGAGCTCAGTGTAGGCGAGTTGCCATAATAGAAAATTGCTGATTCGCAGTTCCCCGCTCGTCCTGACAAGGAGATCAGGGTCTGGAAAGTCCTTTGTTGCCAGATACCTCGAAACCACATCCTCACAAAGATCCTCCCGTTTCAACGCCCCCGATCGGAGGTCGTCGGAAATACGCCTGATGGCGTTCGTGATGTCCCACCGGCCGCTGTAACTCAGGGCAAGTATCAACGTCAGTCCTGAATTCTGCTGCATCAGTTTGATTGCGTCCAGCAGTTCGTCCTGGACATCGTGCGGCAGTTGGGCTATATCTCCCACGGCCTTCAACTGCACCTCGTTTTGGTGCAAACGATCCCTCTCATCCCGCAGGGCTTTCAGTAATAGACGCATGAGAAGCGAAACCTCTTCCCGCGGCCTCTTCCAGTTTTCGGTGGAAAATGCATAGAGCGTCAGATATTTGACGCCAAGCTGGCCGCACGCTTCCACAATATCCCGCACGGAATTCACACCTTCATGATGCCCGGCAATCCGGGGCATCCCTCTCCTCTTCGCCCACCGGCCGTTCCCATCCATAATAATGGCAATGTGTTGCGGGATCTCACCCCCCTCGATCAACCGGTCCTGCAACTTCTTGTCATGTCCAGTGGCTTTTTCTAATGGCACGCGTTTATCACCGTTTTTTCCAAAGGTAACTTAAAATCTATACTTTTTTGGTTTGAAAGTCAAAGAAAAGAATGAAATGAACCCGCTTTCTCGTTTTCTGGAAAGAAGATCCGTCCTTCCCAACCCCGCTCGCGCGGTTTCTTGACTGCCCTCCCAAATTTGGTTATATTGTCCAGAGAAACTTTTGCCGTTTTGCTTCGGTTATAGTGATAGTTGTTCCCCCGTTGTTCCATCTAAATCATTGAGAGGTCTATGGAAGGAAATTTCTCGAATCGCGTGCAGGATGTCATTCGGCTCAGCCGAGAGGAAGCCCTCCGGCTTGGACACGACTATATCGGCACCGAGCACCTTCTCCTTGGAATCATCCGGGAAGGAGAGGGAATCGCCGTGAAGATTCTCCGAAATCTCGGCGTCGATCTGTATAAGCTGAAAAAAGCGATCGAAGACACAGTCCGAACCTCTGGTGGGACCCTTACCATCGGCAATATCCCGCTGACCAAGCAGGCGGAGAAAGTCCTCAAGATTACTTACCTCGAGGCGAAGCTCTACAAATCCGACGTCATAGGAACTGAGCATCTTCTTCTTTCCCTTCTTCGGGATGACGACAATATCGCAGCCCAGATACTGCACCAGTTCAATGTCCATTATGACGTCGTTCGGAACGAACTGGATAACATCATTTCCGGCAAGCCCTCAACTCCTCCGGCACAACATACAGCGGAGAAAAAGACCGAGAAGTCAAAGACCCCTGTTTTGGACAATTTTGGACGTGATTTGACCAAACTCGCAATAGAGGACAAGCTCGACCCCATCGTCGGGCGTGAAAAGGAAATAGAACGCGTCGCCCAGGTTCTGAGCCGAAGGAAAAAGAACAATCCCGTTCTCATTGGAGAACCTGGAGTCGGAAAATCGGCCATCGCCGAAGGTCTTGCGCTTCGAATTACACAAAAGAAAGTCTCCCGCGTCCTCCATGACAAACGTGTCGTGACCCTGGATCTGGCGGCGCTGGTCGCCGGTACCAAATATCGCGGCCAGTTTGAAGAGCGGATGAAGGCGGTTATGAATGAGCTGGAAAAGGCAAAGGATGTCATCCTCTTCATCGACGAGCTCCATACGATCGTGGGTGCAGGGGGAGCCAGCGGCTCGCTCGATGCTTCAAATATGTTCAAGCCCGCCCTGGCCCGCGGCGACCTTCAATGCATTGGGGCAACGACCCTCGACGAATATCGCCAGTATATTGAGAAAGACGGCGCGCTGGACAGAAGGTTCCAAAAAATCATGGTCGACCCCACCACCGTCGACGAGACCATCCAGATTCTGCAGAATATCAAGGAAAATTACGAAGATCATCACGGCGTTCACTATTCCACTGAAGCGGTGGATGCCGCCGTCCGCCTGAGCGACCGCTATATTACCGATCGTTACCTCCCGGACAAGGCAATCGACGTGATGGACGAAGCGGGCTCACGGGTACATCTTGCCAATATCGTCGTACCCAAGGAAATCCTCCACCTTGAAGAAGAGATTGAAAAGATCAAGCAATCCAAGAATCAGGTTGTGAAAAACCAGAACTTCGAGGAAGCGGCGCGATTGAGAGATCTGGAGAAAAAACTTCTGAGTGATCTCGAAATTGCCAAGCGGGAATGGGAGCTGAAGGCACAGGATACCGTCTATGAAGTGACGGAAGATGATTGCGCTTCGGTCGTCGCTATGATGACAGGTATTCCCGTCCAGAAAGTCGCCCAAAGTGAGTCCGAAAAACTCCTCAAGATGGTGGATGCTCTCAAGACCGTTATCGTTGGCCAGGACGAAGCAATCGAAAAGCTTACAAAAGCGATTCGCAGAACGAGAGCCGGGCTGAAAGATCCAAAACGACCGATTGGATCGTTCATTTTCCTGGGCCCAACCGGTGTCGGGAAAACCGAACTGGCAAAAGCCCTCGCACGATATCTTTTCGATTCCGAAGAAGCTCTCATCCGGATCGACATGAGCGAGTACATGGAGAAATTCTCCGTTTCCCGTCTCGTTGGAGCGCCTCCTGGTTACGTTGGGTACGAGGAAGGCGGTCAATTAACCGAGAAAGTAAGACGAAAACCGTATTCGGTTGTTCTGCTCGATGAAATAGAAAAAGCCCATCCGGATGTGTTCAACATTCTGCTTCAGGTTCTTGACGATGGTCTCTTGACCGACAGTCTCGGCCGGCGCGTGGATTTCAAGAATACCATCCTGATCATGACCTCCAACATAGGATCCCGCGATATCAAATATGCAGGATCGTTCGGATTCGGTACACAATCGACGAAGGATAAGTATCAGACGATGAAGGGAAGTATTGAAGATGCCTTGAAGCGGGTCTTCAATCCGGAATTCCTGAACCGCGTCGACGAAACCATTGTGTTCCACAATCTCGAGCGGGACCATATCCTCAAGATCATTGACATCGCCGCGAAAGACCTGATTGATCGGATGGCTTCGATGGGTATTACGATCGATCTCACCAAAGCAGCAAAAGAATTCCTGGCCGACAAGGGATATGATCCTGCGTTCGGCGCTCGGCCGTTGCGAAGGGCCGTTCAGAAATACGTCGAGGATTCTCTTGCAGAAGAAATTCTGAAAGGGACGTTTGCACAAGGCAGCAAGGTGAAGGTGAAATTCAGCAAGAAGTCCGAAGAACTGAAGTTCGTCGATTCTTCAAAAGACAAGGGCGGTGATGAGTTGAAGGAACAGGATGAGGAAGTCGCCGACGTCTCTTAGACGAACAATGAAGGCTAGCAGACAAAACCCCCGGCTCGACGTCGATCGGGGGTTTTCTTTTAGAACATAGATTTTCGCACGGAATAGAACACGCCTGCCTACCGCAGGCAGGGCGGGCGCGTTCCATTCGACAAGATACCCTAAAAACGCCAATCCCCCGACTCTCGCCGGGGGATTGAATGTTCGAGATGATTCTCTCGTCAGACTTTCGAGACTTTGGAGACTTTGGCAGCCTGAAGTCCTTTTGGTCCCTGCTGCACTTCGAACTCGACGGTGTCACCCTCTTCCAAGCTCTTGTAGCCGTCACCCACGATCGCCTTAAAATGGACGAATACATCTTCGCCACCCTGTCGCTGGATGAAGCCGTAGCCCTTTGCAGCGTTGAACCATTTGACAGTTCCGCGTTCCATGAGGAAGCTCCTTGAAACTTGTGATACATGTGTACAACCTGCTGGCCTTTGAACAGATGCTGCCTTCGGCAGGAAGCTTGTTTGCAAGCGTCCGACAACAAACATCAAGGGGCTTCAAACAATCCCGTTGAACGGGTCCATCAGACATCAGGCAACAACGGTGTACTGTTAATTGCGCCACAAAGATACTCATCCTCCCAAATAAAAGCAAGGCAACATGACGCGTCGAAGCGCTACAGAACTCTACATCCTGTTCTACAAACCCTACGCCGTCCTGTCACAGTTTACGTCTCCCGATAAAAGGCTCTGCCTCAAAGACTTTGGCCCCTTTCCCAAAGGCGTGTATCCCGCCGGGCGGCTTGACTATGACAGCGAGGGATTGTTGCTCCTTACAAACGATTCCGTCGTGAATCACCGCCTCACCGATCCGAAGTTTGAACACGAGAAAACCTATCTTGTTCAGGTGGAAGGCGCACCAACAAATGACGCGATCGAATCTCTGCGCAGCGGCGTGCCCATTCAGGGCACCAAGACTCTCCCCGCCGAGGTTCGGCTCCTCGAACATGCCCCATCTCTCCCCCCGCGGCCTGTCCCGATCAGGGAAAGAAAGAAAATCCCTACTTCATGGCTTGAAATACGTCTCCGCGAAGGAAGAAACAGGCAGGTCCGAAGAATGACGGCAGCTGCCGGCTTTCCAACACTCCGGTTGGTGCGCATTCGGATTGCGAATCTCGAAGCAAGGTCGCTCAAGCCCGGAGAACATCGAAAGCTGACCGGGGCTGAAGTTACCGCTTTGAAGAAGACGGTTTGAGACACAGGATGGGTGGAATTGCGTCAAAAAAAAGCGACCCCGGTACACCTTGGATGTACCAGGGTCAGGGAGGCTGTCATAAAATCTGCCAAACGCTTAGCGGCAGATCCACTACTAAGAACGCTCACTCACGGCAACAGGTTCCCAGCTGCTACTCGCCGATAACCGCACCGTCTCCGTTTACGCGGACCACAACTTTGGGGCCTGTGATCGACGACGGATCGAATTCCTTGCCTTGCTCTTCCGCTTCGTGTTTTGCCTGTTTAATCAGTTCTTCCTTTGTGTAGGTTTTGACCGACACAATCCCTTCTGCCTTCACTTTCTTCCCTTTCCCATCCTTGGGGAACTCAATCACGCCATCCTCCACCTTGAAAAGCATCGGCTCTCTGGATGACGTGTCGTTGACCTTGATCCAGCATCCCATATTCTGACATACTTCTTCGATTTCCCCCTCGATCAGGACTCTCTTCCCCTCGAACTTCTGGGGGTCTTTCAAGATATCCGCTATTGCGGTCTTTTCTTTTACTGTCAGATCTTTGCCGTATTTTTTCCCGTCACCTGCCAGCGCAACAAGCGTGACAACAAAAACTACCACGAGTGCTCGATAGAGACGCATCTTCATTGCTTCATCCTTTCATAGAGATAGTTGAACTTTTTAATATAGGAAGAATTCGCATGCGATTGTCGATTTTCGTGGAAGAATTCGACAAAAAGTCGTTATCTTGGAGCGTTTCATACATCAAAGGACGCAAGGAACCTGTATGGCCGAGACGCTTACCATCACCGACAACCGCACAGGCAAGAAATACGAGATTCCTATAGCATTCAACTCAATCAAAGCCCTTGACTTAAGGCAGATCAAGACCGGGGAGGCCGATTTTGGGCTCATGTCTTATGATCCTGCCTTCATGAACACTGCTTCTGTGAAGAGCCGTATCACCTACATAGACGGGGATAAGGGAATACTACGTTATCGCGGGTATCCGATTGAACACCTCGCGGAGCATTCGACCTCATTTTTGGAAGTCGCATACCTCCTGTTGAAGGGGGAATTGCCAACGAAGAAGCAGCGGGATGATTGGCGAAATACAATTCGAACTCATACCTTCGTGCATGAAAACGTCAAGAAGCTGATGGAAGCCTTTCCCTACGATGCCCATCCCATGGGCATGTTCATCAGCACGATTGCCGCTCTCACGACCTTCTATCCCGAAGCGAAGAACATCTTTGATCAGGGGGTCCGGCAGCGGCAAATCTACAGGCTCATAGCAAAGGTCCCAACGATCGCCGCATTCTCCTATCGTCACTCCAAAGGAATGCCCTACGTCCACCCCGACAACTCCCTGACCTACGCGGGCAATTTCCTCAACATGATGTTCCAGATGGGGTCGTCGCATCATGAACCCCATCCGGTGCTGGAGCATGCTTTGACGGTTTTGTTTATTCTCCATGCCGATCACGAACAGAATTGCAGCGCCAATGCCATGCGGGGTGTCGGAAGCTCTCATGTCGATCCTTATTCGGCTTGCGCGGCCGCCGCAGCTGCACTATGGGGACCCCTCCATGGAGGCGCGAACGAGGCTGTCCTCCGAATGCTCGATCAGATCGGCACGATCGACAAGGTGAGTGCCTTTATCAAAGAGGTGAAAACTGGCAAAGGCCGGCTGATGGGATTCGGCCACCGCGTCTACAAGAACTATGATCCGAGAGCGAAAGTCATCAAGAAACTCGCCTATGAAGTGTTTGAGATAACGGGGAAGAGTCCAAAGCTGGAGATTGCCCTGGAGCTGGAACGCATTGCTCTCGAAGACGATTACTTCGTCACCCGTAAGCTCTATCCGAATGTCGACTTCTATTCCGGCCTCATCTACCAGGCAATGGGATTCTCCATGGATTTCTTTCCCGTTCTGTTCGCCATTCCACGGACGGTAGGATGGCTTGCACAGTGGGAAGAACATGTTCTCGATAGCGAACAGAAGATTGCACGTCCGCGGCAGATCTTTCTCGGCGAAGCGGAACGTCCCTGGATTCCGATCGAAAAAAGATAAGCGGCTGTCTTTCCGATGGCACAACGCCACAAGAGCCTCATACCCCTCTCCCGCGACCACCATGAAGGCCTTCTGCTTTCGCAGCAGATTGGGGCCGACCGCGTCATGATGAACGGCTGGCCCCCCGACCCGGTCGGTCGCGCCCGTTTTGTCGCCAGATTCTATGAAGAACACCTGAAGATCCACTTTGTCGCCGAGGAAGAATCCTTGTTCCCCTCCGTCACCAACCACGTGCCGCAGGCCTCGCACCTTGTGAACGAACTGATCGGCGAGCACCGGGCCATGGAGGAATTCGTTTCACGATTCGCCAAAGCAGACAGTCCAACGGTTACAAAGGAACTGAATGAATTCGCGGAAATCCTTGAGCGCCATATCAGAAAGGAGGAGCGCCAACTGTTCCCTCTCTTTGAAAACCATGCTCCTGATGAAATCCTCACTCAGACCGGGCGAATGATTCAGCGACACTACCCGTCGCAGAAGCCGTAGCGTTCCATCATGGACAACCGTTCCTTTCTGATTCTCTCGGCAACGGGGGGCGCCGGCCACACCAGGGCTGCTCAGGCTCTCGAGCAGGCCGCGGCAACATTTGAGCATCCCCTCAAAGTCAAACACTACGACTGCCTCGACCTCACATCAAAAGCATTCAAGAAACTCTATTCCGAATCATACCTCGCAATTGTCAACAAGGCCCCGGAATTGTGGGGCTATCTGTACTCAAAGGCCGAATCAAAACCGTACGAAAAAAAAGGGTTGCTGCGGCTCTTTGACGAGATCAACTACAGGAACTATCTGCGCTTTTTGAAGGAAGAACAGCCGGACGTTCTGCTCTGCACGCACTTCCTCCCTTATATCTCTGTCTCCACAACCCTGAGAAAAGCTGGAGTGACAGCGCCCGTTATCGCCGTGACAACCGATTTCGACGCTCATCAATACTGGGTCGACCCGATCGTTCATCGGTACTACGTGCACACCGAAGAGTCTGCCTGGCAATTGAGAGCAAAGGGAGTTGCCGCGGACAAGATTGTTGTCAAGGGAATTCCGGTTCTTCCTCAATTCCGGCACGCGCTCGATAAGACTGAAGCCAGAAGGAAGCTTGGAATCGACGAGGACCGCCTCACCATTCTGATGGTGTGGGGTGGCTTTGGAGTGGGCAAAGCTGAGGAAATGGTAAAGGAAGTCGCGGCAATGCTTCAGATATTTCCCGAGCAGCGGTTCACCCTCATGCTCGTGTGCGGCAGAAACGAAAAGCTGCAGCAGCGGGCTGCCACTGCCGGCTATGCCGATAATATCAAAACGCGGATTTTCGGCTTCGTTGAGAACATCCATGAGCTCATGAGCGCCGCCGATGTTTTGGTATCGAAAGCCGGAGGACTCACTTCGGCCGAAGCCATGGCACTGGGACTTCCGATGATCATCGTCGATCCCATTCCGGGACAGGAGACGCGAAACGCAGAGATTATCGTCGAACAACGTGCGGGCTGGAAGGCGCTGGACATTGCAAACCTCGGCTACAAGCTCAAACGGGTGATCGAACAACCCGAGTTGCTCCAAACTGCGCGGAGGGCGTCGATCGCATTGGGAAAGCCCGAGGCCGCCCACGATATTCTTCTGGATGTCTACGAAATGCTCAACAAGAGGTGACACCATGAAAATCAAACTCAACGGCATTAGCATCAACTACCAGGAGCGTGGACTCCCACAAGGCCTCCCTATTGTATTCATTCACGGATTTCCGTTCAATAACACCATGTGGGCCCCCCAAATGATGGCCCTCCCACAGGAGTACCGTGCAATCTCGTTCGATGTGAGGGGACATGGAGAAAGCGATGTCGCTGACGGCCAGTACTCGATCGAGTTCTTTGCAGATGATCTCATTTCCTTGTTGGACCATTTGGCAATTCAGCGCGCCGTCCTTTGCGGGCTCTCCATGGGCGGATACATAGCACTCAGAACCATCGAGCGCCATCCTGATCGAATACGAGCACTTGTCCTTTGCGACACGCGCAGTGAGGCAGATGCAAATGAGGGCAAAGTAAAAAGGGCCTCGCAGATCAAAGCAGTGAAATCCCAGGGAGTGAAGCCATTTGCGGAATCGTTTGTCAAAGCGGTGTTCGCTCCCCACACATTTGTGGAGAGCCCGAAAACCGTCGCAGCAATTCAATCCGCCATCGAATCGACATCGCCGTTGTCCATTTGCGGGACATTGCTCGCACTCGCCGCAAGAACCGACACCACGTCCGTGCTGGCCCAAATCACCGTCCCTACCTTGATTCTGGTCGGCGAGCATGATGCGCTGACACCACCCTCCGCGGCACAGTCCATGCACTCGCTCATCCAGGGATCACAAATCCACATCGTTCCCCACGCGGCTCACATGAGTAACCTGGAAAACCCCTCTTTCTTTAACGAGAAACTTCTCGCTTTCCTCAAGAACATCGCGGCATGAAGGATCTCAGCGTTCTCCAGCGACGCGTTGTCGCCTGTAAACGATGTCCCCGTCTCGTCCGCTGGCGCCGCACGACCGCTCTCGCGAAGACAAAGCGCTTTCAGCATCAAACCTATTGGGGAAAACCTGTCCCGGGATTCGGAGACCCCCGTGCACGGCTGCTCCTCGTGGGCCTCGCACCGGCCGCCCATGGGGGCAACAGGACAGGCCGAATGTTCACGGGAGACCGCAGCGGCGATTGGCTTTACAGGGCGCTCCACAAGTTTGGATTTGCCAACCAGTCATTGTCGGAATCTGTCGATGACGGATTGCGCCTCAACGATTGCTACATCACTGCCGCTTGCCGTTGCGCTCCGCCCGCGAACAAGCTCCTGCCAGAGGAACTCAGTCACTGCCGGCCCTTTCTGCTCCAGGAAATGAGGCTCCTGAGCCGCGTGCGGGTGGTCATCGGACTTGGGAAGATCGGTTTCGATGCCGCCCTGCAGAGCCTATGCGAGCTTGAAGAACACTCTCTTGTCTCCAGGCCTCGCTTCTCACACGGTGCCGAATATTCCCCCGGTCCCAGGATGACACTGCTGGGATCATTCCATCCAAGCCAACAGAACACTTTCACAGGAAGACTCACTGAACCAATGTTCGACTCGGTGTTCCGGAGAGCCCGGGCGATTTTGAGGAAAGCGAAAGAATGAAATCAGGTACACTCCGATGGGCGCTGGTCGTTGCAGGGCTGTTTTTCCTCCTTGGGCTCCTTCGTATCAATGACCGTTCGCTGTACACCGACAGCACCCGGTATCTCATCTGGGGACATTCCCTCTCCGAATTGCGGGGTTTTGTTGATGATACCCAGCCCGTTCCCAACCGGTTTGTGATGAATGCTCCGTTATATCCGATTCTCCTTGTCCCTGTTCAATGGATCTTCCCCCTTTCTGTGGAGGCTGCAAAAATCTGGACCCTCCTCTGGGGAAGCATCGCACTCGTCTTCTTTTTCCTCTGGCTTCGAAGATACTTCAGCACTGCGGCGTCAGTGTTGTTAACGTTTTTGCTCGCGGTCAATCCGCTCTTCCTCACCGTCTCGACCGAGATCTTGTCTGAGGCTCCCTTCATGGCGTTCGTGGGAGTCATTCTCTTCGTGGCAGACCGCTTTTTCGCGAATCCAAGCGACAAGCCCAGCCGCATAACGTTCCTGGGATGCGTTGCCGCGATTATGCTTCTCAGAGAAGTCGGTGCCGCCTTTGTCGCGGCCTCCATGATAATCCTATTCCGGCAAAAGCGCGGCAAAGACCTCCTGCTTGCCGGTTCCCTGGCAGGAGGATTGTTCCTTCTCTGGACCCTCCGCAACAGCGTCTTCGTCGGTTCATCGGACGACGGACAGTCGGCGAATGTCCAGTACCTCTTTCAGCATTTCGTTACGACCGACCAGGCGTCGATTGTTTCTGAGTTCCTCACAAGGGCATGGCTCAATTCCAATGGATATGCTCTCTCGATTGGTGGGAATTTCCTTTATCCCTTCCCCGAAAGCCTGATTGTCGCGCCCTCATCGCTCTATGATTCCTTGCGCACGCCGATCGACGCCATCCGCATTCCGCTGTTTTTCCTCGGCGCGGCCGCCGCATCCTTCGGTATCGGAAGGGACCTGCAATCCGGCCCTGCCGGCCTCTTTCGCCTGATCAGTCTGGTCGCGTACATCCTGATTATTCTTCTGTATCCGGTTCACGATATCAGGTTCTTCCTCCCTCTTCTTCCCCTGCTTCTGTTCTACTTTGCTTGCGCATGGCAGGGTGCCAGTGAACGCCTGAACAACCTCCGGGCAGGAAAAGCCCTCGGATGGCTGCTCCTTGTGCTGCTCTTGATGCCGAATGTTGTGGCCGTAGGGGAGATACTTCGTACGAACCACGCTTATCGCAGTGATCCCGGGAGTTTTTCCCGAACCTATGAATCCTCGCCGGGGCAGCGGCATTTTGACCAACCCTGGTCGTTGATCGGCGACTGGATTCGAACACACTGCCCGGATGATGCAGTGATTGCGAGTCCTGTGAAGGACATTGTTCCTTTTGTCCATCCGCGGCTCATTCTTGAGACAAGTCGTATCCTCCCCACTCCCGTTTTCGAAAGGTACCTCCGCGACTTCAATGCACAGTACCTTATCACCGTCAACGCGTGGGACAGTGTTGAAACATTCCAGTACCAGATGCCGGAATCCCGGCGATTGTGGTTCGAACTCCTTTCGGGCAGCGCCGGAATCCGTGTCTATAAAATCCATTCTTCCATTCTTGAACCGCCGCGTGGCGATGAAATGCGTCCGATGGATACTGCCGTAGCCCGCGGGTTATTGCTCGAGGGAAGAAAAGCAATGCTCGCTCTGCGATATCAGGAGGCACTCGGTTATTTTGGAAGATGCCTTGAGAAGGATCCCACACAGCCTGAGATCGCTTTTCAGATCGCGAGCGCGCTGAGTTTTCTCGGTGATTCGGTCGGGGCAATGAATATGGTGGGGCAGCTCTTCACGCTTCCAAGAGCAACCGCCTACACTCAAAGCGTACAATCAACCCTTGCCATCATGGAACAAACCCTGAAGGCAAGCCGGCTCTCCAATGCGTCTCAACGGTCCTTTGCCCTCTTCGAGACTGGCCTCGCCTTCTGGGGACTCGGGTACAGAGAAGCAGCCCGCTCGGTCATGCGGACCGTCGTCCGCCTGGACTCAACAAATTTCGTCGGGGCTCTCTGGGGCATTCACCTGGCCAGGGAGCTGGGCGACACGCTCGAATCCAATCGGTTTCTGGAACGGCTCAAGAGGATCGATCGGACGGCCCGGATTGTCGGGGACTGGGAACTAATTCGAAGGATTGGAGAAAGTATCAGGAAATCCCGCGAAATCGGGGAAACGACCGGGCTCTACCTTGCTCTTGCGCGGGTCTACGCCAGGATTGAGCTGTTCGACGAAGCGCTTGATGCAACCCTGAGGGCTCTGAAACTGGAACCCGGGAATGTCGACCTGTGGTTGTACAAAGGAGAAGTGTTGGAGCAGAAGAAAGCGTTATGGGGCGCCGCCGCCGCCTATCGTGAAGTGCTGAAACTCGAACCCCACAATTCCTTCGCGAAAGCAAAACTTGATTCGCTTTCAATGTGACGATGGTGCGATCCTCTCCCGAAGTCTGGCGAGGCCATCCCTTCGGAACGTGATGGAGTGTGCTTCCAAAGTCGTGCCCCAATCTGAATTTCGGGTTACCGAGAACGTAGAACACCAAGGGACTTCAGCCGCTTACTTGAGCGACCAGCTATGGCCCACATCTTCAGGTGTGGATGAAGATAAAGGAAACCACTTTGGAACGGTTTCAACCGTTTTCGCCATCGGAGGGAATTGCGGGAAGAATGTACTCCAGGATCAACTCAACAACCCAGCCATTGCCCACACCTTCAGGTGTGGGTAAAGATAAGGGAAACCACTTTGGAACGGTTTCAACCGTTTTCGCCATCGGAGGGAATTGCGGGAAGAATGTACTCCAGGATCAACTCAACAACCCAGCCATTGCCCACACCTTCAGGTGTGGGTTAAGATAAAGGAAACCACTTTGGAACGGTTTCAACCGTTTTCGCCATCGAAGAGGAATGTCCAAATCGGAAAATTCCATTGGATCGCTGTGGTTTGCTCCCTGTTCCTCACGACAGGTACTATCCAATCTCAGTGTTCTGATGCCGGTGTGTGTTCCATCGGACACCGGTCCTCCCAACAGCAGGTTCAGGTTG
>Ga0209342_10003191_pt1 | contig 17324 bp, 30 predicted proteins | sample RifCSP16_2_FD_184023 | JGI IMG/M metagenome (GOLD analysis project Ga0209342, IMG submission 184023) | Soil microbial communities from Rifle, Colorado - Rifle CSP2_sed 16_2 (SPAdes) (version 2) | ecosystem: Environmental > Terrestrial > Deep subsurface > Rock core/Sediment | place: Rifle... | reverse complement strand
GTAATTCTAGGGTTGACCCATGCGTTCAGCATTTTTACCATGGTTTTTGCTTCTTCAAACGATTCAAATTCTAGCATTGTAGACACAATGTTTGTTGATTTCACAATTCTTTCCGAGTGACTGGGTAGCGCCCAAAATCTCGCTCGCCAGTACGCCATACTATTTGGATATTTATTCAGAAAATCGTCAGTGTACATTACGACGGTCCATTTTTTTGTTATGCTCTTATGGTTTCTCACCTGCTTTTTGTGCCCCCTCGTTGGTTCGTTATGTCTGTGCCGGTATGCCATCCACAGCCATATTGGCTAACCCACCTCCATGCCTTTGTCGGGTGCCAGTCATTAAGTATACAGTACAGTGCATATGCTTCTTCGTAACTGTCAAATACTTGAATGCTATGAACATGCGGCCCTCTATAGTCTCGCTCATACTGGTTGGTAAGTGTAAACCTCACGTAACCTTTATGTAGCTCAAGTATTTCATCATCCCAATGTAGCAAGTGCCATTTATCCGAGGTGACCATTTCTCTTTTCTCGTCGAAAAAAGGTTGGTAGGGGGATAAAGGGATCAATTAAAATTCATCCTTGGTAGGGGGATAACTAGCGGGGTCATGCGATTTGGCCGTCATCTATATGTAACCTGCGATCTGGCAGGCTCGCACTTGAGCAGTCGGCCATTCTCATTGACAGCCTGATAAGCGGCGACCCTACGGGCCTCTATCTCACTGGTCGCAGTCACCTTGCCAGTTCTGATGGACCCGTGGGTGCGGATTACAAACTGATAGATCTGTTTGTGAAACATTTGTTAGTTTTCCTGTGTTGATTTGTTAAGTGTTTGTGTTACACACCTGTGTAATAAAGCCGGTTGCGCGCCGGCGCAGACAATAAAGCCAACCGAGTTCCCATTGGTGGGCGTGTGATTTGTTATACCTGCTACCAAATACAGGCGTCTTTGTCACACTATTTAGAAAGACTAATACAAACACGCAACCGGATATGCAGGCACCTTGGCAGTCGGGCACAAGCACACAACACACAGGAGCACACAGGGAAAGCGCCTGAGTGCCTTGGTGCCTGCATATCGAGTTACGCGAACCGGACATAGAAGCGGACATGCGGAGATTGGCAGGGTTATTCTCCGCTTGGCGGGTTGTCGGGGCGGTCAGGGTCATAAATACATTGGCCGCTGTTATGGTAGGTGATGAATTTCATTACACCTTCAGGAGTATCGTAGGGGGGCTTACCAAAACGGGGCCACTCTGTAGTCATGTCACAAAAAACACAATGGAGGATGGTTTTACCGTCTTGGGGAATAGGCCCGACCGGCTGGTGTCTTTCCAGCTTTCTTGCTTTCTTGATTTGGGCAAAGAGTCCGGCTGGTTCGAGCAGGCCGTAGTAGAGATTGTATTTTCTGATGGGGCTGGACATATTCATTACCGCTTGTTTTAAAACCCTATTGGTTTTGTTTTTTGTGCCTCATGGCCGAGGTTGGACGTAGTGAAACAGCACTTTGGGGTTAATTATGGTGGGTCTACGGCACTACGTCCACGTCTAGGTCCATGTGGGCCTTTGGGGTTGGGTGCCTTGGTGCCGGAAAATCTATATTAGGGGTCAATGACTTACAATCTCTACGTCCTCTACGTCCTCTAGGTCAGCCCTTTTGTGGAGAGAGAAGTATAGATATAAAACCAAAAAACACATATCGGCACTGCTCCCAAAAATCGCCTATGGTTCGTTATTATTTTTGCCTGACCTAGAGGACGTAGAGATATATATATATAAAATATCTTTATAATATATATATATATGGAGGTTTTATGTCGTCCAACTCAACGTCCTCTACGTCCTGTACGTCCTCTACGTCTGCCTTCTGTATAGCTGCTGATGATAACGCCCATCTAACCACTCCCATTCTCATTAATACCCACTGCCAAAACCCCAAGGCACGGCGGCATTACACACCTGTGTAATCCACCATGAAATTCTAAAGGTTGCTCGCGCAGACGTGAAAAAGGCCCGCAAGCTTATCAAGCCTGCGGGCCTTAGTGATTTAGCGTGAGGTTCCGACTGACCATTCACCGGCAAGGCGTAGGACGTAGAACGTCCGGCCCATGACTGTCACTCCAACAAAGCGCGTGCTGCCGTCAGTCACATTATAGAATTTCATTTGCTCGCTCCCGTTGTGATAGTTCGATCTGGATGTCGAAATTGACACGCTCAAGCCACGCTATCTTAGCAACGAGCGAATCAAATGCAGCGATGGCGCGGTAAGAATTATCCAGCGCCGCTATTAAATCATTGTCGCATTCCATAGTGATCTCCTGAAAAGGCACGGGATGATTACACAGTCTGTGTAACCATCCCGTGTAAGTTTCACTCTGCCTTGCGGTTCACGTTCAGTATAAACCCGTTGACCGCCGCAAGCTTGGCGAGTGACTTTTTAAAGTCACGCGACAAGTGAGGCAGGCGAATGATCAGGTTCATTGCCGCAGTGGCGCGGCCTTTCGCTTGCTTCGCCGTCGGGGTTTCCGCCTCGGCTCGCTTCGCGGTCTTGGCGCCGATGGCAAGCTTAACGGAAGCTTTGACGTTCCCCTTTGTCTTGCGCAATGTGCGCGCCAGTCGCAGGGCATCGCGCCAATCAAAAGTTTGGCAGTCCTTTTTGAAAAGCGTGATTGCCTCGGGCAACATGGCATACTGCGACAAGACCGCCCGGCACTCTGACTTGCGCACCTTCGCGCTTTCGTCGGACCATCCACGAATCACCGACACGCTATCGGTAATGAACTTCAGATCCTTACCGGGGATCGCCGTTGAGCCGTAATTTTCCCGAGCGACCGCGAGACAATGCAAGAGAACATTACCGCTGTTCTCTACAGTCTCGAATGCGCTCGCCATTTCCTTTGCGATAGCCTGCCGGCCATCTGATTGCTTCGCCATGATAGTTACTCCCTAGTGTGTTGAGTTACACAGATGTGTAACCGGATGTGTTGCTCTCATATATAGGCTGGTAGGACCGGCAGATGCGGGCGCGACGGGCCGGGGGGCACACCCGGGCATCAGGCCAAGGGGGTGGGGTGCCGCCCGGCGTCTTAGGGGGTCGATAAATATGAATTGCAAACTGGGATTTATGTGTGTTAGAGTCACACTATGAAAACTCTCTCATTAATGTTCGACACCGAGGCACTAAACGACTACGGCATGTCGGCACTAATAGAAGAAGCCTGCGCGCTCGCTTACGGCCCCCCACCCCGAGACGGTTTTATGATGGAGAATGATTTGTATAGCTCGAATATGTTGTTTCATGTTCGCGGCAACGAAGCATACGAATATTTTTACGGTGTGCGTAGTTTCCTCTCGCGGCTGGCTGCTGGTGACTCACCAGATTATCTAGCCGCCGGATTTATTATAAAACGCAACTCTATGGAGTCAAAAATGACTAGGAGACAAAAATGAGCGAAGGCGTATTTCATCGACTGACTTGTGACCGTTGCGGCGATAAACTGGAGCGGGAGGAGTCCGGGTATTCACAAATAAGAGAGCCTTCGGAACGGGCAGGCTGGACATCAATCAGCATAAAAACGAACAAAGAAAAGGGTGTAGCTGTAGGGAAGCAAATCGACCTTTGCCCCATCTGCTCTGAATTTCTTGAGATCTTTTTCCCTGATAAAGGAACGCCGCTTCTGGATCCTAGTATGATTTATGGCCAGATGGATATAGAAGCGGCAATAAGATACCAGCGGGAGCATTTAGCTAAAACCAGCGGTGCAGTTGGTATGGCGCCGGTTATTGGTGGAATGGGTCAGGCTGTCGGTGGAATAGGCCCCGGTGCTGTTTGGTCTTCGGGCGATGGTTCTACCGGCCAGAAATAATGGTAATATCAGGCCAGAAGTGAATAACCATGCCGGTTAAGAAGTAATTTTATGGCCGAGCCTGTGTATACCATCCACATTAGGATTGACCTTGTCCGTGAGAGTTCGGGTTATGTTTTTACGGCAGATACATTAGTGGAAACAGCAATAGATGAGGTTGACTACGAAGTGCTTACCAGCGCAATTCATTCCGTGGCAGACGAAATTGGGATGGGTGTCAAAGAAAGCGCCACAGTGCCAGTAGGAGGATATGGTGAGGCGTGATTTTGAAACTTCGCCGCCGCTATTTGCTAATCCCGATGTTGATCCTAAAAGTCGGGAGTTATATCCTGCGGTCCTGCTTGCCCTCGGGCCGATACCCAACGATGGATGGGGCTTTCATATGGGTGACGTAGAGTACCTAAACATCTATAGCGCCGACATGTACAATAAATATATCGACGTTATGGGGTTTTTTCGGGGTATAGGAGACTTCGACCTTGATGAGGTTAAAATTAAGGCAGAAGGGTTCTTATGGTGGTATTGGGAAAAACGCAACGAGTTCATAAAGGAGAGTTGTCGTGCCTAAAGCACTTGAAGAGAAACTTAAAAGACAGGCCGAGAAGAAGGGTTTTGGTAAGGCGCGCACTGGCGCGTATGTGTATGGAAATGAAACCATGCAAAAATACATGAAGAAGAAGCATAAAAAATGAGCACGCGGCAAATTACAACGCTATTTGCCAGACTTCCTTATACGGAAATGTGCAATCTGGCTTCGGCTATCGCCATCAAGTTTCCGGGTATTGAAATAGACCACATGGCCAAGGCGCTGGTTGAACTTGCGGACCAGAAGGCCCTTACCGAACTGGAAGAGATGGAACAGGGGCTACTGAAGAAAGTCTTCAATCGCAAACGAACAATTACAGTACAACAACACGGCATCGGGTTGTTTGTTATTTCCTGCCCGACGTTACATAATTGTTCGGTGTCTACCACAGATATCCGTAAAGGGCTCTCAGAATTGCTGGATCAGCTTGTAGCTTTAGAAACGATTCGTCACTGATATGCCGCGCCCCAGTCTCAACGGCAAACGCTGCCACGTTATTCTTACGGCCCTACAGGTGCGCCGGATGGAGGCTATTTCTAAGCGGAACGGCTTGCAGTTTTCAGAATTGGTAAGACGAGCAGTGGATGAGTATTGTGACCACAGGGAGGATTTATGCCGAACTTTGAGCAATGTGAAAGACTCGACGAAGTAGATCTGGATTGGTTGAAAGACGCCGTTGACAGGGCGTGCGCTGTTGCGTATGACCATAGGCACGAAATAGCGTCGGCGGTGAATTGGGCTGATCTCGGGTGTATATCCGTCGAAGTGTACATGACGGACTCCGGCGAGAAAGGTTATCGGGCGTATATATCCGAGGCGTCACCTGAGTGCGATGCATTTAAGAAGTTCATCAATGAGTTTCTGGTGGGGCTGGATATAGCAGCCGACAATGTTGAAATTATTACGGAGTGGTGATGGAAAACAGATACTACGCAATAGTTCTGGTCCCCAGAAAAGTTGAGATAGTTGGGGCCACAAATATTCTCTCCGCTGCCAAGATTGCTCACGACATGATCGAGCACATGGCCAGCGTGGATGAACACAAGACTAAATTACTTACGGTGAAACGGGAAGAGCCACCGGAGGCCGCATAAAAAAGCCCCCGTGGAGCCGGGGGCGAAGAGCATGACACACAGGGACGACTATGAATTAATTGAAGCAACTATATTACATATTTTAAGAGAAAGTCAAATGAAAGTTTTTCTCGATGTGGGGGCGAATATAGGGCAGACGCTGGCAGCGGTGCAGGAAAAAGATTTTGATCGGATTTACTCGTTCGAGCCGTCCAAAAGGTGTTGGGGTGCTTTAGAGGCTATGGCTGATGAACGAACAACAATCGAGCGGTTTGGGCTGTGGAACAAGACAATACAGGCTGAAATAATTGATCCGGGGGCTAAAAGTGGGGGTATGTGGTTGAAGAGTAACCGCCGTGCCGATCTGCCAATAACGAAGGAACTGTGCGACTTTAGGCGAGCACGCGATTGGTTCCATGAAAATATCAAGGTTGGAGATCATGTATACCTAAAACTGAACTGTGAAGGTTGCGAATGTGATGTTCTCGACGATCTACTTGATTCCGGTGAGTTTGAGAAGGTTACGTTCTGTTTGATTTGCTTCGATATCCATAAAATTGCCGGTATGGCGTATCGACGGGACGAAACAATTGTACGTCTGATGACATCTTATTCCTCCCCACGATTCATGTTTTCAACAGAGGCTTGTGTGGGTCCTACACACCGCGAACGAATCCATCATTGGTTGAATTTATTGCCATGCCCAATATAGTAGTGTGGAAATGGGAGGACCGTAAGCATGACCGTGGCAGAGACTTTTTGCCTGAGTATTATAATATACTGTACGCAATGCTGGCCCGGAATATTACGGTTCCCGACTGGAAGCTTGTATGCGTTACAGATAATACTCACGGGCTCCGTAAAGAGATCGAATGCGTTACGCAGCCTGTAACTCTTGAACATGTCAGAAGTCTGCATGGAGAAGCGTTCCCCAGTTGCTATAGGCGGTTATGGAACTTCTCCAGAGATGCAGGAAAGTTACTAGGCGACAAGTTTCTTGCAATAGATGTAGATGTCATCATCACAGGGAATATCGACAATTTCCTTCTGCGCGAGGAAAATTTTGTCGGATGGACAGATCCGGCATTTATTTGGAATAAAATTGCGGGTGGACTGTATTTTTTGGAAGCAGGTACGCGTCCTGATGTATGGGATGATTTTGATGCTGAGCATTCTCTACCTATGGTTAGAGCCCTTGGTTTTTTTGGTTCCGATCAAGGCTGGCTATCATATAAACTTTATCCCCCCGCTGCGTCATTTACACGTAATGATGGGGCATATTATTCCAAATGGCTTACTGTTGACAAAAAAGGGGATATAAAACAGGAAGCGAAGATCATCAGCACCCCCGGCAAACACAAGCCGTGGGATTTAGCATTTCAAAGGAAACACCCATGGGTCACAAAATACTGGAAACTTTAGTAGATAAAACCGTTCTTGTTACGGGTGCGGGCGGATCTATCGCCACCGTGCTCTGTAAGCGGCTTGTTCAATATCCAATACGGAAGCTGAAGATGCTGAACGTTAGCGAGACGGCCATTTATAATCTCAAACGGATGTTCCAGAAACATAACGTTCCTGACAGCCGACTTGAATTCATCCTTGGGAATGTTACTGATGAAGAACTTCTTAGAGAACACCTGCCATGTACAGATATAGTTATTCATACTGCTGCCCATAAGCATGTTCCATTGTGCGAGGAGAATATTGTTCAGGCAGTGCTAAATAATGTGGTGGGTACAAAAAACCTTATAGGTATGGCTAATAGGTTCGGGGTTGAAAAATTTATTTTCGTATCTACCGACAAGGCGGTAAAGCCGTCTTCTGTAATGGGGATGACTAAGCGAGTAGGCGAGCTAATGACGTTGTATAAAGCAGGTAATATGTGGGCATCCATAGTGAGATTCGGAAACGTAAAAGGCTCTTCTGGAAGTGTTATCCCCCTGTGGATGGAACAGATACAGGCCGGAAAAGCCATAACTCTCACTCATAAAGACTGCACCCGGTTCATGATGTCAATAGACGAAGCCTGTGAATTAATTCTCGTTGCTTTGTCATATAAGGACCAAGGATTGTATGTATTTGACATGGGCGAACCAGTGAAAATGGTTGATCTTGCAAATGAACTCATGCAGGAATTAGGTATTGGGGTCCCTATAGAGATTACTGGACTGCGCCCCGGCGAGAAGATCCATGAAGAACTTACTTATGGTGGAGTCCTCGATCCAACTTCGCACACGCGCATTAAGAAGGTATATGAGGGTGCGGATAGTATGTGCCGGCTATCTATGTTGGATACGCTTACTCACGCCGCCGCCAGTCGCAACAAAGAACGCACGCTGGCAGCGTTGAAGGAGATGACGAGATGATATTTCACGAAGAAGCTAAATTGTGGCATCCGTCTATTATGACTGGCCCCGCTTCGTTTCTGCGTCGGTCAGGAGTGATTGAATACGCACTAGGATTGTATAGTGGCCCGCGCCGTATTGTTGTGCAGGCAGGGGGACACATAGGCATTTGGCCACTGAAATTATCGGCTTCTTTTGAGTATGTTATAACATTTGAGGCTACTCTGGAAAACTGGCTCTGCATGGTGCGGAATATCCCGTCGCAATCTGCGGCTCGTATATTTGGATCGGTTGGTAGTCGTGAAGGATCGGTGTTCATGAGTAAAAATGAGCATAGCACTGGCGGCCATCACATTGCTGTGGATGATAGAAAGCGGTTCGCTGAAGTCCCGCAATATACGATTGATTCCTTACCAGCCGCTGTCAAGAAAAAAATCGACGCTATATTTTTCGATATTGAGGGTTGGGAAATAGAAGCACTTCGCGGTGCTGTTGGTGTCATCGCTGCTAATCGCCCGTTGTTAGTATTGGAAGAGAATAGCGCCTGTCAACGTTACGGGCATAAAATAGGAGATCTTCAGAACTTTTTGCGGCCATGGGGCTACAAAAAAGTCGGTTCGATGGATGAAGATATTGTGTTTATTTCGGATCAAACATAATGGATTACAAACTGGAAAGGTTTGCACTTATTGTTCCGTATTACCGGAATCCGACGATGCTTGGGTTCCAGATACGGGAATGGGAGAAGTACCCGCCAGAGGTTGAGCTTGTGCTTGTTGATGATGGTAGCCCTGAACCTGCTGAAGCAGTGTTGCGAGAAAAGGCTACGCCCGAGCTTCTAAAGCGGGTCAAACTGTATCGTATTGAAGATGATATTCCATGGAACCGTGGCGGAGCCCGCAACTTGGGCGCTCATGTTGCTGAATCCCCTTGGATATTGCATGTAGATATTGATCATGTCCTGCCAGCAGAATGTGTGCAGCCTTTACTTAATGCGACTATTTCTACGGATAGTTGGTATAAATTTGAGCGGTATAGAGTTGGCAAGGCGGATGACACTAGACTTAAAGATGAGATACCGAACGATTTGGAATATGGGAAGATCAAGCCGCACATGGATTCCTACCTTATCTCCAAGCGTATGTATTGGGAGGCCGGAGGATACGACGAAGACTACTCTGGTTCTCTGGGTGGTGGCACTCCGTTCGTTAGGTATTTAGCTACTATCGGGCTATCCGCTATCATGTTGGGCGGAATGCATTTGCATGTATATACTAGATCAGTGGCTAAAGACGCTTCTGATTGGGCTCTGGATCGAAGCCATGACAGATATACTGAAATTAATAAACAGAAGCGTAAGAACGGGCATCCCAAAGGAGTTAATCCATTGCGGTTTAAGTGGAAAAGAATACGTGTGGGATATCCATCAGTAATTGGGGAGTTCGACACGGTTAGAAAACTGCTAGAGGGGAATTCTATTGCCAGATTTGGTGATGGGGAATTCAAACTTATAGAGGGCGCAGCGCAAATCCGTGAACCAGCAAATAGGATGTTGGGGGACGAACTAAAAAGAATTATTCGTGTGAACGATGGACTGACATGCTTGCGCGGTATACCGACTATGGATGGACGCGGGGCTAAGTTTGTAAATTGGAGCAAGCATTACGAAAGGTTCTCTAGAAATCTCAATCCAAGAGCGCAGTATTACTCTGCTTTTATATCGCGTCCTGACAGCGCGCAATGGATACATAACGTAGAATACGCTGAACTTCTAAGTCAGCTATGGAAGGACAAAGAAGTTGTAGTTGTTTCCGAGCCAACTAATAGCATGGTGAAAGTTCTAGAGTTGCAGGCAGCCAAAGTAATAAAGATCGAGTGCCCATCTTACGAAACATATGCTGTTATAGATGAACTGGAGAAAGCAATACTAAAGACCGGCCTTAAAATAGCGTTTTTATGTTGCGGTCCAGCGGCTTCGTGTCTGGCCTATCGGCTAAGCAAACAAGGTGTGCAAACAATCGACGCCGGCAGTATGGGTGGGTTTGTTCTGAAATTATTGAAAACCAATGACAAAAAACATTCTTGACGGCGTCCCTGCGCCCGAGCAGATAAAGACCGTACTTGCTGCGGTTGTTAACGAGGCTCTGCCTGAAGCTGAGCGGTATGCAGCGCGATCTCGCTTACGTGGGATGCTGGCTGTTACGCAGACTATTCCCGCCCGGAAAAAACTCGCAGAAGTGATGCGCTATGTCTTGAGAAAAAACAATGCTTAGAGTAGTGTGTTGGTTGTGGGAATCACAGCCGGGTTATAGAACAAAGTTTTGCGCAGACCATGTCAATACCTTCCGAAACATGGTGGACAGGAACTACCACAGACCTCACGAGGTTGTGTGCATTACTGATATTCCCGCTGGTATTGACAGTCGTGTTCGCATTGTTCCTCTGTGGAACGATTTTTCTCATTTGCAATCTCCTCATGGCCGTCTTCAACCGGCATGTTATCGGCGGATTAAAGCATTTGCGCCAGAGATGGCGGAAGTCATAGGCCCGAGATTTGTTTCGGTCGATCTGGATGTAGTGATACTTGGCGACGTAACTGGGATCTGGGATAGGCCCGAAGATTTTGTCATTTGGAATAGTCCGCTCAAAAAGACCCCCTACAATGGGTCTATGTGGATGATGAACGCAGGAGCCAGAAAGCAGGTCTATGAGCAGTTCCACCCCATCATCTCCCCCGAGCGGGCCAGACGGGCTGGATTTCAGGGGTCGGATCAGGCATGGTTTTCGTATATACTTGGGGATAAGGAAGCTGTGTGGACCAATGCAGATGGGGTACTGGCGTGGACTGCTGACATCAGGCGTAGACGATTCCGCCTGCCGTCCCACGCTAAGATCGTTTTCTTCCAAGGACACGTAGACCCATGGGATGAGTTCGCCATCAAGAACGCACCATGGATAATTGACCATTACCGATAGGAATATTTATATGGCTGGTAGCACAACCGCAGAAATTAATAAACGAGTAATCACGGATTTTCCACTCCACGCAAAAGCCGTGACTCCTAGTGCTAATGTTTTGACTGACTACGACGGGGACGTTCAGTGGATGGTTATTTACGTCGGGGTTGCAGGGACTGTAACTGTTGTTCCGCTCGGTAATGATGACGCCGATACTGTCGTCTATACAGTGCCCGCTGGTGGGGTTGTACCGTGTAGAGTACGTAAAGTTACTGCTGCTACTGCTGGTTCACTTGTGGGGCAGTGGTAATGGCTTTTGGTTGGGGGTTCGGATTTAATCTCTGGGAACAGCTTCGCGTAAAAGCGATACCCGTTACAAATTTATCTATAGTCAGGGCGGCTTTGGGGACAAACGTACCCAGTTTTGGGTATTTTCCTAACGTGTTCACGTTTGGTAATACAGACGGTACTGGTAAATATTATTTTGGAGCAAGTTTTGATAGTGTTACTGTACCACAGGGCACAACAATACTTAGCGCAACATTGGATTTTACTATTCTCTTAGTAACAGGTACTGATGATGTTGATACTGATATTCATGCGGAAAAATCTACGTCTTCGGCTCTTGTAAGCGCGGCTAATTTACCTGAAAGTTGGGTATCTACTACAGCTACATATGATTTCCAAAATACAGAGGGTACTGGAGTTAAGTCTTTAGACGTTAAAGCTATAGTGCAGGAAATAGTCAACCAAGGCGCATGGGCTTCTGGTGGTAGGATAAATATTGCTTTTATCGCTGGTGGTGCGGATACACTTAACCGTCGGTATTCGGGGTTGAATGCCGGACCAACTTTAAACATTAGTTATTAACCATGTTCATTCTTAGCTATGAGTACAAAGAAGATGTTCTTGTTGGCCCAAAACTGGAGCCAGCCACAAAACCGCTTTTTTTCTATGTTCCAAGAGATGAGTTTACAAAACTCGACCAAGAAATTATGATTAACAAACCAGAAACCTATACAGAAAACACCCTTGAGATAGCTATTAAATCCCTCGCTGCCTCTTATTTAGACGCCAAACTAGCTGCTGATCTTAAAAATATATTAATAGAAGCACTGGCTGGTTATATTTATTTCCCCCTTAACACAAGTAAGACTGCAACCGAGCCCATTACCGATGCCTCTCGATCCTAATCCTAGTGTAGTTACCTACATAACTCCCCCTACAGTTGGGAAATTTATGCTAGGCGACTCGTTTGTGCGTCTGATTATGGGTCCTGTCGGTTCTGGTAAATCAGCGGGCTGCTTCATGGAACTTCTCCGCCGCGCCAAGATGCAGGTACCAAACGCTCAAGGCGTGCGCCAGACGAGATTCGCGATTATCCGTAATACTCTCCAGCAATTACGTCAAACCTGCTTGGCCGATATCCAGATGTGGCTAAGCCCTATTGCGCACTTCAAAGTTACCGATGCCACTATTCAGGTGCGAATCTCTCTTAACGACGGTACAAAGGTTGAGTCTGACTGGATGTTGATTCCGTTGGACACTAAAGAAGACCAGCAGCGGCTGTTGTCCCTTAACCTGACCGGCGCGTGGGTTTCAGAGTTCCGAGAGATAAAGCTTTCGATAATTGACGCTATTGCTGGCCGTCTCGGACGATATCCATCGAAGGCGGTGGCAGAGCCTTCATGGTACGGGATCATCGGGGAGTCTAATCCCCCGGATGAAGATTCCGACTGGTACTCGAAACTTGAGATAAATCTTCCTCGCAACTGGAAGTTATACAAACAGCCCGGCGGTATGGAAGCAGGCGCCGAGAATATCGCCAACCTGCCAGATGGTTATTATGAAAATCTCGTAGCCAACAACAACCAAGACTGGGTTGATGTTCACGTCCACTCAAAATATGGCAAATCGCTCAGCGGCCAAGCCGTCTTCCGCGCCAGTTTTAAGCCGGATTTCCATATAACTGACAAGTTGATCGAGCCGGTAGAGAACTACCCGATCATGGTAGGCCAAGATTTCGGCCGCACCCCTGCTAGTTTATTTGGTCAGGTGGATAACCGTGGGCGGTTGGTGGTTATGGGAGAACTGACTTCCGTGGATATGGGGATTGAGCAGTTTGCTGTTTCCGAACTGCGCCCTGCTATTTTTAGAAGTTATATGAACAAGCGCATATTTATGGTCGCAGACCCAACCGGGCAGCATAAAGGGCAAGTGGGGGAGGAGTCTCCGTTTGACTGTCTTAAACGGCTTGGGTTTCAGGTGTACGCAGCACCGTCGAACGATGTAGACGCCAGACTTCGGGCGGTAGAGCAATTATTGTTACGGCAGTCGGATGGTGGACCCATGCTGATTATCAGCAGTCAGGGATGCCCAACTCTGTGTCAGGCAATGCGGTATTGGTATAGATACCGCCGGAAAAATTCTGGTTCGCTGGAGGACAAACCAGAGAAGACACATCCGTGGTCGGATTTGGCCGACTGTCTTCAGTATATGGCGTTGTGTTCTAACGCGGGATACATGGGTAGGGTGATGCACAGACTGGAAGGGAAGACGGCAAAGAAACCGATTTCAGTCAGGGCTTGGACATGATTCCCCTTCTATCACAATCCCACTCGGTTTCTCTTCTCCAGTCTGGATCTGGATGTTTATGTTGAACCCGCTTGTAGCTGCTCCACCACCGTCCGCAGTTTTCTGCGTCCTGCCAGCGAGCATAGCTAGGGTTTTGACTCCATCAATTCGTTGGGCACTGGGTACTTCCCGGTCGTGGATCATCCCGTACAGGGTTGGGATTGAGTCTTCCAAGGCGATCTCCGACTTGACAGTTATCCGCCTGCCAGCATTCATGTCTCCGGCAAACTTCTCCAGAGCTTCTTTAAGCATTTTCCGAAATACGTGGGACTTTCTGAGTAAATTCCACTGCTTGTCGTCGATGTTGTATTTCTTTTTGATCCCGTCGGCGTCTGATAGCCCCGCTGCTAGTTCTGCGCAAATTGAGGCCGATAAGTGCTTAAGTTCCAGATCGGCGTCGAAATTTGCTATTGTGACTGCGGTTCCCATGATTACCTGCTTATACAGTAATTGACATTTTCCTGATTATACTTGCAAAATATACCCTATGGCTACATCTGCGCTTCCCGTCCCAACCAGAACCGGCACGTTGCTGCGGGTTGTATCAAACCAGCAGTTGAACGACTCTGCTAATGCTGCGGAAAAAGCGCGAGTAGCTGCTGAACAGGATTCCGCACCAGTCTCACAATTGGCTCAGCATGTCCGAGCGCGCATGACCGATATGCGCAACTTTAGAAATGCTGAGGGAATTAGTGAAAGGCTATTAAGCGCGTTAAGAACCTATAGGGGCCAGTACGACCCCGCAGTTCTTTCCGCGATTAAGCAATTCAATGGTAGCGAGGTATACGCCCGCGTAACCTCAACCAAATGTAGAGCAGCTACTGCTCTGCTCAGAGACATCTATTTAGGCTCGGATCGTCCTTGGGATCTAGATCCAACTCCGTACCCACAGCTTCCTGAAGATATTGATCGTACTATTCAGGACTTGGTTTCCATGGAGCTTTCTACAAACCAAGCCGCTGGCGTTCCAATAGACCAGCAGGCGGTTAAAGACCGTGTGGATATACTACGTAAGGCTGCCTTGCGTGCGGCTAAGAAGCGAGCATACGACGAAGCAGACGCGGCTACCGATAGGTTGGATGATATCCTTGTTGAGGGCGGTTTCTACGACGCGCTGGCAGAATTCCTGATCGACCTTCCAATATTCCCCTTCGCCTGTATAAAGGGGCCGGTTGTACGCAACGTACAGCAAACTAAATGGGTGAACGGTAGTCCCGTTCAGCAACGCATTCCTAAGATGTTCTGGGAGCGTACAGCACCTTTTGATTTGTATTGGTCCCCCGGCGCAGGTAAGGTGAAACATGCTGACTTCGTAGAGCGAATCCGCCTTTCTAGATCAGAACTCCAGCAGCTTCGCGGCGTGCCGGGGTATAACGATGACGCGATTACACAGGTTTTGGCCCGGTTCTATAACAGTGGGTTCCATGAATGGTGGGATACCATTGATACTGAACGAGCCAACCTTGAGGATAGGGAGCGGTGGTCGCGGACAGCGACTACGTTGATTGACTGCGCTGAGTTTACGGGCAGTGTTTCTGGTCAACTCTTACGGGAGTGGGGGATGCCAGAGGAGAGAGTGCCCGACAAGGCGCAGGAATATTTTGTAACGGTCTGGCTTATTGACAGGTTTGTTATAAAAGCACAGATAAATCCATCTGTGAGTCAACGTGCTCCCTATTACATTTCGTCTTTCGAGAAGATGCCCGGTGCGCTGTATGGGTACGGCCTGCCTGATCTTCTTGAAGACGTACAACAAATCTGCAATGCTGCTGCCAGATCTCTTGTTAATAATATGGGTATTTCGTCCGGCCCGCAGGTAGTCATTAACGATGAAGTTATTTCTCCGGGCGAGAACGACGATATATATCCATGGAAGCGGTGGCATGTTAATTATAGTTTGTATAATAATGCTTCGGCTGAGCCGATTAGTTTCACGCAACCTGTATCAAATGCCGAGCAGCTTCTTGGGGTGTACGAGAAATGGTCGTTGATGGGCGATGAGATAAGCGCCATCCCCCGGTACATGACCGGAAATGAGCGGGTGGGCGGCGCGGGCAGGACGGCATCTGGCCTCGCCATGCTTATGGGAAATGCATCTAAAACCCTCCAGAATGTCGCGGCTTCAATTGATAGGGATGTAATAAGGCCGCTTTTGACACAGTTGTTTGATATGCTTATGCTGACTCAACCAACTATGTTTAGAGGAGACGAGTTGATAGTTGTTAAGGGCGTAAACCATGCCATCAAGCGGGAACAGGATCGTATGCGGCAACTTGAATTCCTGCAATTGACCGCGAACCCGGCTGATATGGCCATTATTGGCCCCGCTGGTAGGGCAAACGTCCTGCGCAGCGTTGCTAACAACCTCGGGCTCGAAGCCGAGAAGACTGTGCCTGACGACGAAGAGATTAAGGCACAGCTTGCTGCTCAGGCACAGGCTCAAGCTGCTGCTGCGGCGGCGGGCGCCGGTGGGCCTCCCGGTCAGGCGCAAGCAGCTAATCAAACTCCTTCTCCGCGTCCTCAACGGGCTGGCCCGGAAGAAGTAAGACGCCCCGTGGAGAAAGAATTCGTAGGTCCTACAGGTAGGCCCGGCATGAGGGCAGGAGGTTAAAATGCGACGTAATCATTCTTACGAAAAGACTTGTAAGCAGATGAAATGCATGGCTGACGGTGGGAGGGTCCGTAAAAAGCGCAAATACGGTGACGGCGGGAAAGTGGAGGGAAAGAAAGCCGCCCCGCCTGTCCGTGTGCCATCTACGCCTCCTAAGCCGGATCCCGAAATGTTGGGTTCTGGCGAAGCCGCAAAGGCTGGAGATATACTTAGAAACCGTAGAAAACAGCAGATGAAAGAGTTGGGTATATAACTACCCAAATAGGGTATAATCGTTCTCGAATGTAGTACATTTGTTCTCAATCTGAGGATCTTAACATGGCAGTTTCTGGTAAGTTTTTGGGGGACACTAAAGGCAATCGCGATGTGGCCACGAACCGCACAAGCGGTTCTAATGGTGGCAGCGGCGAGTCTCACAAAGGTGGGGCTGGTCTTGGTGGAAAATTCGCTGGTGGTACGAAGGGCAACACCGACCTGCCCACCAATCGTACATCCGGTGTATCAACTGGTCATGGCGGTGGCCCGCTTAAAGCTGGCGGGAAAGGTAAGTAACATGGCTAAACACGGTAAATGTGTTAAGGAAGTTAAGCTGTCACGGCTTAGTGGTGTGTACGATGTCACCATTAATAAGGCCGCGCCGGAAGCCCGAATGCATCGCGATCTGTCGAAAGATGGAAAGTCGTATCGCGCTTCTCAGAATGAGACGCCGATGGCCGACGATGAAAAAGCCCGTGCTGAGCGATATGCCGGTATTTTCTATTGAAACTTAATGAGGAAGTAGCACAGGCGCTAACCAATCTCCGTGCGAGCGAGGATTTTGGTCGGGTCCTGAAGTGGGTTGCTGAATACACTGATAAAGAAACTGAAACCTGTATATTGCAAGACGGACTTTTGTTATACAGGGCTCAAGGCGCTGTCGAGGCGCTTAGATCGTTCATGAGATCTTATGCAGAGGCTCCGCAACTCGTTGAGAAACTTAAAACCCAAAATAGGGGGAATACACGATGAGTGCTCTGCCCAAAGCCGTACAAAAGCAGATAGCCGAAGCAAACCGCATAGCTGACGCGATCAGAGGTACGCCAGCTTCTAATGAGACTAACGAAGAGGGCGAAACTACCCCGCCTGTCGTCGCTGGTGAAACTCCAGCCGATAAAATAGAAGACGGGTGGGAACACAGATACAAGGTTCTACAGGGGAAGTACAACAAAGAAGTCCCCCGCCTGCAAGCGCAGATCCGTGATAGATC
>Ga0209342_10003185_pt1 | contig 17340 bp, 18 predicted proteins | sample RifCSP16_2_FD_184023 | JGI IMG/M metagenome (GOLD analysis project Ga0209342, IMG submission 184023) | Soil microbial communities from Rifle, Colorado - Rifle CSP2_sed 16_2 (SPAdes) (version 2) | ecosystem: Environmental > Terrestrial > Deep subsurface > Rock core/Sediment | place: Rifle... | reverse complement strand
CTGCGCCGCCATTAGCCCCTTCCGCGCCGCCCGCAACGAATGTCGTAAGATGGTCGGGGAAGAGCGCTTCCTGGAAGTCTTTGTAAACACGCCTATTGAGGTTTGCGAACAGCGCGACGTAAAAGGTCTGTATGCCAAAGCCCGCCGCGGGGATATCAAGGGCTTCACGGGGGTAGATGACCCTTACGAGGCGCCTCCAAACCCGGAGATCATGGTGGATACAGTAAAGAACTCTCCCGAGCAGAATGCCCGGCAGATCGTTCAATACCTGGAAGAACGCGGCTTGCTGCTGCCCACAACCAACCACCGGGCCGAAAAAGCTGCATAATTAAGGGGCAGCTCTGCCCCGATAAATGGCAAACCTGGCTAAGTCCTTTGACTTGAGTGGCCGCGTCGCCGTGGTAACCGGCGGCGCCGGTCTGCTCGGGCGCCAGTTTTGCACGACGCTGGCCGAGGCGGGAGCTGCGGTGCTGGTTGCCGATATAAATCAGGCGGCAGCCCAGCAGCTTGCCAAAAATTTGCTTGCGTCCGGCCAAAAGGCCGCGGCGCAAGCCGCCGACGTTGGCGATCCGGCCTCCGCGCAGGCCATAGTCGCCGCAGCCGTGCGGCAATTTGGCCGTCTCGATATTCTGGTTAATAGCGCCGCTCTCGATCCCAAATTTGACCAAACTGGCCAGGGCAAACACAGCCGCGCCTTCGAAGACTATCCCCTTCCAGCCTGGGAAGCCGCTTTGCGGGTCAATCTCACCGGGGCCTTCCTTTGCTCTCAGGCTTCCGTCCAGCACATGTTGAAGCAAGGCGGCGGAGTCATCATTAACCTCTGTTCCACCTACGGCCTTGGCGGGCCGGACCAGCGCATCTATCAGAAGCCGGGGGAGGCCCCGCAATACAAGCCCGTCGATTACAGCGTGACGAAGGCCGGCATCCTCGGGCTGACCAAATACCTGGCCACTTATTACGGGGAAAAGAACATCCGCGTTAATGCCCTTACACCCGGCGGCGTTTTCAACGCCCACGACGAGCAGTTCACTCAGGCTTATTCAGCTCGCACGGTGTTGGGACGCATGGCCCAACCCGAAGAGATGAACGGCGCTCTGCTCTTCCTGGCCTCCGATGCATCCAGCTATATGACAGGGGCAAACCTGGTGGTGGATGGAGGATGGACAGCTTGGTGAGCGCGAAACGACTCGAGGTCCTGGCTATTGTGCCGGCGCGTGGCGGCTCGAAAAGCATCCCTCGCAAAAACGCCCGTCCCTTTCTGGGCCATCCTTTACTGGCCTACAGCATTGCGGCCGGCTTGCAAGCCAAAAAGGTGAACCGGGTGATCGTCTCAACCGATGACCAAGCTCTGGCTGACCTTGCCCGCAAATACGGCGCTGAAGCGCCCTTCTTGCGACCTGCCGAGTATGCGCAAGATGACACGCCAGACCTTCCCGCCTTTCAGCATGCATTGCGTTGGCTGGCTAAGCACGAAAAGTATCGCCCGGATATTGTCGTGCAATTACGCCCGACCTCTCCTTTGCGCCCTAGGGATCTGGTCGACCGCGCCGTGGAGACTCTGCTCACCCATAAAAACGCAGATTCCGTTCGCGGGGTAGTTCCTGCCGGACAGAACCCTTATAAGATGTGGACCTTCGCTAAAAATGGTTCCATGCAGCCCTTGCTGAAGACCAAAAGCATTCGTGAGCCCTACAATGCGCCGCGCCAGAGATTGCCGCAGACCTATTGGCAAACCGGCCATATCGACGCGATCCGTACTGCCACTATCCTCGAAAATAAGAGCATGAGCGGCGACGTGATCTGGCCGCTGCTCATTGACGCGCGCTACGCTGTGGATATCGATACGCTCAAAGATTGGAGGCGCGCAGAAGGACTGGCAGCCAGTAACGAACTCGACCTTGTACGTCCGGGAGCGGCTCCGCGGCCGCTGCCAAAGCGGGTTAAATTGCTGGTCATGGATTTTGACGGCGTGCTGACCGATAACCGCATCTGGGTGGATGAAGTGGGCAAAGAACAGGTGGCCGCCAACCGCAGCGACGGCTTGGGCATCTGGATGCTCGCGCAAGCCGGGGTGGACGCTGTGGTGATCTCCATGGAAGAGAACCCGGTGGTGGCTGCCCGCTGTAAGAAACTGGGCATTCCATACAAAAAAGGAATTGAAAACAAAGGGCCAGCCTTGAAGGAGCTCCTAGCCGAGCGCTCCGTTTCCCCAGAGGAAACTGTCTTCCTGGGCAACGACACCAACGATCTGCCTTGCTTCCCATTGGTGGCTTGCGGAATTGCCGTAGCGGACGCACACCCTGAGGTATTGGGGAAGGCGGATCTCGTTTTGAGCAAACGTGGCGGCCAGGGTGCTGTGCGCGAACTGTGTGACCTGATCCTGGCGAATAACCCCAAGGAGACTAAATGAAGCGCGAGCTACGCATTGGCAAGCAGCTTGTCGGCGAGGGATATCCCACATTCATCGTGGGCGAGATCGGTATCAACCACAACGGCGATATTGAAATTGCCAAGCAGTTGATCGACCTGGCCAAGTGGGCTGGCGCCAATGCGGTCAAATTTCAAAAACGAACCCCTGAACTGGCTGTCCCTGCCGATCAAAAAGATAAAATGCGCGAGACTCCCTGGGGTTACATTAGTTATTTGGACTATCGTCGCAAAGTGGAGTTTAGTGAAGCGCAATATCGCCAGATCGAAGTCCATTGCAAACAAAAAGGCCTGGATTGGTTTGTTTCCGTATGGGACGACGAGTCGGTGAATTTCATGGAGGCATTCGACACCCCCTGTTACAAAGTGCCCTCCGCTTGTCTGACCGACCATAATTTGCTCGAGCAACTTAGAAAAACGGGCAAACCCATTATCCTCTCCACGGGCATGTCAACCATGGAACAGATCAAGGCCGCGGTTGAGGTATTGGGTGTCGATAACCTGATGCTGACCCACACCACCAGCACCTATCCTTGCGAGCCGGAAGAACTGAACCTGCGCATGATTGACACCTTACGCCAGGCCTTCCCGGTGCCCGTGGGGTATTCAGGGCACGAGGTTGGCCTGGTGATTTCAGCCGTGGCGGTGGCCCTGGGAGCTTGCCTGGTGGAGCGTCACATCACCCTGGACCGCGCCATGTGGGGAAGCGACCAGGCAGCCTCGGTGGAACCAGGCGGCCTGCAGCGGTTGGTGAAATATATCCGCGTTACCGAGCAGGCTTTAGGCGATGGGAATAAACGTGTGTACGACAGCGAAAAACCCTCGCTGCAGAAGCTCAGACGCGTTCAATAGGGCATGATCGCGCCATTGGGCGCACAGGCGACTTGTTCAAACGCATTGTCTCGAAATTTCAAAGCTGGAAAACTAATCGCCGTATTGCCCGGCTAGCCCGCGGTGTTGCGCGCCGCGCCGACCCCGATAGCGGGGCGCGTCCCGTAATCTTTTTCAACGCTTCGGCTCGCCTTGGCCACCTGAGCCAGAATGCCGCTTTTTCTTTGCTGGCATCCTGGGGCTTACGCTTGGCCGGGCTGCGTATTATTCACTTTGTATGTAATCGCGGCATGAGCCGCTGTGTGCTGGGCACCAACCCCGATAACCCGGCCCAGCCACCGCCTTGCGCGGCCTGCGTGGCACAATCCGAGCGCGTGTTTGCCGGCGCCGAGGCCCGCTGGTTCAGCTATCAAGAAGATCCCGGTTTAGCCCGTGCCTTGGAAGGCTTGGCTCTCTCGGATTTGAGCAAGTTCACACATGCTGGTTGGCCTCTGGGGGAGCTGGTGCTGCCCGGGCTTCGCTGGGCTCTGCGCCGCCACCACCTGCTGGACGATGAACCCACCCGTTTCCTTTATAGGCAACACATTCTCTCCGCTTTCAATGTCGGCAAGGAGTTTGAGAAACTGCTCGAAGAAACTACCCCGCAGGTCGTGGTGCTCTTCAACGGCATCATGTACCCTGAAGCCGTGGCGCGCTGGCTGGCCAGGCAGCGCGGCCTGCGTACCGTTACCCACGAAGTAGCTTTGCTGCCGCTCTCCGCATTTTTTACCGAGGGGCAGGCTACTGCCTATCCGATGGACATCCCTGCCGATTTTCAATTGAACCCCACGCAGAACCAGCAACTTGATGCTTATCTGCAGGAGCGGTTTCAGGGTCAATTTACCATGGCGGGTATTCGCTTCTGGCCCGATATGCAAGACCTGGGTACTGACTTGCTGGAGAAAATTTCCAAATTCAGAAAGGTCGTGCCGGTCTTTACCAATGTAATCTTCGACACCAGCCAGATACATGCCAATACCCTGTTCCCCCATATGTTCGCCTGGTTGGATCAGGTGCTCGAATTAATTAGAGCTCACCCCGACATCCTGTTCGTTATCCGCGCCCATCCAGATGAAATACGCCCCGGTACCCGCAAACAAAGCCGGGAGAGCGTTCAAGGCTGGGTGCAAGCCAGAGGGGTGGACAAATTAGCCAACGCGGTCTTTGTGGAATCGGGTTCTTACCTTAGCTCCTATGCGCTCATCCAACGCGCCCACTTTGTGACGGTCTATAACTCCTCCATCGGCCTGGAAGCTTCGATCCTGAACAAGCCCGTGCTTTGCGCCGGCGCGGCGCGTTACACCCCGTACCAGACCGTGTTTTATCCAGGCTCTGCTGCGGAGTACACACGAGTAGCGCGAGAATTCCTGGGCGCGGAAAAAGTGGACCAACCTGCTGAATTCGTTACGGAAGCGCGCCGGGTTTTGTATTTCCAACTCTTCCGCACCGCGCTGCCTTTTGGCGATTATTTGCTAGCCCACTCGCGGATGGGTTATGTGGAGCTTAAATCTTTCCCGATCGAAAGCCTGCATCCTCAACATTCCCCTGCCATCCAGGCCATCCAGGCCGGCGTTGTAAACGGCGACCCTTTTCTGGTATAAGACTCAAATGCCCTCAATCATGAACGAGAGCGCTCTATTGGAGGATCTCCGCAGCCTGATGGCCGAAATTTTCCGCGTTGCCCCCGACCAAATCGGGCCGGAAGCCCAGTTAGGCGAACTGCCGCAATGGGATTCCATGGCTCACATGGATTTGATGGTGGCTTTGGAATCGCGCTTCGGCATCGAGATCTCAGCCGAAACCATCAGCCAGTTGACTAGTTTTCCGTCTATCCATGCTCACATAAAGAACCGCTCGCATGTCTGAACACAACTTTTCCGTGCCAGCTACTATCCCCGCCCATTTACGGTCGCAGGTGCAAGCCAAGCTTGCTTATGTGGACGAGAATATTTCAGGCGCGGCCATTTCCCAGGACGGTGCCAGTATCCTTTTGCAGTTACGTTCCCCGGTCAACCAACCGGCGCTTGCAGACTTGGAAGCCAGGCTGCAAAGTGTAGTGATCGAAATGACCAAGGGGGCGGTACCGCCCAAGGTTGAAGTGCTGGAAGACCACCTGCAGCGTCCTGTCCCCTTCAGCGCCGATCCCATGCCTGAACTGCTGGCTAACGGCGAGGTCAGCCGCGAGCATGCCGGTATCTACTCGCTGGGTCCTTTGCTTACGCGCCTGATCGGGATATTCGAGACCTATTTTTTGCAGCTAGCAGCCGAATTTGAGGCACAGCCACAGCGTTTTCCGACGCTGATTTCGGCCGAGAAACTGGGGCGGGTGAACTACTTTCGCGCCTTCCCTCATTCCTTAACGTTCGCCACTCACCTGCGCGAAGACTTGCATGTGATCAATGACTTTGCCGAGCACGCCAGCTATGAGACCGAGGGACTGAATGCCCCCCAGGCCTCCTTTTCCAAGATCCAGGCGCTGCTTTCCCCGGCGGTTTGCTACCACCTCTACTTCGCCCTGGCCGATAAGCCGCTGCCGGGCGGCAAGTTAGCTGCTACCGCCGTCGGCCATTGTTTCCGTTACGAATCCAGCAACCTGAACACGTTGGAGCGCATGTGGGATTTCACCATGCGCGAGATCATCTTTGTGGGCTCCGCGGATTTCGTGCTGCAAAACCGCGAGCGCGCCCGCCAACACGTGGCCACCTTCCTGGAGCGCATCGGGTTGGCTTATAAAGTGGAGAGCGCCAATGACCCCTTTTTTGTCGGGGAATTTCGCAAGCAGGCTGCTTTCCAAAACGCCTTCCAGCTTAAATATGAAATTCGCGCCCGCCTGCCTTTCAAGGATGACACCTTGGCGGTCGGCTCCTATAACTATCACCAGGATTTCTTTGGCCGCCACCTGAACATCTCTTTGCCTGACGGCAAGCCGGCCCACACCGGTTGTGTGGCCTTCGGCTTGGAGCGACTGGCCTATGCCTTTCTGTGTCAGTTCGGTCTGGACCCGGCTGCCTGGCCTGCTCCGCTCCGCGAGGCCCGGCATGGCTGAGCTCCAGGTACGCCAGGCTGCAACCGGGGATTTTGTTGCAGTCGCCGCGGCTTGGAACAAGCTGCAGGAGTTCCACCGCACCTTGGGATTGGCTTTCACTTTGCATGCCGATGCTTCTGAAAGATGGCTGGCTTCTTTCCAACGCACCTTGGGCCGCTTTAGTTTTTTATGGGTTGTCGGTCCTCCGGGTCAGGCCGATGCGTTTTTATTGGCACGCGTAAAACAAAGCCCGCCGTTCCTGGGAGCCGTTCAAGTGGGAGAAATTAGCGATCTCTATGTTGATGATAGTCTGCGCGGCTCCGGCGCTGGAACGGCTTTGGTGGAAACTGCCCTGCGTAAGTTCGAGGAGCTTGGCCTACATTCAGTGGAAGTGCAAATCCAGGCCGGCAATGCGGCCGGGTTGGACTTCTGGGTCAAACAAGGTTTCTTTCAGGACCTCACCTTGGTGCGCAAGATGTTGAAGGTTTAGCCATGCCGCTGCCTGACCTGACCCGTTCCGATTTGGATCACGCGCTTCGCAGCGTTGGCGTGCAACCCGGCGATGGGCTGCTGGTGCACTCAGCCTTGCAATTGCTCGGGAGCCCAGCAGGCGGTCTGCAAATGGTCTGCGATGCCATCCTCGAGCTGATTGGTCCCGAAGGCACGCTGGTCGTGCCAACTTTCCCCTTTGCCTTCAGCCGCGGCGCGGACTATGACCCGCAGACCACACCCTCCCAGAGCATGGGCGCCTTCTCGGAATTCGTTCGCCAGCTTCCCAAAGCGCAGCGCACTCTGCATCCCATGCAGTCACTGGCCATAGTGGGTAAACACGCTGTGGACTTGGCCCAGCGTGATACCCCCTCTGCTTTCGATGACGGTTCGGCTTTCGACCACATGCTGCAATTGGGATTTAGACTGCTCTTGCTGGGCGCTGATATTCAAGCTGCCTCCATCGCCCACTACAGCGAGCAGCGCGCCCAGGTGCCCTACCGCTATTGGAAAGATTTCACCGGGCGTATCAAGGTGGGCGATTCGTGGGATTCGAAGACCTACCGCATGTTTGCGCGTGACTTGGATCTGGACCCACAGCTCCGGCTAACCCCTATTCAACGCGCCCTGGAAGCCGGCGGCCATTGGCACGCCACGCATCTGAACTTTGGCGATGTCGCCTGTTGCACCCTTTCAGCCTTTGTGCTCGCCACGGATGCCATCCTGGCCGCTGATCCCTGGGCGCTGGTGGCCAACCGGCCTCAGCAGGCGGGGCGCTGAGATGGCCACTATGCTGGAGTTGATCGAGGAGCTCTGGTTCCTCAAGCGCGACCTTGTCTCGGAGGGTTACGACCGCGCCCTGGCTCGCCTGGCCGCCGAGCTCCCCATGACCATCCACGAGGCCCCCTCAGGCGCCAAAGTGTGGACCTGGACTATCCCCGAAGCCTGGACTTGCCATGAAGCTTATCTGGAAGCTTTGGACGGAACGCGTTTGATTGACGTGGCTAATCACCCCCTGCATGTCGTCTCCTATTCGCTGCCTTTCGAAGGGGAAGTGAGCCGCGAAGAATTGTTGCAGCATTTGCATGTGCATCCCCATCGCCCCGATGCCATCCCCTACGTGTTCAAGGTTTACCAACGCGATTGGGGTCTATGCGCCTCACAGACCTTGCGCGATGCGCTCAAAGACAAACGCTACCGCGTCGTCATCCATACGGAATTTACCCCAGGCACCCTTAAGGTCGGAGAAGTCGTCGTCCCCGGTGAGCGCGACGAATGCTTTATGGTTGCCACCCACCTTGACCACCCGGCCATGGTCAACGATGACCTGTCGGGTGTCGTGGTTGGCTTGGAAGCAGCCCGGCGCCTGCTGTCCGGACCCAAGCCGCATTACACCTATCGCTTCCTCTTTTTACCCGAGACGCTGGGTTCCATCGCTTACCTCAGCCAGCATGACTACCTGATCCCAAAGATGCTCGGTGGTTTGTTCTTGGAGATGCTGGGCAATGACGCTCCCCACGCTCTGCAGACTTCCTTTCAGGTTGACAGCGCGGCTGACACCTGCTTGGTCGCTGCCCTGCGCGGCGCCGAACCGGATGCTTATGTGGGTGCTTACCGCACCATCATCGATAACGACGAACGCCAATTCAATGCCCCCGGGGTGCGCGTGCCCATGCTCTCGCTTTCCCGCGTGGTCAATCCCTACTTGCCCGAATCGCGTTTTTATCCTTATCCCGAATACCATTCCAGCCTGGATACGCCTGCCATCGTCTCCGCCGATCGCCTGGAATCTTCTGTAAAGCTGGTGCTTGAACTCCTGTCCGCCTTCGACCACAATCGCTACATCGTCAATCGCTTTAAAGGTGAGGTCTTCGCTTCGGGATACGGTCTGTGGGTGGACTATAAAGCCGATGCCGCCGCCCATAAACGCCGCTTCGAGATCATGGACCGCTGTGATGGCACCCGCCGTCCCGCCGATTTTGCCAAGGAACTCGGTCTAACTTTCCAAGAGATATGGGCGCTTGTAGAAAAATTGCTGGAGAATGACCTGGTCTTTCTTAGCCATACTCCGCAGCCAACCGATCCCCATCTCGCTTAACCATGTCCCTAATCGCTGAAGTCAAGCAACCCTTCAAGCTGGTGCGCTGGCGGCTGCGCCGGGCACAAGCCGCCCGCCGTTGGGGCGCCGCGACGTTGGAGCGCATGCCGGTAGTCATCGGTAACGCCATTCCCAAATCCGGCTCGCACTTGCTCATCCAGATCTTGCTTGGGCTCACCCGCCTTGGCCCCTTTGTGGATCCCGGCATGCCGCCGCTCAACCGCTCGGCCAGCAATCGCAATCTGTCTGAAGCCAGCATAGTGGTTAACCTTGACCGCCTTAAGCCCGGTGATATCACCTATTGCTACCTGCATGCCCGCCAGCCGTACCTCGCGCAATTGACTCGCTCTGGCACTGCGGCTTTCTTCATCTATCGGGACCCGCGCGACATGGTCGTCTCGCAGGTCTTCTATGCCACTGAAATGCAACCAGACCACGGTATGCACGCTTACTACACCAGCCTGTCCAGTATGGAGGAACGCCTTAATGTCGCCATCCAGGGGCTGCAGGCGCCTACCGCGCAGCTCTCCTCCATACACGCTAAATACGAAGCCTACATTGCCTGGTTGGATCAACCCGAAGTCCTATGTCTGCGCTACGAAGATCTGGTTTTGAACCGGCCGGACGCCCTGGGCCGCATCTTGGACCACCTCGCCGCCCGCGGCTTTCAACCGCAGCCGCCGCGGGCCGAAGCCATTGCCGCCCTCAGCGCCGCCGTGGCGCCCGGCGCCTCGGGTACCTTTCGCCGCGGGCAGCCCGCCGAATGGCGCCGGCATTTCACCGTCGAGAACAAACACGCCTTTAAAGCTGCAGCGGGAGATCTCTTGCAACGCCTTGGTTACGAGCAGAGCGACCAATGGTGAGTCCCGCTTTGCTGGCGCGGCTGGCGCGCCGTCGCCTGCGGCGTATAATTGCGCAGCAAGCCTTCCCCGAGGTTCCGATTAAGCAGATGCCTGTTCTGTTCGGGAATTCCTTCCCGAAGAGCGGCACGCATCTGCTCACTCAGATCCTGGCGGGGTTTACCCGGCTGGGACCCGTGGCTGAAAGCGGCTTGCCGCCTGTGCTCACCTTCGAAGGAGAAAGTGGCCGCCCGCGAACGCTGAATGCCATTCTCACTGACTTGGCGCGGCTACTGCCCGGCGATATTGGCTATGGTCATGTGCATGCTATTCGCGAAGTGCTCCAGGCATTATGCCGAGATGGCGTGGCGCCGTATTTCATCTACCGCGATCCGCGTGATGTGGTGGTTTCGCATGTGTTCTATGTCACCGAACTCAACAACCATCACGTCCACCACGATTACTACGTCAACCAACTGAAAGATTTCGACCAGCGCTTGGAAGTCAGCATCCTTGGCCGGCCCGAATTCGAGCATCCCTTCCTGGATATCCGCGCCCGGTTCGAACCCTATTTGCCTTGGCTGGAACGCCATGAAGTGCTCACGTTGCGTTACGAGGCACTACTTCAAAACACCCAGCTTGAGCTAGGTCGCATCTTTGATCATGCCTTGAGCCGGGGTTTCATTTACCGCGGCGACCGCTCCACAGCCATCGAGTCCTTGACCCAAAGCATCAAACCTCAAGAATCGCCCACCTTCCGCAGCGGCCAGGCTGGCGGCTGGCAGCAGCATTTCACCATCCAGCACAAGCATCTCTTCAAGCAGGTGGGCGGCGACCTCTTGATCCGGCTGGGTTACGAGCAAAATCAGAACTGGTAAGATTCAAACATGCCTGCCAAGAGCTCTAAAAGACCGCAAATTTCCGTCATTATTCGCGCCTTTAATGAGGAAAAGCACCTCGGTCAGCTACTGGAAGCCATCGCGCAGCAGACTTTTCGCAACTATGAACTCATTCTGGTGGATTCCGGCTCTACCGACCGCACCCTGGCTATTGCCGCCCGCTATCCGGTCAAGGTCCTGCATATCAAGCCCGCCGAATTTACTTTCGGCCGTTCGTTGAATCTCGGTTTGCAAGCGGCGCGCGGCAGCCTGGCAGTGGTTGCCAGCGCCCACGTCTTACCCCTTAGTCGGGACTGGCTCAAGCAGCTGATTGCCCCTTTCGAAGACCTCAAGGTCGCCGTGGCCTACGGCAAACAGCGCGGCGGCACCGGTAGTCGCTTTTCCGAAGCCCAGCATTTTTTGCGCTGGTTCCCGGAGCGATCCAACCTGGATCAGCCCAATGCCTATTGCAACAACGCCAACCTGGCGCTGCGCCTGACCCTGTGGAAAAAGCAACCCTTCGACGAAACCCTGACTGGCCTTGAGGACCTGGCTTGGGCTTCAGCCTGGCGTGAACGCGGCTACAAGGTGGTCTACGTGGCCAAGGCCGGTGTCGCTCACCTGCACGAGGAAAGTGCGGCCCAGATAGTGAACCGCCATCGCCGTGAAGCCATTGCCCTCAAACGCATCCTGCCCGCCAGTCGCTTCGCCCTGTGGCATTTCGCCAGCTTGTTCCTGCGCTCCGTGTCTTCCGATTTCGCAGCCGCCTGGCGCCAGCGCGCCTTTTTTCGCCACGTCTTCGGGATCATCCCCTTTCGGTTTTTGCAATATCTGGGAACTTACCTCGGCTACCACGATGTGGTGGATCCCAGCGCAAAGTTGAAGCAGGTCTTCTACTATCCTCCGGGTTCCCTGGAAGACCGTTTGCAAAAAAAGAACGCCAAATCCATTGAGGAGGCCAGCCGCAAGTCGGCCAAGGCATGATCGCGAGCCCTCCCCGCATCGTTGCCCTGGTGCCCATGCGCGATTATTCCGAGCGCGTGCGCGGCAAGAACTACCGCCCGCTGGCCGGCTGGCCATTGTTCCATCACATCCTGCTCGCCCTGCAGGCCTGCCCCGAGCTTGCGGATATCGTGGTGGACACCGACAGCCCGACCATCAAACAGGGCTTGGCCGAACATTTCCCACGCGTATTGATATTAGACCGCCCCGAATCTCTGCGCAGCGGTGAAGTTCCCATGAATGCCATCTTGCTCCACGATACGGAACTGGTGCCCGCCGATTTCTATTTACAAACCCATAGCACCAATCCGCTGCTTCGCCCTCAAACCATCTCTGCTGCCATCTTGGCTTTCATTGCCAACCTCGCCACCAGGGATTCCCTGTTTGGCGTCACTGAGTTGCGCACCCGCCTCTACGATCAGGACGGCCGCTCCCTCAATCACGATCCGCGCGAATTGTTGCGCACCCAGGATCTTGCTCCCGTGTATGAGGAAAACTCCTGCCTCTATATTTTCACGCGGGAAAATTTGCTGAAATACGGCCACCGCATCGGCCAGGCCCCGCTCATGTTTCCCGTGCCACGCGATGAGGCGCTGGATATCGATGAGGAGCTTGATTTTCAGATAGCCGATTTCCTCATGCGCCAACGCCCGGCTGTCTAATACCCCCATGCCACTTGTCGTCTTGCTCTCCGCACCATATATGCTGGACAAACCCGAGCGGTACGAACCGCTTTTTGCCCGCTATGGCATCCAATTACTCATCCCCGAAGTGCATGAGCGCCTTGAAGCCGCCGAGCTGCTGAAGTTTGCCGGGCAGTTTGACGGCGCCATTTGCGGGGATGACCGCTTCACCGCCGAGGTGCTGGCTGCCTGCCGGCCGCGCCTCAAGGTTATCTCCAAGTGGGGCACGGGCATCGATTCCATCGACCTGGCCGCTGCCGCAAAACTGGGCATCCCCGTGCGCAATACGCCGGATGCCTTTACCGATGCCGTAGCCGATTCGGTGTTGAGCTATGTGCTCGCTTTCGCCCGCCAGACTCCCTGGTTGGACCGCGCCGTCAAAGCTGGGTATTGGAGTAAGTTGGCCGGCCGTTCCCTTGCGGAGTGCACCCTGGGGGTGATCGGGGTGGGGCGCATCGGCAAAGCCGTGCTGCGCCGCGCTCAGGCTTTCCGGCCGCGTTTGCTGGGGAATGACGTTATTGAAATGCCGGCCGAGTTTCTGGCGGAAGTGAATGTGCGCATGACTACGCGGGATGAAGTGCTGGCGCAATCAGATTTCATCAGCTTGAACTGCGACCTGAATCCAACCAGCCGCCACATCATCGATGCCGCCGCCCTCGCCAGGGTGAAACCCAGCGTGGTGCTGATTAACACTGCCCGTGGCCCGCTGGTCCAGGAGCCCGCCTTGGTGGAAGCGCTGCGCAGTGGCAGGCTGGCCGGGGCTGCCCTGGATGTCTTCGAGGAAGAGCCGTTGCCTGCCGATAGCCTGCTGCTCAGAATGGATAACGTGATGTTGGCTCCACACAATTCGAACGCCAGCCCCTCCGCCTGGGCACGCGTGAATTTCAACACCATCCGTAATTTGCTGGAGGGATTGGGCTTGGATGCCAGCAAACTGCGGCCTGAAGATCTTCCGCCGTTAGCCTAATTCGCAAGGGTGACGCCTGCGTCCCCTACTTTCCTGAAGTGCCGTTCTGTGAGGTCCCGCGCATTCTGGTCCGCATCAAAACATTTGCCTTAGTTGTTTACATGTGTGGCAAAACCAGCTACCCAAGCTGATCGTTTGGCAGGATGCATTACCCAATCAGAGGGGACATTTATCACTCGTTTTGTGTCATTATTCACGAATAATGACCTATGTCGGCGTGATAGTGCCGGTGGAATGTCCCGCGCCCAGTTAGAAAAGTAATTGGAGGCGAACATGTTCATCAATATCATTCACTTTTCTCCCATCAAGCCAGGTAGGATGCTGAGTTTCGCGAATGGTTTGCATGGTCTAACGCGGAGTACGCCAAGCACAAGGGCTTCATAAGCCGCAGGTTGCTAAAGCCGCGTGAGGACGGCAACTACGTGGGCCTGGTGGAACATGAAAGCTACGATTCCTTCATGGCAATGCATACCAGTTCCACACAAGCAGAAGCGAATAAACGTGTAAAGCCCTTGCTCGACGGAAGCCCAACTCCTGAATTTCTGGAGGTGGTTGCGAAGTAGATAGAAGTGCTTGAACGAGCGGAAACCGTCCCACTGGAGACATCCTCATGACGGAATCAGCAGATATACGCAGTCTAAAAATAGCCCTGGGGGCATATGCCCTTGTCTTCGCCCTGAAATTGGCTGTCTATTTTATGAGCGGGGTAATGGCCCTGATGGCCGAAGCGCTGCACACCTTGAGCGATATCTTTGTTTCCAGCTTTTTGCTGGCGGCGGCCTATTATTCACGCAGATCAGCCGATCAAGAGCATATGTTCGGTTATGGCCGGGCGCAAAACATCGCCGCCTTGGTAGCCGCAACCCTGTTTATCTCCTTCGCCAGCTACAAACTCTATGAAGAGGCAATTCCACGTCTCTTTACTTCTGGGGAAGCCGCATATCAAAACCTTTGGCTGGCGATCGGAGTGATCGTGGTGTCCATGCTCATCGCCGCGGTGCCACTAATTCAACTTTACCGACAAAAGACACGCGGGGCCGTCGCAAAGGCGCAATTTATGGAGTCAATCAACGACGAGTTGGGCCTCGTGGCTGCGCTGATCGGCACCTTCTTCATCATCTGGGATATCCCCATCGCCGACCCCATCGCTTCCATCGGTGTAGCCACCATCATCGCTTACAACGGCATCAAGCTGTTTCTTGAAAACTGGAATCTGCTATTAGGCCGTTCGCCCGGGAGTGAATATCTTGAAAAGATCAAGAAGATAGCGTTGGCGGTTCCCGGCGTGCTGGGTGTCCATGATCTACGCGCCGAGTACATTGGGCCTGACGTTATCCATGCCGGGATGCACATTGAGGTTCAGCGCGGGACGCCGATAGAGGAGGCGGATCGCATTTCTGCAGAGGTGCAAAAAGGCATCCACGAAGACATGGAATCCGGGTTCTGCATCATCCATGTGGACCCAGCTGGTCAGGATTTCTGCTGACTGTTTCCCACCCTTATTTACAGGAGGTTTTGAGTCATGCCACCCCATTGTGATACCCTGGACGGCCCGGTCGTCACCGCGGCTAAAAAGGCCTTGGAGGCCCGGAATGTCGATCTCATCCTGCCCTATGTCCCCAAGAAGGATGAGGCTGAGATCATTCGCTCCTTCGAAAAAGTAATGAAAATCCGTAAGGATGAAGGCGCGCGCGAGATTGCCGACCTGTATTTCTTCGAAACCGTAGTCCGCGTTCACCGCATGGGCGAAGGTGCGTCCTACACAGGCCTGAAACCTGCCGGACTTAACGAAGGGCCGGTTATTCCTGTGGCCGAGAAGGCCCTTGAGAGCGGCTCGCCCGACGAACTGATCAATATAATCTCCGAAATGGTACGCGAGCAAGTAACCCATCGGCTCCATCACGTGATGCACCTGAAGGAGTATGCCAGTCAAAGCGTGGACGCTGCCAGAGAGTACGTGGAAGCCATGCTCGGTTTGCAGGTGTGGGCGCATGCGATCCATGAGCGCATCCATGGCGAAGCCCATGCCGGCCACGAGCACGCGCACGGCTAATACTCTCGAATAAAACATTCCATCTGCCTTTCAGATGTTCGGCAGGTGAATGGACTGGAAACGAGAAGTTACGCGGAAATTGCGCGTGAACAACACTGGCGAACTTGCTCATTGCCAGCATCTAGGATTTTGAATCTCGGGCAGCATACATTGCCCTTATTCACGACGTGTCATTGTGAGGAGCGTAAGGCGGCTAAGTCCCGCCGTTGCGCCCCGAAGAATCCCATGAGCTTGGATCCAGAGGGCGGGGCGTCAATTCCCCACCGCGCTGGTCTTCCTTAGATAAAATACCCCTATGGCTAAAACCCGAACAGTGCTGATCACCGGTGCCGCGGGTGGCGTGGGTCGCGCCACCGTGGCCTTGTTCCTCGAGGAAGGCTGGCGTGTGCTGGCGGTCGACCTGTCTCCGTTCCCCCAAGGTCCCCTGCTTAAAGGCGCTCACTTTTTCAAGGCCGATATCTCCATCGCCCAGGAAGTGCAAGCTCTCGCAGATAGCCTGGGTAGCCAGGTGGCCGGCGGCCTGCATGCCCTGGTCAACAACGCCGCCGTGCAGATCATCAAACCGCTGGTCGAGACTACCTCCGAGGAATGGGACCAGGTGCAGGCGGTCAATTTGCGCGCTCCCTTCCTGCTGGCGCGCTCCTTCCACGCCGCCCTGAAAAAAGCCAAAGGCGCCATCGTCAACGTGTCTTCCGTGCATGCCCTGGCTACCTCGGCGCAGATCGGCGCGTATGCCAGCACCAAGGGCGGGCTGCTGGCGCTGACCCGCAGCATGGCCATCGAATTCGCCGCGGATGGCGTGCGCGCCAACGCTGTGCTTCCGGGTGCCACGGATACGCCCATGCTTGCCTCCGGTCTCAACCGTCCGCATGTCAAAGGCGGCACTGCCGCCAAACGCAAGGCCCAATTGGCGAAGAAGATCTTGCTCAAACGGCTGGCTGCACCTGAAGAGATTGCCCGCGTCATTTACTTTTTGGCTGATTCGAAGCAGTCCAGCTACATCACCGGCCAATCCATTGTGGCCGACGGGGGTGTATTAGCCCGGCTCAGCAGCGAATGAGTTCATCCCGAGAGACTCTCAAGCGCCTGGCGCCAGCCCCCCTCTGGCGGCTGGGGCGCGCCACCTGGTTAGCGCTCAAGCATGCCGCGGCCTGGCCGCAAGCCACTTTCCATCCTTGGCGAAGGGTTAGCCTGCGGCGCCTGGCGGCCCTCAAAGACAGCCAGCGCGGCCGGCGCGCTTTTATCCTCGGCAACGGTCCCAGTTTGGCGCGTACCGATGTGAGCCAATTAGCGGGCGAGGCCAGCTTCGGCATGAACCGCGTCTACCTGGCTTTCCCCGAATGGGGCTTTCAAACCTCATATTTTGTATGCGTGAATGATCTGGTCATCGAGCAATCCGCCCCAGACCTGGCCACTCTAAGCATGCCCAAGTTCCTCTCCTGGCATTCGCGCCGCCTTGTGCCGCTGGATGCGCACACGATCTTTCTGCACACCACGTACGAAGGCCCGACTTTTGCTCGTGATGCGCGCGGCCGTCTGTGGGAAGGCGCCACCGTCACTTACATTGCGCTGCAATTAGCTTTCCACTTGGGCTTCGACCCGGTCATCCTCATCGGGGTGGACCACAGCTTCTCCTCCAAAGGGAAACCCAACACCACGGTAATCTCGCAGGGTCAGGACGCCGACCATTTCGACGCGCGCTATTTCGGCGCCGGCTTCCGCTGGCAGTTGCCGGACCTGGCGCAGTCCGAGCGCGCCTATCGCATGGCGCGCCGGGCCTTTGAAGCGGACGGGCGCCAAGTGCTGGACGCCACCATCGGAGGGCAACTCACAGTCTTTCCTAAGGTTGACTATAATTCTTTGTTCCCTGCACCTCGATGAGTCCCCGAAAAAAATCTAAGTCCACTTCTTCTTTCCTGGCGCGTTGGCGCCCACGTTGGGCTGAGATCCTTTTGGGGCTCTTGCTGCTGTCTGGCTTTGCTTTGCGCATGGTGGACCTCACCGATCCG
>Ga0209342_10003183_pt1 | contig 17351 bp, 8 predicted proteins | sample RifCSP16_2_FD_184023 | JGI IMG/M metagenome (GOLD analysis project Ga0209342, IMG submission 184023) | Soil microbial communities from Rifle, Colorado - Rifle CSP2_sed 16_2 (SPAdes) (version 2) | ecosystem: Environmental > Terrestrial > Deep subsurface > Rock core/Sediment | place: Rifle... | reverse complement strand
GCGGCCCCTTCACGGCGACGACGGGAAGGGGCCGCTCACGAACGTCCTCGCCGGGACCAACCAGGTCGACGAGCACTATTGGCTGGACAACGTCGGCGGCGTCCTGTTCCACGCCCCGCCGGAGGACTTCACCGACGGGTTCGGGCGCGAGCCGAACTTCCGGAAGCTCCCCTATCACCTCAGCGACCGCATGGACTCCATGGGGCCGAAGGCGAAGGACTTCAGCGGCATCCCGCCCCCGCCGGTCAGCCCCATCCCCACCCCGCCCGTCGCCCTCTCTGCCGGGCTCGGGGCCTGCGGCGGCGGTGCGGTGGACCGTGGCTTCCCCGCCAAGTACGCCGAGGGAGCCTACCAGGGCCTGTACTTGCTGCTCCTGGAGATCCTGGATGCTGGCCTCCCGGTGCCGCCCCAGCTTGTCCCATACTGGGTCTACACGCTCTCCGACGGTGTGGAGAAGTTCTGCCAAGCGATCACGAACGTGGCCGCGACGCTCAACCTGGACGATGACGATGCGACAGGCAAGGGCCTCCTCGGGGACATGCGGTTGAACTCCCACCTCGAGCTCGGGCCGCTCGCCGCGGTGTCCAAGGCGGACCTCCTGGGCGACGTGAACCCGTCGAGCCTCACGCTGAACATCACTTTCCCCGCCTTCTTCTTCAACGGGGAGGCGCACGACATCGACGGCGAGCCCCACTGGAAGTACGGGTACATCACGCAGCCCGCGGAACCGATCCCCCGCGACCTCGTGATGACCCTGGCGGTGGACCACACCGTCGGGGCGGAGCACGTCTTCGATTTCGACTGGGACTCCATCAACGGGATCCCGCCGCTCGGGTTCCAGTTCGGGGTCTTCCAGGTCGTCGCGCAGGACCTGAGCGACCCGCGCCTCGAGGCCACGGGGGACTTCACCGTCTCCTCACCGCCGTTCGCCTTCCTCACCTTCACCACGATGAACACGCTGACGACGACCACGAACTGCATGAACTGGAACGCGCCATCCGACTTCCTGCTCTCTTTCGGGTTCAACGGGAACCGGACGATCCTCGGGGTCGATGTGATCTACCAGATCAACCTCACCGTGCAGAACGTGCCCCAGAGCTGGTCCCTGTGCTGGATCCAGGACCGCGCGGCGTTCACGGACACGTTCACCTACGCGGCGAGCGCGGACGTCGCCCTCGTCGACCTGGTCATGGCGCTGAACATCAGCGGGATCACGAACCTGACCTTGGAACTGGAGATCCTGGGTCTCCCCACCGGGTGGAGCGCGACCGTGGGCGACGGGTTCCTCGACTTCCTCGTCACCCCCTCCGGGGACACGATCGACTCCCTCCGCCTCGACATCACGGAGACGACCGGGTTCCTCGCGATCCAGAACGCGATCTTCGGCCAGACGATCGTGTTCTTCCACCTGCTCATGACCGGGATCCCGTCGTTCAACGCGGATTGGTTCACCGGCACGGCCACGCCGGCCTGGAACTTCTTCCGGGTGGTCACCGTGGCGCCGCTCGACCTGGATACGCTGACGGTCGCCTTCTCCACGGCGGTCGGGACCTTCGCCACGCTGCCTGGCGTGGAGGGGGAGCGCGCGCTCCTGTACCACAACGACAGCCTGGACCTGGGGAACGGCTTCGTGATGGAGGGCTCGTTCTGGGCGCGGTTCCGCGACCTCACCCGGGCCGAGGTCGGCTTCGGCGGGGCGATCCCCACCATCGCCGCCGGCATCGAGACCGCCGCGGGCCATGCCTTGCGCGTGGGCGTGCAGCTGGCGAACGAGTCGGTCCTCAATCCCCTCGACCCGCCCGGCCCTCTCGCGGACGCCAACCTCACGGCCGTGGTGTTCACGACGCCCCTCCCGCTGAGCATGGACTTCAACCTCACGCCACGCACGAACTTCACCTACGCGGCCTCGGGGGAGATCGACCAGATCACGGGCGACCTCGCGACGGACGAGGCCACGGTGCACGTCGAGATTGAGGGCATCCCCGCCAGCGCGGACGGACGGTGGGACACGGACGAGGACGGCTTCGTCACGATCCACCTGGCTGACCGCCTCGACCGGATCGAGGCGATCCTAGAGCGCCCCGACCGGCTCTTCACGACGGACTTCCGTCACGTCGAGCTCCTCGTCCTCGACATCCCCGAGGACTTCACCGCCACCTGGGACACCCCGAACCGCACCGCCCGTGTGAGCTTCCTTGACGGGGACTATGACGAGGGCCTGGGCGAACTGGCGTTCCTCGGTACCACCGGGCGCGAGACGAACACGACGGCCTACATGAACAGCCTCGGGATCGATGGCTCTTGCATGGTGGCCTACAGCGCGTACACCCAGGCGATCGACGCGGGCTATTGGCCCGCGAACAACGTCACCGGCCGCCTGAACGCGCTCCACTGCCGCCATCCCACCCTGGACACGGTCCTCGACGACTACGCGGTCCAAGGAGAGGTCACGAACTCGACCGAGGACTTCGAGGTCACCGCGTTCCGTGTGCGCGAGATCGGGTTCGCCGAGGTGAACTGGACCGCCATCGACGGGTTCCTCCACCTCGAGTTCTCGCGGAACGTCGTCCTGGGTCGCTCGTTCATCTACATAGCGGACGACCTCGACGACGACGCGATCACCGTGGTCGAGGTCAGCAACCTCCCCGACGGGAACCCGTCGAACTTCGCGCACGCGGAGTGGGACTTCAACCTCACCGGCGCGGAGCGCAACCGGGTGAACTACACGCTGAGCGAGGTCATCCCGTTCATCGACTACTACGCGGGCGTCCACAACCGCGCGAACCTGAGCGCCGCGCTACGGAAGGTCGTGCTCCAGAACGTGCCCGCCGACGTCGTGCTGGAGTGGCTGTTCGGGGCGCTGACGGGACCCCCGCCGCACCGCGGCTCCCTCGACTTCACCGCCTCGGACCCCTGGGAGGTCGGGTTCCTGGAGCAGAGCGGCGGCAAGCGCTATGCGGCCTGGCTGGCCCTGCAGAGCTTCCACTTCGACTACGACATCGCCCTGCCCGGTGAGGAAGCGTGCTCCGTCCCCGTCGTCTTCTCGGTCTTCGACTGGTGCTACCGGATCTTCCGTGTCGACACCGCCTTCCTGGCCGTCGACTCCGTCATGGACGCCATCCTCGGGATCTACACCCTCGAGGACGGGCTGGACAACCTCGACTCGGGGGAGGTCGCGAGCGGGGACGAGTACATCCCGGAGTGGGGCTTCATGATGGACGACTTCGAGAGCATCACCATCAACGCGATCTGGGACGTGGGCATCGGGGTGAGCGGACTCTCGTTCATCCTCGGCATCCCCGTCGTCGAGCTCGCGCTGCTGCCGGACATTGACATCACCCTGGAGGTCGGGACCCTCGTCGCCGACTACTTCTGGAACGACCAGGTCTCGGAGGATCCGCCCCCCCTCGGACCCTTCCCGGGGCTTCCACCGCCGTTGGGCTGCGGGACGTCCATCTGGGACGTGAGCCTGAAGGTGAACACCGTGAAGGACTACGTCAACCAGGTGCCGATCCACCTGGTCCCCATCACGGTCGGGAGCCTGAGCGACGGGATCGACACGAGCGCGTCCTCGTTCAGCATCGACTTCACCACCACCCCGCTCTGCATCGTGCCCGTGGACGCGTACTCCTTCGACATCGTGATCGACATCCCCGGGTTCCACGGGTTCGGGAGCCATCCGACGCTTTTCCCGTAGCGGGTTCCGGCCAAGCTTGATGCCCCCGTGGCGGGATGCCGCGAGCGTGCGGTCGGGGTTCCGCAGAGCGTGGGCCGTTGCCCTCGGCCTGCCATGGTACCGGTTCGGCGCCGGCGTCGTGGCGGGGGCCGCCGGCCTCGGGCTCACCCTCCTGCTCCGTCTCCTAGGCCTCGGCCTCTTCCTCCCCGAGCTCGCGGTCGACTTCGCCGTGGCGGTGATCCCCGGGGAGGTCGAGTCGTTCTTCATCCAGACGATGGGCGGCGGCGCGAAGATCCTGGCGGTGCTGGTCGCGCTCCTGGCCTTCCTCGCCCTCCTCGGGGCGCTTGCCGGCCTCTACCGGCGCCTGGAGCGGGCGCTGGGGAACCGCTGGCTCGTGATCGGCGCGAACACCGCGATCGCGTCGGCGGTCACGCTGTTGGTCGTCATCCCGATCCTGGGCGGCGGACCTGCCGGCACCGCGACGCGACCGGGACCGGCGGCGACGGTGTTCAGCCAGCTCCTCGGCGCCTGGCTCTACGCCTCGTTGCTCGACTACTTCCTCGTGGAGGTGGCCAAGCGTCACCCGGAGGGGTTCAGCCTCTCCCGCCGCCAGTTCCTCGCCGCGGGGCTGCTCGCGCTCGGGAGCATCGCCTTGGCGGCGTGGGGCCTCGGGTCCCTCGTCGCGCGGCCGGGCCGCCTCGTCTTCACGAGCGTGCTCGAGATGTTCGACCGGGAGGTCACGCCGACCTCGAGGTTCTACACCGTGACGAAGAACCTCGTCGACCCCGACGTGTCCGTGGCCGACTGGAGGCTGACCGTGGACGGACTCGTCCGGGACCCGGTGACGAGGAGCTACGACGAGCTCGCCGCCACCGCCGCGGCGGAGGAGTACGTCACCCTGGAGTGCGTGTCGAACCAGGTCGGGGGGGACTTGATCAGCACCGCCAAGTGGACCGGGCTCCGGCTCAGCGACGTCCTCGACGCCGCCACGCCAAGGCCGGAGGCGGACTGGGTCGAGTTCGCGTGCGCGGACGGCTACACCGTCGCGGTGCCGATGGCGCGGGCGCGCCACCCTCAGGCGCTCCTCGCCCTCCGCATGAACGACGCCCCGCTGGCGCGCTCCCACGGGTTCCCGGCCCGCATCGTCGTGCCCGGCCTCTACGGGATGTTCCACGCCAAGTGGGTGACGCATCTCACGCTGCGACGGGGGGAGTTCCTGGGGTTCTGGCAGCAGAAGGGGTGGACGAACGGCGGCGCGATCCGGACCACCGCCATCCTGGCGGCACCGGCCCCGGATACGGTGATCAACGGACCGACCCGGATCGGCGGGGTCGCGTTCGCCGGGGACCGCGGGATTTCGGCGGTGGAGATGAGCCTCGACGACGGACTGACCTGGCTGGCCGCGACCCTGAAGGCACCGCCGCTCTCTGGGGCGACGTGGGTCCTTTGGACCTTCGAATGGGACCCGGCGACAAGCGGGGCGCACCGGGTGATCGTCCGCGCGGTCGATGGGGGCGGCGTGCCGCAGGAGTCCGCGGTCGAGCCCCCGTTCCCCGCCGGTGCCTCAGGCTACGACGAGGTCACTTACCTGGTCGCTCTGTAGACCCGGGCCGCGGGCGAGTACCGAGGTAGACTAGGAAGAGGCCGACCCCGGCCAGGCCGGCACCGATCAGGATCCACTCCGGACCGCGCATGAAGGTGGCGGGGAGGAGCCACGCGCCCTGCAGGGCCCAGGCGATCCCCATGGCGGCGAGGATGCCGCCGGACGCGACGTGGAGGGGGCGCATCGGAGAGGGAACGCCCGTCGTGCCGGATGAAGGTGACGGGCCGCCTAGTGCCGCAGCATCTTCGAGACTTCCTCGAGATGGGCCTGCTCCGTCTCGATCTGGTTCTCGAAGAGCACGCGGAGGTGGGTCTCGTCCTGGACCATGCCGAGGATCCGCGAGTAGATGTCGATGGCGGACTGCTCGTTCTCGACCGCGAGCCTCAGCATGTCGTCCACCGACATGCCGTCCGCGGACTTCGGGGCGGCGGCGATCACGACCGGCTTCCCGCCGAGGGCCACGATCTTGTCCCCCAGGAGCGTCGCGTGGTCGAACGACTCCTTGGCCTCCTCGAGGAAGTGCTCGACGATCGGCTTCCGCGACGGTCCGAAGACGTGGAAGGACCATCCGAGGTACTTCAACGCCGACGTGAGCTCCATTCCCAGGGCCTGGTTCATCGCCGCGATCACCTTCGCCTTTTCCATCAACTCACCCAGGAGGGGGAACCGGGGGTCGGGCTTCAAGTTTGGGTCCGGACTCGGCCCGGCGTCCCCCGTCGGCCGGGCCCGGCTCCCGGGCGCGGCAGAAGTTGAAGACCCTCGGGGGAGTGGGAAGGGCGACCGTGGAAGCCCTCACCCTGATCGAGTACACCGACCCGCACAGCATCTGGTGCTGGGGCTGCGAGCCGGTGCTCCGGCGCGTGGAGTGGCTGTACCCTGAGGTGCGGGTGCGCGCGGTGATGGGCGGGCTCTTTGAGGACTTCCGGCCCATGAAGGAGTACTGGACGCGGATGTCCGGCGGGAACTGGAAGAGCTCGGTGCACACGTTCTTCAGCGGCGTGGCGGGGACGCACCGCATGCCCACCGACGCCGACCGCCTCCTGGACGCGACGGACGACTTCGTCTCCACCTACCCCGCCTGCCTGGCGGCGAAGGCCGCGGAGCTGCAGGGGCCGCGCGAGGGGGGACGCTACCTGCGCCGACTGCGCGAGGCGTTCAACGCGGAGGGGCGGGGGATCCACCGCCGCGAGGTCCAGGAGGCGGTGGCCGTGGAGTCCGGGATCGATCTGGGGGCGTTCCGGGCCGCCCTCGAGGACGGTCGCGCGGAGCGCGCGTTCCAGGCGGACCTGCAGGCGACACGGGCGGACAAGGTGACGGGGTTCCCGACCTTCGTCGTGCGCCGCCTCGCCCAGGCGGTGCGCATCGAGGGGTACCACCCCTGGGACACCTTCCTTGGAGCGCTCCAGGAGTTCGAGCCGGACCTGGAGGACCGCACCGTCCCCGCCACGCCCGAGGCGGTGGTGAAGTTCCTCGCGGGCCACGAACGCCTCGCGACGCGCGAGGTCGCCGAGGTCCTCGGGGTGCCCGACGACGAGGCGGAGATCCTCCTCGACGAGCTCGAGGTCAACGGACGCGTCGCCCGGCGCCCCGTGGGTTCCGGGTTGTTCTGGGAGGTCCCGGGCCGCCGACCCCTCGCCGAAGCGGGTCCCTGAGCCCGGTTCCGCCGCGTCTGGCCAGAGGTCCCGTTATCACCCGTGAGAACGGCCCGTCAGGGCTAATAAGCCCCCGACCTATCTCAATCCGGGGTGAGGGCATGGGCGATATCCTCCCGTTCGTCTCGGCAGCCGTATGGATGGCCCTGGGCGCCTGGCCGCTGACGCTCGGCAAGGCCTCCCGGTATCCGCAGATGGCACTCTCGCTGTTCGCGATCGCGCTGGGCGTGTGGGCGCTCCTCGACGGCATCCTGCTGCAGGGGGCCGTCGTCGTCGACGGGCTCCTCACGGCGCGGCTCCGCGCCACCGCCGCCGCCCTGAGCGCCCTCGGGTTCGTGTGGTTCGCGAAGTGGCTGACCCGGACCCGGAGCGCCTGGGACCTGCTCTTCGTGGCCCCGGTCGCCGCGGCCATCGTGGCCGAGGTCCTCGGCGGGATTATCGGGCTGGCGCCGGAGCCCTGGGGGTTCCGCATCGTCCGGGACCCCGCCGTCCCGCCCATGCTGCTCTTCGTGGCCTCGTCGTATCTCCTGGTCGGGCTGGCGGTGATCCTCTGGTCGTCCCGGGTCCTCCGTGAGGACCGCGCCCTCGTCCTCAGGATGGGAGTCCTCTCGGCCGCGATCCTCCTCAGCTTCGCCGTCGCGTATGCGACCGACATCCCCTCCGGGCTGGCGGGAGGCTCGGGCCCGCGGATGCTCTCCTCGTTCCTGTTCGTCCCCGGGCTGATGATCGCCGCCACCCTCCTCTCCCTCTCGCGGACCCGCATCCACGAGGCCCTGCGGCGGATCGTCCTCTCCTCGGACCGGGCCATCCTGGCTGCGGCCCTCCTCGACGCCGATGGCACCATCTACGGCATGGCGGCCTCCCCGAAGGCCGAGCACAGGAAGGCCTTCGACCTCCCCGAGGTCCTGATCGGGTTGGGGCGTCTGATCCATGCCATGAAGGGCGGGGCCGAGCGGCCGTTCACGTGGTCCATCGGGCAGGTCACGTTCTTCGCGCGCCGGGGGAGCGGGCACGTCCTCCTGCTCGCGGTCAAGGGCACCTTCAATGACGTGCTCGTCGCCGAGGTCGAGCGCTTCGCGGTCGCCCTGGAGAGCGAGCCCTCGCTCATGGACGGGCTGCGCCTCGGCCTCGGGGACTCCTTTGCCCGGCTGCGCACGATGCTCCGCGAGCTGGTGCACGGCGCCCCCGCGGCGCAAACCTGAATACGGCGCCCTCCATCGCGTCCCCGTGAACCCCATGGCCACGTCCCGTCGGCCGTCGAAGGCCCGAGCGTCCCCGCCTGAGCCCGCACGGATCAACTCCCCGCCTGCGCGCGAGGTCCGCAACACAGGGGCCCACGGCTGGGGCCTCCACAACCGCCTGTCCCGGTTCCTCCGCCCCGACGGGCGCACCGTCATGCTGGCGGTGGACCACGGCTACTTCCTCGGCCCGACGAGCCGCCTCGAGGTGCCCCGCCGCGCCGTGACGCCCCTCCTGCCCTACATCGACTCGCTCATGTGCACGCGCGGCGTGCTCCGGAGCAGCGTCCCGCCCGAGTCCACGACCCCGGTCGTCCTCCGCGTCTCCGGCGGCCCGAGCGTCGTCGGCCCGACGCTGGCGGACGAGCACATCACGACCGCCATGAAGGACGCCCTGCGCCTGAACTGCTCCGGAGTGGGGATGAGCATCTTCGTCGGGACCGCGCACGAGTCGCAGACGATTCGGAACCTGGGGGACCTGGTGACCGAGGGCGAGGAGGCCGGCATGCCGGTCCTCGCCATCACCGCCGTGGGGAAGGAGCTGGAGAAGCGCGACGCGCGCTACCTCGGGCTCTGCACGCGGATCGCCGCCGAGATCGGGGCGCACGTCGTGAAGACGTATTACTGCGAGGGCTTCGACAAGGTCGTCGAGGGGTGCATGGCGCCGATCGTCGTGGCGGGGGGCCCGAAGCTCCCGGAGAAGGAGGCCTTGGAGCTCACGTACAACAGTGTCACCGCGGGGGCTGCGGGGGTCGACATGGGCCGGAACATCTGGCAGTCGGAGCACCCGGTGGCCATGGTGCAGGCGGTCCGTGCGATCGTCCACGATGACCACGACGTGAAGGAAGCGTGGCAGCTCTACGGGGAGCTCTCCCGGGACTGAGGGATTGGCAGGGCGGTCGGTGCTTCCGACTCATCTTCTGGGCGAGGAAGGAGAACGGCGGTGGGGAGCGAGTTTCCGGAGGAGGTAGGTTGGCCGATCGAGGGGTCGGCGTTGGGAACTGCCGGGGGCAAAGGGGAGACCGTGGGGATGTCGTCCGGTGTCACTGGGATGAGTGACAGACCTCCGGGGACAACGATGGTCCCCGTGGGGACAGCCGTTGTCCCCGTTGGGACCGCTCCGGTCCCGGTGGGGACCGTCATGGTCCCGGATGGGACTGTGGTTGGGAACCTTGGGACGGTCATGGTCCCCGATGGGACTGTTATCGTCCCGGATGGGGCGGTCATTGGGAACCTTGGGACCGTCGCGGTCCCGGCCGGGACAGCTCCGGTCCCGGTTGGGGAAGGTCTTCGCCCCGGCGGGGGAAGGTCTCCCTCCCCGGGGAAAGCCTCGATCCCGGCGGGGACGACCTCGGTCCCCGCGGGGATGACGACTGTCCCGGTTGGGGAAACGGCTGTCCCGGGGGTTCTGATGGAGTGAGGGGGTGCGATCGGAGGCCCCCCGGAGGGGGAAGGGGTGTTACCGATGCAGGTGACACGTCGCCCGGTCGGCGACGGCTCGGACCCTCCGGTTGACATGCTCATCCAGCCGTTCCGCCACAGCATCCGGTCAGCCTTCTGCAAGAGCGGAGACGAGCGTGGCAAGAGTATGGCAGGCCCCGGTCCAAGACGAAAAAGAACTCCCGAGACCCCGTTTCGAGGCCCCGGGAGCAACACCCGCCGACTCGCCTACGGATCGGCGGGCACGGGCGCGGACGCCTCGGCGGGATCGCCGTTCGCCGGACGCCGCACGCGGCTGCGGATCCGGCGGTAGTTCGCCGCCTCGAGGCTGTCCTTGCCCACGGCCGCGATTGCCATGTCGAGAGCGCCCGAAGCGAAGACGTAGGCTTCCCGCTGCGTCGCTGTCGCGACGAGCGTGGACTCCACGGCCTTCTCCTTCAGGTCTTCCTGGTCGCTGTTCGCCTTCAAGACCGCCGCCAGGTGTCCCTGGAGCATCGTCACGAGTCGCTCCCGGTCGAGGGCCGAGCCCTCAAAGGCCTTCGTCTCCCGCTGCAACAGGCCGAGGACGAGCTCCAGGAAGCCGATGAGCTCCGTGCTGGTTAGCTTCAACGCATCACCTCCCTTCCACTGGTTCTTCGTCCGGGAGGAACTCTTAAGCTCCCCTGCCCCGACCCCTTGGGTGGCTGCATGGGGATGTCTTGGATCCAGGGCTATATATGCCTCTCGGAAGGCTCTCCTGGAGCATTCCGTGGTTCGCATTCTGAGAATAGGTCCCAGGGGGGTGACTCGTCGAGCACACACCGCCCCTACCCCGTGGATGGAACGGAGGGGAACGACCCGGATCCGGGGACACGTCCTTGACACGGAGGCGAAGGCGTTCCTCGGGACCCCCGTTTCGGACACTGCGGACACGCGCGGGCGGTGATCCACTTCAAGGACCCGGCGGGGGAGTGGGCGGACCTGAACGCGGAGCTCCTGCGGCAGGGGTTGGCGCGCGAGGCGCCGTGGCGGTAGGGGGTTTCCTCCGGAGCCGCTGCGCCCGCCAGGAGCCGCGAAGCAGGGCGGAGACCGACCAAGTGAGGAACGACAGTTGGGTTCCTCCTCAGCGGACCGTCGGGAAACCGAAATGTTCCGGTTCGTCCGGGCTTCTATTCTCGCAATCCGCTCGCCCCGCATGAGGTGAACCACCGTACGTCCGGAAACCAGACTTACGAAGCTTCAAATACGGTTGTCTGAGCCTCGCACCCCCGAAACGATTGAATACCTCCCTTCCGTTCTCCTCCACGCGGGAGGCTGGTCCCATGCGCGCATTCTCCAAGCGGGCGTTCAGTGTCTTCGCGGTGGTGGTGGTCGTGTTCTCGGCGTTCGTCGTCGCGTCGCGCCGGGAGGAGGCGGGGGGAGCGGAGGCGGCGGGATCCCTGCCCACCCCGCCGGCGCACGAGGCCGCGCGCCGCCTCACCCTCGCGACCGGGGAATCGACGAGCCCCCAGGCCTTCTCCTCCAAGGATCGGCTCCTCGTGGCCTGGCTCGATGGCCGGGACGGGGGGGACCGCGTCTTCCTCAAGTCAAGCCGGGACCGCGGCCAGGCCTTCACGGCCGACAGGGCCGCTTCCCCGAGGGCGGACGCCGCAGCGAACCTGACGGCGAGCGGGGACGCCGCCGGGACCTCGGCCGCCGTGGCCTGGGACGCCCTGGGGAACGGGGGACGCCACGTCTTCTACCTCTTCTCCTCGGACGGGGATACCTGGTCTCCGGCCATCGACGCCGGCCCCGGGCTGAATCCCTCCATTCTGGTACGGGGGCAAACGGCCTACCTCTGCTTCCTCACCGAGCGCGTGGGACAGAGGGGGACGGTCCTCCAGGCCGTCGCCGTGCCCCACGGGGACGGCGGCCCGGGGAACGCGACCGGGCTCTCCTCCTGGCCCGTGACGGGCACCGAGGTCGCCTGCGCCCTCGACGGCGGAACTCTGCACGTGGTCTGGGACGAGTGGGACGGGGAGTGGACCGCGCTCCTCCACGCCGCGATCGACCTGGCCACCTCGGCCATCCACGGCCCCACCCTGATCCGGTCTGTGAATGGAAGAATCGGCGCCGGGTCCCTGGCCCTGGCCGTCGCCTCCGGCCGCCTTGCCTTCGCCTGGTCCGATGCCTCCGCGGGCTACTCGGCGGTGTACGTCGGAGGCAGTGTCGACGGCGGCCAGACCTGGTGGGCCGGGATGCGCGCCTCGCCGCAGGATGTCCCCGCCCGGGATCCCGGCATGGCGCTGAACTCGACAGGGGCGCCCCACCTGACCTGGTCCGATCGCCGCTCGGGCAGCTGGCAGGTCTACCGGCGCTTCGGGGGCGGCGACTCCGGCCGGGGCTACGAGCACCGCCTGAGCGACTCCTCTGGCGCAGCGTCCCGGCCCTCCATCGCCGCGAATGGCAAGGATGCGACGGCGGTGGTGTGGGAGGACACCCGGCACGGCGCCGCGGAGCTCTACGCGGACTTCGACTCCGATCTCGCAAGCCCCCTGCCCCGGAGCTGGGAGGTCCTCGCCCGGCGCCTCCCGGCCCAGGCGTTCCGCTCGCCTGCGGAGACTTCGCGTCCCGAGGTCCTCGCCGCCATCCGCGATGTCGCCCGGTTCCTCGGGGCCGCGGACGCCCGGGCGGCCCTGGCCCACCTCCGCACGGTCCTTCGGCCGATGCTCGACGGGCACTTTGGAGGGGACAGCCGGGACGACCGCATCGTCGAGCGCAAGGCCCAGGAGCACCTCCTCCCGCGGCTCGACGCCCTGGCGCGCGAGCTGGAGGAGGGCCTCGGCGGGGGAGGGACGCGCGCCCTCCCCCCGGAGCTCCCCGGGCCGCCGGGGGACAAGCCCTTCGTCGTCTTCGACTACCAGGTCGCGGAGGTCACCCCCGCCACGGCCCGGATCACATGGGCCATCACGCTGGAGAGCGAGATCGGCACGGAGCAGGCCCAGGTCGACGCGAGCTGGGTCGACTATTGGCTGTTCGGGCAGTCGGAGGTCCGGCGGTGGGACAACGCGACGCCCTACGACGTGAACCTCACCTCGCTCGTGGTGGGGAAGGAGTACCACTTCAAGATCGGCGCGGAGATGTCGAACGGGGACACGGCGTGGACGAGGAACGACACCTTCTGGACCAAGGTGGTCATCTCGGACGTGGCGGTGACGGCGATCAACTACACCGCGGCGACCGTCACTTGGAAGACGAACACGAATTCGACAACCGTGGTGTACTACGGGACGACGAACAACTACGGGTCCGCGGCGACGGGAGCCAACGGGACGGAGCACAGCGTCGCGCTGACCAACCTGACCGCGAAGACGCTCTACCACTTCACCGCCGAGTCCGTCTCGACCTACTCCTCCAGCCTCCAGGACGCGAGCGGGGACCGGGCCTTCCGCACCGGGATCGACCTCGTCGGGAACCCGAGCCAGGGCAGTCCATCCGCCGGCGTGACGGCCATGGGATTCTCGATCCTCTGGACGACGACGATGGCGGGGACGTCCCGGGTCCTCTGGGGCACGACGCCCTCCCTGGGCAGCGTGGCCACCGGGGCGAACGGCACGGTGCACACGGTCCAGATCGTGAACCCGCCGACGGCGTCGACGATCCACTACAAGGCCGAGTCCACCTCCCTCGCGGACGCCACGGACACGGTGCAGTCCACGGCCTTCACGTTCTCCAGCCTCGCCATCTCCATCGGGAACCGGAGGGTCGATCCGGTGGGGGCGAGCACCGCCTCGATCCGCTGGGAGACCACGCTCAGCAACGGGATGACGCGGTCCTACGCGAACACCGTCGTCCTGTACGGAATCACGGAGACGGAGTCCTATCCGTACAAGGCCACCGGCGCGGACGGCTGGGACCACGGGGTGAACCTCACCGGGCTGACGGGCGGGGCGACCTACCACTACCAGGTCATGTCCAACTCCACCTCGAACACCGCGGACGCCGCGACCGTCCGGAACCGGACGTTCACGACGACGGGGATCGCCCTCTCCGGGGCGGTGAACCCCTACCCCGTGGCGGCGACCTATGCGGTGATCCGGTGGAACACGACCGTCGCAGGCACCAGCGAGGTCCGCATCCACACCGGCGCCTGCGGCGGGGGCCGGCAGGTCGCCGCGGCCAACGGCACGGCGCACGTGGTGAACGTCACCGGCCTTTCCCCCCTCACGGACTACTCGTACTTCGTGCGATCGAGGTCCACCGCCAACCTCAACGACTCCGTGAAGTCCTCGTGCCAGACGTTCCAGACCCCGTACCAGGCGGACGACGCCGGCAGCCTGACCGACGCGGGGGGCACCACCGGGACGGCGCTCCAGGCCGTGCCAGGGAACTACACCGGACAACTCCAGCAAACCCTGGACCTGTCGGACCACTTCAAGTTCTGGGGGCTGAGCGGCCAGCGGCTCGCCGCCTTCCTAGACGTGCCGTCGGGGCACGACTACGACCTCGCCCTCCTCGACCCGTCCGGATCGTCCGTGGCGAGCTCCGCCCAGTCGGGCTCGGCCGATGAAACGGTCGCCTACAACCTCACCCAGACCGGCTTCTGGTACGTGCGGACGACCTACGTCTCAGGCACCGGGTACGCGGTCTACGGGCTCCGCTTCAACGTCACGGGGAGCTGGCTCGACCGGTTCGACCTCGACGTCGGGAAGAGCGGGGACGGCGACGTGAACGCGCACCTTCCGGGGATCAGCCTGAACCTCTCCTCGGGCTGGTCGGGCGTCTCCACCTCGGGCTCGGCCTCCACCGCGTCCTGGGAGGAGCTGTCGGCGAATCCCGACTACCGCCAGTCGGTCGTGAACTCCTCGTTCTTCCTGAACCTCCACGGGTACTCGGCGCAGCGCTACACCGACTACCGGGTGACCCTCCAGTACTACGCCACCCAGGACGCGAACCTCTCCGTCTACAACGGCGGCGGGTGGGTCGTCCTCGGCGCCCTCGAAGGGAGGAGCGCGTGGCACGGCAAGTCCTTCCTCCTGCCCCACACGCACCTCTTCGACGCCGAGCCCTCGCTGCTGGGCTGGAACGTCGCGTTCCGCATCGCCAACGTGACCCAGTTGAACAAGATCTCCGCGCGCGCCGCGGGGTACGTGAACTACGTGGGGAACGGGAGCGACGACGCGGACTGGACGTTCCACCTGCCCGGCGTGCTCCTCGACGCCGGCTGGGTGGACGAGGGGCAGGGCTACAAGAACGGGACCGAGGGGGCCACCCTCCTCCTCACCATCCCCGAGCCGAGCATCGCCCACGAGGTGAGCCTGTCCTTCAACAACTCGGACAGCTTTGTCTGGGTGTCCCAGTGGAACGGGACGGGGTGGACCACGATTGCCCGCCTGGCGGACTTCGCCGCCGATCCCGCCTTCAGCCTCGCCACCACCCCGTGGGCCACCGCCGACGCGGACTCCCGGCCCGGGAGGAACCTCCGCCTCCGGTTCGAGGGGGAGGTGCGGGAGCTCACCGCCGTCCGCATGCGGTTCGCCGGGTCCGACGACGACCTCGGGGACTCCGACGACGGGGACCTCCTGGTGCACGACCCCGGCATCACGATCCTGAAGCACGCCTCGAACCGGGAGTGGTCGTCCTCGGCGCAGTACGACACCCCCAGCGGCCGGTGGTACCGGCACGGAGATGCGGGGGCCGACGTCTACCTGAACGACCCCGCCGGCCCGGTGGACCACCTGATCTCGGTGACCTACCGGGCAAGCGCGGACGGGGCCTTCCGCCAGTGGACCGGGGTGGGGTGGATCTCCCTCGGCACGATCCACGGGACGGGGTCGTGGCGGACGGACAACTTCACGGCCTCCGGGCTGACCCTGACGGACTGGTACGGGAGCTACGGGATCAACGCGCGCTTCGAGTTCACCGTGGCGGTGGACGTGGACTCCCTCGCGGCGTCGCCGGACGGGGACTCCGACGACCTGTCGGAGTTCCAGGAGACCTACCCCTATGCGGTCGCGGACGCCGCGGACCGCTGGCTCGACGTGGGCGACACGGCCTTCTACGACGTCTTCGCGGGCGGGGCGGGGCGCTACCAGTTCGAGCTCTACCTGAACGGCAGCTCCAGCCGGTTCTCCGTCGAGATCGACTACCACCGCAAGCTCGACCTCACCGGGGTCCTGGGGTTCGTGACGCTCAACGCGACCCTGTGCGACGGGTGGCACCGCCTCTCCCTCTACCACGGCGGCAACCCGTTCTCGGACCCCGACGTCCTCGTGGACGAGGTGCGCTGGTACCGCGACCCCACGCGGCCCGACCAGGCGGACTCGGACCAGGACGGGCGGGAGGACCGCCTCGAGGCCTGCGACACGCAAACCCTCGCTACGCAGGTCGACTTCGCCCTGGAGCCGACGGACCCCCTGAACCCGGACACGGACTTCGACGGGATGACGGACTTCCAGGAGCTGTTCTCGTTCACGTACCAGGACTCCACGAGCCACAGCGTAACGCCCTCCGCGAACTACACGCTGAACCTCACCCTGCCCGACACGGGCGCCTTCGTGTTCACCGTGGGGGCGAGCGGGAGCCCCGCCGCGGGGAAGACGGCCACGCTCTCCGTCCTCGCGAACGGCCTTCCCGCCTACCGCCACGGGGCGAACGCCTCCTGGACGCACACGGAGACCTTCGACGCGCGCCTCGTGCGGGGGCACAACTCCCTCGTGTTCTCCCTGGAGGAGGCCTCCGGCAGCGCCACCGTCACCTCGATCCTCATCGACAAGGACGGCTGGCTCACGAGCCCCACGGACCCGGACACGGACCGCGACGGATTGTGGGACGGGGTCGAGCTGAACGGGGACACGGGCTGGGTCCTGAACCCCACGGACCCGGACCACGACGGCGACGGCATCCAGGACGGGCGGGAGGTCGGCCACTTCTTCACGGACCCGACGAACCCGGACACGGACGGGGACGGGACGGGGGACGACGACGACTTCGACAAGCTCCACGACGTCGTCGTGCAGGTCGAGCTCGGCGGGCTCACGATCACCGCCGGCCACGATCCCAACCGCCAGTACACCGCCACGGCGGGGATCGAGGGGGCGTGGGCGCGGACGAAGAGCAGCGGCGCGGTGTCCTTCGACCTCGACCACGTCGTCTCCGTGGACACCGCCGACAGCGACTGGGTCGCCCAGTACAACCTCACCGTGCGGGACAGCACCGGGCAGCTGGTCGACCTCACCCCATCGACCTCGACCAAGGAGGTGGCGGGCGACGGGTTCCTCGCGACCGAGTCCTGGTGCGGGACGACGACCGGCACGACCTCGCCCGCCGCCTCCCTGTACTACTGCGTGCGCACGGTGAAGGTGGGGAAGGAGAACACGCTCCTCGTGATCCCCGGGGACTGGTCCACGGTCCAGAACGGAAGCACCGGCCTCCACCGCTACGTCAGCGAGCAGAAGTTCGTCTTCGTGTTCCTCAATGTGACCGGGAGCAGCGCCAACTTCAGCGCGGGGATGAACGCGATCCTCGTCCCCCGCGGCATCTACTACGACACCGCCTTCCACCGCCTCCTCAACGACACCTGGGCGAACGCCTCCTCCTCGCCCCTCGTCGGCGCGACGGTGATCGGGAACGAGGCGGGGAACGCGCGGGGCCTGAACGCCCGCGTCGCCCAGCTCCTCGTGTCCCACAACGTCACCGCCGCCCAGGCGGAAACTCTGCTCGCCAAGCTCCTGACCAACGTCTCCGGCGGGAAGATCGCCGCCGCCCTCGACGTGACCGGGGAG
>Ga0209342_10003182_pt1 | contig 17351 bp, 13 predicted proteins | sample RifCSP16_2_FD_184023 | JGI IMG/M metagenome (GOLD analysis project Ga0209342, IMG submission 184023) | Soil microbial communities from Rifle, Colorado - Rifle CSP2_sed 16_2 (SPAdes) (version 2) | ecosystem: Environmental > Terrestrial > Deep subsurface > Rock core/Sediment | place: Rifle... | reverse complement strand
CTTCACATCCAATTGTGGTAGAAACAATTGGCATCCCCATCGCCATTGCATCAAGTATTTTAATTCGAGTTCCCCCCCCATCACGGATCGGGCAGACCGAAATCGTCGCCTGATCAAAGAACGGTCTCACGTCATCTACATAACCGAGAACTTCGATTCTCTCATCATTTTTTGATATTTCAAGTAGTTTTGCGGGGGGGTTGTTCCCAATAATAGTAAATAGCATTTCAGGGAATCGTTCCCTGATCAGTGGCCATATATGCAAACAAAAATACACTACCGCATCGATATTCGAGTATTGGTCCAACCTTCCGGCGAATATCAAACGACTTGTATTTGTGTGATGAGCTTTCGGAACGAAAAAATTCACATCTACTCCATTTTCAACCACAACAATCCGCGATGACGGAGATATCTCCTTTAACATCAATTTGTCGTCTTCGGAAACCATAATATTCATATTGAATTTATGACAATGCTTTTTTTCGTACCTGCGCAATTTGAATGACTCGATGAAAAAATATAGTTTATTAATTAAGTTAGATTCATTTGTAACCCGTCTTTTTATCATGAAAGATTCCATGCCGTGATGTGTAAGATATTTCGGAATATTCCCTGTATCTTTAAAATATTCGGCTAAGCTAATAGTGTCGTAATGGGCAATATCAAAGTCAATCTCTTTAAAAAGTTTTTGAATAAGGTTGTGCATGTCGTCAGATTTAAACAAATTAACGGTCAATGGATCGGTTGTAAAAATACTTTTCAACGCCAGGAAATAAAATTTAAACCCGGAGAATGAAGAAATATCAACAATAAAAACATTCCTGCAAAATTTCTCCAATTCTTCTTTTGCCTTATTGATTTCAGATTCTGGGTGAGTGGATTTATTCTTATGTCTCAAGGCAACGAGATAAATCTCGTTTTTCCTTGCCGCTTCTTTTATTAAATTATAGCTCCGCTGAAAACACCCCCCTTTCGGCGGATACGGTACGAAGTGAGAGAGCCATAATATTTTCATTTTGGTCAATACTATTCCCAAATCATAGAGATCGGATAATTTTTGCCGCAAGCCTGGAATCGTAGTTCTCGGATGCAAAGGCTGCATAAATGTCCACGGGTTTCCTGTTTGGGCGTAAAAGCATCTGCATGACTTTTAGAACCGGAGACAACACCCAAAGGAAACCGGATGGCAACCGCAAAGCTCTCAAGTCTGGACGCGAACGCAACAAGCGGGAAACCAACTCTGCCCGGGTAGGAGAGTCCGGCTCGACAAGATTGAGAACTGGCGGCATCCCTTCAAAATCTTCAACATATTTTCGGATCACTTCGGCCGCCATCTCAACGCTGCAAAGACTGAGCTTGCTCCTTCGGCTTCCCACGTATATAAGCAAAGGTCCGATTTCCCTACCTAACCGGCCGGGAGGTTCAAAATCGTTATAGTCCACCAGCGGCCCGGGCCTTACCACTCGGATCATGATCTCGAGGTTCCTGCTCAATTCCCTTGCAAGGCGCTCCGATTCAGCTTTTCCCCATACGTACGGGCCTCGATCCTCGTTAACGAGAGCAAGCGGTGTATCCTCGTTAATTGGGCCTCCGATCTCCCGGCCGGTTTTCAACACGGCGATACTGCTGATATGGACCAGTTTTTTCACGCCGGCCGCATTCATCGCTTCGATCAGGTTTCGCGTGGCTCCGACCGAATTCCGCTGATGGGCCTCTTTTCCTCCGCCGGTTTCGGCTGCGCAGTGGACCACGACGGAAATATCCCTGAAGATTTCCGGCGAAATGTTTTCCGCGAGATCCGCTGCCGCGTATTCGACTCCAGGGATCCTGCCGGCAACCGACGGGATTTTCCTCGCGACGACCCGCGTGAGCCGGTTTCGCCCCCTCAATTCGGATGCGACCGCTTTTCCCAGAATCCCCGTGCCCCCCGTTACCAATACGCCGCCGCGGGTGCGATCGGGTGGAGAAAGCATCGATTCCAGGCGGTCATGCTCTTTCTTGCGGAGCGAATTTTCCTCTCTTTCGGCGATCTCGAGTCTTTTCCCGATTTCCTCGCAGATTGCGACCGTCTCTATGATCGATGAATAATCGGCGGAGTCATGCTGGCCGGATCGCAATCTTTCATAAAAATTCCCGATGATTTCGAAAAGACCGGGATAGCTTTTCTGTTTTCGGGAGACCCTGCGGAAAAGCGCCCGCGTCGTTCCCGATATCGTTTGCCACGACTGCCGGTACGGATTCAAGATCTTGGAAATTGCGGAGGTGCCGGGCCCCGGGAGCGCAATCACGGCGCCGCGGACAAAATCCGCAAACAGGCACCCGTTCGTCCCGACGATCTTGATGTAGGATTCGATCGGCCTGCCCTCCAATGTGACGATCAGGCTCCCGGTTACATCTCCCAGGCGGAGAATGCCGTGCACGCTTCCCGAAGCCTTCTCCTCCAGCGCCCGGATTTCGACCGGATGCTCTTCCTTCGTCGAGTTTTTCCCGAGGAAGTGGAGAAGCAGGTACACCGGGTGGGGCAATATGTCTACAAGCTGCTCAAGCGGAGAGATCGCGGTCCTGCCATCCTTCGAATGCCTTACCGGTTTGAAGGAAAAATAGCTTTCGATATGAACGAGGCGCCCGAGCTTCCTCAGATGTTCCTCGGCCTTGAGAGCCGGAAATTCAAAAAGCAGCTGATGTCCCGCGCATACGCCTAAACCCTTATCCTTTGCCAGGGCGATAAGCTCCACGGCCTCGCGCTTACTGGGGGCGAAAGGCTTCTCCACATAAACGTGCGACCCGCGCTGCAGCGCCAGACGCGCCAACGGGACATGCGTTTCCGGTGGGGTACAGATGTGTACGACATCCGGTTTTATGTGATCGAAAAGTTCCTCCGCGCCCGAGCAGATTTCAACATCCTGCTCGATCTCCATGAAACGCTCCCTGCTGGAGATTGCAGGGTCCGCTACCGCCACAAGGCGCGCATCCTCGCGCAAATGAATCGCCTTGGCATGATGCAGCGCCATCTTGCCTGCGCCAAGCAGCCCGACACGGATCTTCCTCGCCGGAGCGGTTCCCTTTTCCATCATGGGCGGGCTCCGCTCCTTGGCCCGCAAGCAACATCAAGATACAGACGATAATATTCCCGGGCCATGCCTTCGTTTGTAAATTCCTTCTCTACCTTCTTTCTGGCCGATGACCCAATGGATTGCCTTAGGAGCCCGTCCCCGTACAGGCGGAGGCATTTCCGGGCGAACGCCTTCGGATCCCGCCCTTCCACGAGGTATCCTTCGTTCCCGTCTTCCATCATTTCCTTTAGCCCCCCGACATTCGGCGCTATCACCGGAATTCCATGGGACATCGCCTCAAGAACACTCATCGGAATTCCCTCATGCAGAGAGGTATTCAGATAAACGTCGATACCTTGATAAAAACCGGTCAGATCCTCCACGAAACCCCGAAGCAGAAAGTTGTTCCCCAGCCTGTATCGCTCAAGAAGATCCGTTACCCTCGCCATGTCGGGTCCATCCCCCGCTAGCTCGAAGCGGATTTTATCCGTCTCCCGATATACCTCCCTGGCGATCTCCACCATCAGTGGGAAATCCTTGACGGGGAACATCCTTCCCATGGATCCGACGATGAAAATGCCTCTCTCTCTCTTTATCGGAGATTCTTCGGGGATATCGATTCCATTATGAATCACCGTGATTTTATTCCCCGGGAAACCGTACTTGTTGATCAAAATATCACGGATATCGCCGGAAACCGCGATCACCCTGTCGTACGATTTCATTAAAAGCGAGAGGTTCAGTTTATGGAGAAGCATATACTTCGGGTTGCGGTTCGCCCCGATGGACTCGGGCATTCCATGCTGCGTGGTCACCAAATGTATGCCGTTTTCGTTTTTCGATGACAGGAACGCCAGGATGTTTTCCTTGTACCTGTGGGAGTGGACGATTCGGGGAGACCTGCGGTCCAGGATCCTGCGCGTATCCCGTATCAATCGGATGAAGCTCCGCCGGGATTCATCCACCACATCAACGGGGATCCCGAGGCGTCGAATTTCGTCCGCAAGCCTTCCTTCGTTGAGCAAAATCGCCGAAAGCGCGAGATCCTCGTATCGCTTCAGGTTTTTCAGGAGACAATAATCCATTACCTCGGCGCCCGCCCAAAGATCCCCGGATATGATATGGCATACGTGGATCATGCGGGTCCGGGCATGCAGGTTAAACCGGATATCATCTCTCGGAAGGAGTCCACATCACGACGCGTTCACGCTTCAGGTATCTGCACCAGGCGATTACGATGGATGCGTTCACCGTAAGGAAATAAAACGGGATTCTTGTCATGTTTCCCCGCTGGCGTCCCGCCTTCCAACCCCAGATCGCAGCGCCGTAAAAGGAAAGCTGCACGGCGAACAAAAGGAAATAGCCCTGGGATTTCGAAGCGAGCAACAGGTTCGCGATAAACGCGATGATGAGAAAAAACGGGTCGAGCCACCGGAGAAGTTTATGGCAGAAATATTGGTAGGAGAAAAAACCGTATTTCAGGACGTTCAGAAACTCCAGATGCCGGAAGAAAACGGTAAGCCCCCTGAGGACGGTGCGGACTTTGCGATCGAACTCGCGGCTGCTGTCCGAAACGTCGAGATAGGACCCGGTGGCTTCGGGATCGCTGACCCCCCGGAGTCCCATCCGGATGGAATTCAGCAAGGTCCGGAAATCGCTCTGCATGTCGCCGGAGAAGTCCCGGCAGACCGCTTTTCTCGCTGCGAAAAAGGAGCCGCTCAGGCCGACCAGCGAATTCACTCTCGATTCCAGCCTTCTGAGCAGCATTTCGTAACGGACGTAAATCCCCTCTCCGCTCGGTTTCCCATCCCTTCCGACCAGCCTGTCCTCGCTGCTTACGCATCCGACGGACGGATCGGCGAAATTGGAAACGATCCGTTCGAGGCCTGAAGGCTCCAGGATCGTCGCCACATCCGTGAAAACGATTACATCTCCGTTCGCGATTTTCAGGGCTTCCTTCTGGGCGTTTTCCTTGCCGCCGCGGATCGGAATGGCGAACAATTCGATGCCCGAATCCCGATGGCTTTCCGCTATCCGGTTCGTATCGTCCGTGGATCCGTCGGATGCGATGACGATCTGCAGTCTGTCTTTCGGGTAGGAGAGGCAGAGGGTATTTTCGATCTTCGCCTTGATCCTTTTTCCCTCGTTGTATGCCGTGATGATCATCGTCACGTGGGGGTAATGAATTTTTCTTTCAACGTCCTTTTTCCTGAATAGGCCCAGCAGATAAAGCGATATCGGGTATCCCATATAGGAATAAAAAACGAAAAATATGGATCCGATGAGCAGGGCTTCCATTATTGCCCGAATGTCAAAAGGATCCATAGATGCGGCAGGCCATCATTGCGTTCGTCGACGTCATATCCTGATGGATTCCGACCCGTTTTAACCGATAGGATCCGGTTCCCCGATCCATGACGCGGTTCCATCCGCTTTCGGTCGTCAATGCAAGATGGTATCCGGCTTCCTCGACCAGGCTTGCGATCCGGTCGTTATAATTCCCGTTCGGATAGGCAAATGGAATGAAGGACGAACCCACAATCCTTTCCTTGAGGAGTTTGTTTTTCGACCGGGTCAACTCCTCCCGAACCGCATCTTCCGAAATCGTCGTCAGAATCCTGTGGCTTTTCGTATGGGATCCGAAGCAGATGATTCCCGAATTGTGCATTTCCCTGGCCTCTTCCCATGAAAGAAAGGACGCGGCATGCGCCCCTTCTTCCACTTCCCATCTTTCCTTCATTTCATCGAGTATGGCTTCGATTTCCTCGTCGGGAAGAGCTTTCAAGGCTTTTATCGCCTCTTCCAATTTGAATTCAACCGTTCCTTCGATGCATTCGATCTTTTTTCCGATCTTGCTGGAAGAACGATCGATTCCCCTGTCGACGATTCCGATATCGTCCATCTTATAAACGATGTCCGCCAATCGATCCGTCCAGAATCGCTTGGCGGTGCCTATGAAATCGGTAGGCAGGAATACGGTGGCGCTAACGTTGTGGGCCGTTAATACAGGAAATGCGTTTACGTAAAAATCTTTCCATCCGTCGTCAAAAGTAAGAACACAAAATGGTTTTTTCCCATCGTTTTGATGTTCCGGATGATGAAATGATTGAATCTTATCCAGAGAGATGACGTTGAAATTATCTTTCAAATACAATATTTGCTTTCGAAATGTTTCCGGCTCGACATACATCCCGTCCTGCATGAATGTTCCTGATTTTGTTTTTTCAATAATGCGATGATACATCAAGACAATAAACCAATTATGTTTTTTATGAAAATGATATCTGCCTGTTTTGTAATAGTAGCATAAAGGACGGGAAAACCATTTTCTCATTATTATCGAAGGTTTCATTACTTTAATATTCCGAATTCTTCTTCCTCCATCGTTTCATGTAAACCAGATATTCCAGAAATTGCCTGGGAATCAAGCCAGCCAGAAGGATCTTGTAGGCCGGGATATTCCATTTACATGTCCTCAATCCAAATACTGCATATTTTCGCGATTCGGCAAGGCGGTATTCCGAAAGGTAATAATATGCCAATCGGCAATATGTCGTGCTTATTCCCTTGTCGAAATATAGGGAATTCTCTTGATAGTAATCATGATTTGTCATTAACGAGTCGATCTGAATCTTCAATGCGGCTTTTATCAATTTCTCCGTGTTCTTTTTCCCGGACAGGTTGTCGGATTCCGGTATTTCATAAAAGAGTAGCGGAATCTCTATAAAACCGATCTTGTTGAATTTTGAAAACTTGAGAAAAAACTCGGTTTCTTCCGCGACCCTGAATTCCTCATTGAGGAGCCCGACCTTGTTCAATGATTCCTTTTTGAATAAAACACTGGAGGGAAGTATGAAATTGCCTAAAAATAAATGCTTGTAGATGTTTCCCCAATGAAATCTAATTGTTTTCCCGTTTAATTCAAAAACCGAATGATATTCGAAAATGTTTTCGATTTTGCAATTGTATTCCTTGAATATATTGAACGTATCTTCGTAGGTCCGGTTATGAACCATCTTACCGTTTTTTGTATGTCGAAAACCGCAATAGACGAAATCCACGTCGGTGAATTTCCGCATGGCTTCCATCTGAATTTCCAATTTATTCTTTTCCCAGGCGTCGTCAGCATCCAAAAACGCGATGTACGCACCTTTGGATGACATGATCCCGGCATTCCTTGCCTTTGAAACTCCTCCATTCTCCTGATAGATATAATTCAATTTATTTTGATATTTTCGAATAATTTCCGCAGTATTATCCGTTGAACCGTCGTCGACCACAATTAATTCATAACTTTTATAGGTCTGTGCCAGAACGCTCTCGATCGCAGACTCTATGAATCTTGAACAGTTATATGCAGGGACTACCACTGAAACCAATGTATTCATCTTAATAGCTGTTTGCAAATTCCACTTTTTTCATGTTCACATCGCCGAATCTTTCCCGGATGATTTTCCTCAAGGACACGATGAAGCCACACAATATCCAGAAATTCGGATAATATAATGTGGAAATAAAGGCGCTGCTTGCTAAAAACCCCACGAGACTACCCTCAAGCGCAAGCGCCAGATAATGAATCCTTTTGGACTCTTCAGCGGAATATATTTCCTTTCGGCTTTTCAATACTTTCCTTATATAAAACAAGTCTTTCAATGAGAGAAAGATCATTGAAGCGTATAGAAATGTTCCTATCAGGCCGAGCTCCGGCAAGAGGGTGAAATACAGGGAATGCGCGGCCCTGCCGGCTAGGGAGCGGGTCTGCCATTGCACACCCATCTCATCTTCGGTTTTTCCTACATGCCATGGGTAATTTCCTTGCCCCACTCCCACGATTGGATTATCAATGAATATCCTCCAACCTAATTTCCAGGCATAGATTCTTTGTCCGCCCGTTCCATGTTGCCTTTCGGTTTCCGTGATGTCCTTGAATTCCGTGGAAATGGATCGAACCCTATCCCAATAGGAAGAAGGTGCGGCGAGCAATGCGAATATGACAAGCAACCCGATCACGACACCCAGCGCAACTTTCTTATTCGACCTCAGCCAGCAATAAATCAACACGGATACCAGTCCGACAAATCCTCCTCTGGAATATGTAAGGATGCTGGCCAGGAACAGACAAGTTATAACCAAGTAATAAATCTTATTGGTTTTTTTACTTGCCGAAAATATGCCAAACAAAGCAAAAGGAAGAGTCATGTTTATCGCCATGCAAAAATCGTTTTCGTCGCCGATGAATCCGCCGACGCCGACGCCTTTGTTTATAATGCCGATGATTGCCAGGAATATGAATATTATTATCCAGAATTTAATCAATTTTCTGTATTTTTCATCGTCATCGATGATGTTGATGATCCCCATGTAAGCGACAAAAGTTATGGCCATCTCGTAAAATCGTTGAAATGCCCAGTAATTGTTCACGGCGAAGGGACCATGAACGATCATCTCGCTCATGAACAGCAAAAAAACAACGGTCTGCTTATCCCTTATGCTCAATTTCCCCGAAATGAATAAAACAATCGCGATCAATACGATAGTGATCGCGGGCAAATGCAAATGCTTTAACGGAGGTAATATCGTCTGGGGCCGGATGTATTCAAAAAATAAATACAATATGACCAGAAACAGTGGGAACGCGCTTTCTTTCTTCTCCATGATCCTAGTCATATGATTTGATATATTCTTGCGCAAAATCAACTGCCCTGTCTTATTTGTTCTTTTTGCTCACATTGATAGAATGAAACAATCCATTTATGCATTTGTTTATCTTTTCGAAACATTCATCATAGGCGGCATAATTTCTTCCATATGGATCACTGATATTATATTTGTCATATATATTCTGAGAAATATTATTATTAATGCAGAAAAGCGGAAGCAGGAATATTTTATCCTGAAATTCCATAAACATTTTTTTCAGATATTTATACTGCCATATTTCCACGGTGATAATAATATCGTTCGATTCCATCAAGCCGTATTGAAGCTGTCTGGAAGCATGATCGCGTAATTCGACGCCAAAATCCTTTGCCGAATCGATTGCCTCAATTGGAGGCGGCTTTGGAGCATCCACCCGGATTCCGGCCGAGCTGAAAGCGATATCATTCGATGCATTTGAATATTTTGCCGCGATTCTTTCCGCAAAAGGGCTCCTGCAAATATTTCCCAGACAGATAAAAAGGACGGATTTTATTTTGGAAGGCAAAGGCGGATTTCGGACCGTTCCGCCATATACGCGCCAGAAAATGCCCTTTGCGATATTTTTCAGAAAAGATTTATCCATGAATCAGCCAGCGAGCGCATCTTGATTGCAGCATCAGTGGAACAAAGATTTAACGTATCCTCTCATTTCATGGAGGAACGGACCTGGATCGTGGGTCTGCAAGATCTCGTTCCTGACGCTAGGCCGGAAGAAATCGAACAGAAAGTCCTTTACGAGCGTCATCCTTGCCGGATGATCGGAAGGAAGATTCAGTCCGGAGGGATTTTTCAAAAGGCGGATGAATAAATGATCCAGGTCTCCCAATTCCCATCTTGATTTCAATCCCAGCGTGTATCCTTCCGATCCTTCGACTTTTTCTCCGTTCGCCAATCGGAAAAGCTGATAAGGAAAATCCACCCCGGAGGATATCGCCAGTTGCAAAGACCCCCAAAACCTCGCATTCACTTCCAGGAGCTTGGCGACGTTTTGCTCCCGGTCGATTTTGAATTCGACCATCGCTACGCCTGTCCAATCCAGTTTCGTGAGAATCTTGACGGCGGCTTCCATGGCATCCGCAGGCGGCTCGATGCTTTCGCAAAGGACGCTGACCCCTCCCGAAGGTGGCTTTTCCCTGATCCTTCTATGCGCAAACCTCTCGATCACTTCACCGTTCTTCATCAAGAGGAATATTCCCGCTCCCGGTCCTTCTATCCTTTTCTGGACGAGGTAAGGGAAACGATCAAAGATTTCCTGTGAAAGGATGCCGAGAAGATCCTTCTCGTCCGTCGCATATCGGACCCTTGCGTCCAACCATCCGTTCCCGGAGCGTATTTTGGATAGACTGGGCTTCACAACCACGGGAAATCCGGATCTTTCGACCGATTCCACCAGGTCCTTCCGGCATTTGAACTCCGTCGACAGGAAAGTAGTCGGAATCGACACCTTCAATTCCCTTGCAAGCTGAAACAGCTTGATTTTATCGGTGACCTGCAAATACTTTTCATAATCGACGAACGGGATGACGGTGCACTCAGGCAATTCCATCCGGTTCAACAATATTTCCGTCAGAGTTACATCGGTCATCGGAAACAGGATCGAAGGGATTGAATATTTCGTGTACTCCTTCAATGCCTGCAGGAACCCGGCGGGATTTCGATAGGGGGACGGATAGATGAAAGACCGCGTGCAATATCGGGAACGGGAAGCAAGGGACGGATTTTTCTCGGCGCCTACGGCAACCTTGACCCCCCTTCTTCCCAAGGACCGGGTTACGGCGAGAGCCGAACGCTGCTCGCCATCCAAGACGATTGCATCCATGATGTACTATGCGCCGTTTTTTCGCTTATCGTAATATGCCGAGATGCGGAGGGGGGCCTTCAGGCCCCCCTCCGTCCCCGTCATTCCTTCCTTATCGGATGGTCAGGGCGCCGCTCCGAGTTTGATGTTGTCATAGTAAGCATTCATTTCCGATGTCCATACTTCGAAATAAGACACCGTAAGGGAGTTGGTATTTGTTGTATTCATGGAAACGGTTTGATCAAATGCATTCACGGTAATGCTAAGGGGACTAAATGTGATCGTGATCGGATATGTGGATCCCTCATAATATGGATATGAAAACGCAATAGTATCAACTGTGTTGTCATTCCAGACCTTTCTTAACGAAGCAGATTGGGTAGAGAATTCGTAATAAGTTGTAGGGCCATCCAAAAGACGGATCGTTAAATACTTGCTGCCGGCATTAAATCCAGTAGGATTGAAATCTAGGGAAAAGACCCCAGTATTCGTCCTAAACTCAGGTAATAATATCTGACTACTGAATATTAAGCTCTCCCCAGCCCCTGCGAGGACCCGTGCCCTATCTCCAACGGAATCATACAAAAAAGAGGGAGATCCCGTAGGAAAGACAAGATAATATCCTGTCGTGTCGGTACTGAAATCATCGAAGAATCCCCAATTGACGGTAACGTTTACCGTGTCCGACTGGAACAGGCCCACATTATCCGTCACGGTAAGCTGGAACTGGAGAATTTCCCCCGTCTTGTCCACAACGGGAGCGGTGAAACTCGGAGTCGGCGAAGCCGAGTTGTCGAGCGTCACGGCCGTTCCCGGAAGCTGGGTCCACTGATAGGAAGCGATCGGCTGAGACGGATCGGAGGGTGAGGATCCAGACCCGTCCAACCTTACAGTGTGCTCCATGAAGACCGACTGGTCGGGACCGGCGTTGGCCGTGGGAGGAGGGTTCAGGGTCGTGCTGAAGCTCTTCATCGTCCCGTTGCCTGGCCCTGCGGAATTTGACGTCAAAAGCTGGAAATAATAGGTCGTTCCGGTGGTCAGACCGGTGAGGTTCGCGCTGACCGGCTGCGCGGTGAACTTGCCGGCCGCTATCTGCTGCACCGAAGTTGAGTTGGTCATACTGGTGTTCGGTCCCCACACGAAATGGTAGTCGGTCTGCAGTCCGTTCGGGTTCACGCTGCCGTTGATGGTAGCGGTTGTTGTCGCGATGAGCGAGGCATTATCCGTGGTCGCCACCGGCGGCAGGGTTAATGTCGTGAAATCGACCGGAACGTTATCATAAACCGCTCCCGCCGAATTGTAGGCATACACACGATAGTAAATTCTCGTACCAGGTGTCTGGCCGTCAAGGTCAAAAAAGATCGGATGCAATGCAGTATCAGATCCGATCGTTTGTTCCCCGGTAGAACGAACATTCGCAGGGGTGAAGGTAACATCGGTCGTCCACTGGAAGTAGGCTTGGGTGGCGGACCCGTTCGGGTTCACGCTGCCCTTAAGTTTCGCTCCGGTGATCGAAACGTTGTCGGGTTGGGCTACCTGCACCGTCGGTTTGCTCGCAGGCGTGCTTGCCGGAGCGGCCGAACCCCCGCCGCCTCCGCATGCGGCCATGAATACGACAACGATCAGGAACAGAGAAAAAAAGCCGGCTGTTCGACGAACCTGCATTGCATCCTCCTCAATTTTTTTATTGGTCTTGAAAACAAGGTCCCTTTGACACGAAATCCGGATCGGTTACATCCGCCGAAGAGAAACACCTCCTTTCCGCAGCAAAATTTAAACATCTTTTCGTCATATATTACGATATGTTGGATCGTTAATAGTGAAGCGATAGATTATCGAGAGGGATGGCAATTCGCGAATCGATCCGGGATCAATCCTGTATAAATTTCGAGATACCGGCTTGCGACATCGCGCATCCGGAATTTTCGCTCGACGCGCAGCCGTCCTTCTTTCCCCATCCTCAGGCGGATATCCGGATTTTGAAGGAGTGATACGATTCGATCCACCAGGATTTGCCGATTGTTCAACGGAACCAGATACCCCGTTTGGCCTTCCGCCACCACCTCCGGATTCCCTCCCACTTCCGTGGCCACCACGGGGATTCCATGACTCATCGATTCCAGCAAGGTAAGCGATAGTCCTTCCGAGAACGACGCAAGCACGGAGATGTCCATGATTTCGTAATAACGTTGGATATCCTTTCTGTACCCGGCGAAGACGACATGAGGACCGATGCCGAGCGTTTTCACCTTCTCCCGAAGGGCGTTCTCTTCGTTCCCTCCCCCCACGAACAGAAACCTCGCTAAGGGAACCGCGGAGACGATCGCGGGGATGGTATCGAGAAAATTGGTAACCCCCTTCACGGCACGGTTATAGTTCGCGACCATCCCCAGGACGAGATGATCATCATTGAATCCAAGCTCCCGTCTTGTTTCCGCCTGCATCCCCGTCCGAGCTTGATTCAATTCGACTCCGTTGTGGATCACCGCGATCCGGGATTCCTCGACGCCCTCATGGTCCAGGACCACTTTTTTCACCGCCTCCGAAACGCAGATGATCTTGTCCGGCAGAGATCTCGTCATACGCAGCCACAGGTATTCGTGCGGACCCCAGTCGAACCCCTGGTCTTCGCGGTTTTCGACGAGGATTTTTATCTTGCCGGCCAATTTCAAAAGCCTCCCGTACAAGATCGACCAGAAAAAGTAGGTGTGCACGATATCGGGATGGTCGTTTTTTATATGTTTGCCAAGAAGCGATAGGTACCGTACTTGCGCGACAGGATAAAAGTCGAAATGTTTTAAGGGAGGCAGATAATGGACCGGGACGTCCGGTACTATCCGGTCCCTCACCGGGGCACTGCTGAAAATGACGGTTTGAAAAATATCTTTATCCAAAAGTTTCAACATGGACAACAGGTGATTCCCGGTTCCACCGCCAAGATCATTCGTTAGGATGGCAATTTTCAAGGACTTATTGAAACTCAATAGTCGATCGCTATATCGATATGTCTTTAAAGAATCGGTCGGATCGCTTCCGCCATCCTGCTGTTGAACGATTCCGGTTTTTTTTCTGACCGGACAAATTCGGATTCATGCTGGTTGCGTAAGGATCTTCAGGGACTCGGACAATATGATCGACTCTATTTTCGACGCTTTCGCAAATTCCAGAAATTTTTCGATCCGCCTGAACAATTCCGTTTCCTCTTCCTTTGTCCTCGTGAAATGCGTCAACCCGTGCCGCAGCGACGGAGAATGGAAAAACATGTTCAGTATCTGATATCTCTTTTTCATCATCGTTTTCGCCAGCCGGATCATCATTTCCGCATTGTCCGGCTCCGGGGAAAGCCATATTTTGTTCAAAAGATTCAGTCGATCCAATATTCCCCTCAGCCGGAAATGCTTCAACTTTCTACTGGATATCTTTTTATATATCGAATTACAGAGTTCGAAATTGTCTTGGAGAAAACCGATCGTGGCGGGAACTTCCAATATGAATGCGCCCGGATTTTTATCGGAATCCATATGTAGAAATTGTGGCATCGGGGAACGATCGGAGAAATCCGGACCGTGACACTTTTCCCAGCTTAAATACGGCGACACCGAGGTATCGACCTTATAGCCTAACTTGTACATGTTCTCGGCGACCGTGGGGCCGAATCCCCATCTCCCGCTTCGAAACGCGGCCGGCTCCATCCCGAAATTTTCGGTTATTTTTTCATGAAGGGATTCCATTTTTCGGTATTGAAGGTCTTTCTCGAGGTTGCATAACATGGTATTTTCGAAAGTTTTCTCTTCCTCGAACGGAGGCGTGTTCCAGGGATGGAGATGGGCCCCGATCTCACATCCGCCGTCCTCCAGGATCTTCCTCAATATGGATGCGGAATTCCTGTCGGAGGCGACGGGGTATGTGACTAGGTAGGTCGGCTTCACCTCGTACGAGTCGAATAATTTCTGAAGTTCCAATAATTTAGGGATATTCGACAGAACCGGATTCGTGTCGTAGCTGGACCAGTTGTCTTCTTCGACGTCGATCGTGATCGCCAGATGCGTGATGTTCCCTACCGGCATTCGACCTTCCCCCGCATTTCAGGTTCTCTGTTTGGTTCTTGCTTTAATACGTTCTTGACCGCTTCACGGATCTTCAGTTTATCTTCGTCGTTCAGGAGAACATGCGTCGGCAACGTGACCAGGGTATCGGCGACCGTTTCCGCAGATCCGTATCGCATATGATCGAAACATTCCTTGATCTCCGGAATTTCATTAATGGAAGATGGGTACATGGGGCTTATGCCAAGAATATCTCCAACTTCGCATAATAGATCTTTTGAGCTTTTCCTATCCATATATACCGGCAACCGATTGTAGGGAAATCCACTGGGATGGACAGGCATTCGGTCTGAAATATCCGACGTAACCATGAAAAAATCGGCGTTTCTTGACCGGACCCGGTTATACGATTCCAGTTTTTCACGCCAACCGGTCAACAGACCCGCCTGGAACCCGGTCAATTTGTACACGGGAAACGTATCATGAAACCGTGTCTCTCCGATCCTCAGAAACGGCAGACTCTTGGGCAGCCAGTAGAAATTCGGACGGATGAATATCGACAGGAACACGGTCTCGACGATATTTTTTACATATTCGGCTACCGGTGGATTTCCGAGATCCCGAACGAATCCACCGATCGAATCGGCGATGGATTCCGAGGAGGTAACGATGATACCGCCGGACCCGCAGGTGATGTTTTTCCCTCGCCCGAGGCTGAAGAATCCCACGTCTCCCAACGTTCCGAGCTTCTTCCGATCATGGACTGCGCCCATCGCCTGGGCCGCATCTTCCACGATGAAAATCCTCCTCCCTTCGCACAAATCCCTGGCTTTCGCGATGTCCGACGGGATTCCGAACAGGTGGGTCGGAATTATGCACAAGGTATCGTCGTTGACCAATTCCCGCAGCTTTGAATGTTCGAAGTCGAACGTTTTCGGCCGGATATCGCACAACACGATTTCCAGCCCGGCCATCCGGACGGCCGAGGGGACCGAAAAACAGGTATAGGCGGGAATGATCACTTTCTTCTTCCCGGTCAATCTCTTCAGGCCGGCCAATATCAGGAACAGCGCCGCTTTCCCGGAAGACACCAGGAAGGCATGCTTCGTCCCGAAATATTCCTTGATTTCCCTTTCCAGTTTCGCATGAATGGTCCGGTCCCCAATTCCCAGGAATCCGCTCGCAAGATCCATCGGGGAAACCGGGGCCGCCGTCGGCGAAAGGGTTCGCCGGATGCTCACGGGATGTTCCTGATGATCCTCGGACCGAGAATTTTCGTGACGGATAAGGGCAATCGCTTCCAGATTTCGATCGCGAGATGATATTTGCGATTCCGCGGCGTGATGTCCGGAATCTTCTCCGCATCCTTGACCCAGTAACTCCAGGGCATCGGCGTCGGCGTCGCTCCCCACTGCTCCTTGAACCTGTGGGTGCTCTCCTGCGGGGTGGACCGGCCGAAATCGAATACGGTGAAACCTTTCCCGCAAGCGAACTCCAGGCAGGACCAGTAAAGCAGCATGTTCGGGCTCATGCGATTGTGCCTTCGCAACGACGAGGCCCAGGGAATCTCGAGCCTGTTCTTGAAACCGACAAGAAACCCGGATGCGACGGGGGCCTTTCCCGAATAGACGCTGCAGATCCAGGAACTCTCCGGAAACTGTTCGAGGATATTTCCGAAAAACCGTTTCGGGTAGACGGGCGTCCCGAGATCCCTCATGTTCTCCGCAAATACCTCGTGGAAGCTTTCCAGCTCTTCGATCCGCCCGATCCGGGCTGTCATCCCTGCCTTCCGGGGCACTTTGATTTGACTCCTCAGCTTGGAAGGAAACGATTTCCAAAGATCGTCCGATGAAGCCGGAAGATCCAGCCGCATGGAGACTTTCAACGTCTTTACGGGAAAGCCGTTGTCCAGGGGATTTTCCTGCCGGAACTCGATGTGGCTCGATTTCAGGTCTTCGGCGATTCGAACCGCTTCATCGACAAGATGGTTTCGCGTCGACTCGTCGTCCGCACAGACCCCGCCGTAGTTGAAGAAAGGCATGGAAACGATGAAATTCCCGAAGCTCAGGCTTTTCATGTGAACCAGGGGAAGGATGCCGTTTACGTTTCCGTCGAAATCCTCGGAGACAAGAGGATGGTATTTGTGCCCGAAACTCGCTTCAATCACCGTTCCCCACCGATAATCGTGATACAGGATCGAACGATCGCGGTTTTTTATATAACCGTCGATTTTCGAGATGTCTTGGATTCCTGCGAGCTTCAAGGACATCCGTTGTCCCTTCACCTTCCCCGGGATGACGGATAAAGGGTTACCGCCGCATCAATTTCGCTTCATTCCTCGGTCTGGCTTGATAATCCGATCTGGGGGAGGCGCACCGAGATCAATTTCGATCCCCGGCGGTGGTTGCGCACTGCCCCGTCGACACGGTTCGCCTGTTGTACGAGCCTTTGCTGGGTGCGACGGGCTCCAAGCAATATTTTCGATACGCCGACCGGCTTGTTGAACGGCCATGCAAGGAGCTCGGGCCACTCGGCGTTGATGACATCTTTCATCAGAGTGCCCGACAGGCGATAATCCGCAGGCAAGGTGATCATCCGCTCGATGATTTCGCGGTGACACATCGGGAAGATGATGAATCCGGGATCCCTGCTCTCAGCGTACGGAAAGATCCCCCCCCAACAACCCAGCCGTTGCTCGATTTCGTAGAGGTCCAGGATTTGGAAGGCGTTATCGACGGGGATCGTCTCCAG
>Ga0209342_10003181_pt1 | contig 17352 bp, 18 predicted proteins | sample RifCSP16_2_FD_184023 | JGI IMG/M metagenome (GOLD analysis project Ga0209342, IMG submission 184023) | Soil microbial communities from Rifle, Colorado - Rifle CSP2_sed 16_2 (SPAdes) (version 2) | ecosystem: Environmental > Terrestrial > Deep subsurface > Rock core/Sediment | place: Rifle... | reverse complement strand
ATCCGCCTCAATGAGCTGGCGGCGCGCCTGAATGTGGAACCCAGCGCCCTGGAAGGCATGATCACTTTTTGGGTGAGCAAGGGGGGGCTGAACCCTGTTTCCACCGAGGGAGATAACACAGCCTGCGCTCTGCCTTGCGCGGGTTCATGCCCAGGGGCAGCGCAGTGCCCGTTCGTGGCCAAGATGCCGAAGATGTGGGAGGCGAAAGGATGACTCGACGTTACTTTTGTGGCGAGTCGTTGCAAACTCCTACGTTCTGTTATCTTGTGGATATTACAGGCAGGGAATAGGAATGGGAATTATGATAACCCTTGGCAAACATTGCAAATGAACAAATGATGTGAGCTGCATGATAGCAGGTGAATGATGAGACACAGCCTACTTTTTCAACTGGGAGCCGTTATCTTGGTTCTCCCGCTCATACTTAGCGGATGCGGCCCGGCGCCACAGCAGCAGACGCCAAACATATCTACGCGCTCCGCCCTTAATCAGACGCAGACGGCAATTGCAGCTACAACAGAGTCAGTCAGGGATGCAGAACAAACTCAAGTGGAATCAACCAAGGCTGCCGAAACGCAGGAGACCGAAGTTCCCCCAGCTGTAAAGACCCTATGGGCGGAGGCTGGGGTTGCTAATGGCACGGAATGGGCGGAACTGTTGACCGGGTTAATGAGTGCTCAAAGCACCAATGAGGCTCAGACCAATGAAGTCGCCGAAATATGTCGCCAGTCAAAGAATTCCACTCCGGCAGGGATCGAAGCTACGGGACCGCTCTGGAGGCTAGTTTCGCAAGATTCCTTAGCCAATGAACTTTTACCTGTAGAAATCCCAATATCGCCAATATTGAATGCATACATCGTGCTCAATGAATCGCCCATCCCTGAAGGGCAGCCTGGATATGCCGCCACGCTGGGACAGGCCAAGATACTTGCATGTGAGTTTATCGAGCAAGAACAAGAGTTTGCCAAAGAATGTCCTTATGAAGGCGGGTATGTAATGCATGTATATCGCACCAACGCTATTGTTGCCCTTGTCGACCTGCAAAGTAAGCAGACGCTCGCCTGGACAACGTTATCTGGAACAACCGAGGTTTGCCCATACCAATGGACTTTTATTGGGGGCGATGATTCGATGGCAGGCCCACCGCCGGCGGACGATGCGGTAATGAACTGGATCACCGCCCACTGGACCCCCTAGAGCCACCCGGGGTAATCAGAAAAAACATCAAGTAAAGATACTGGTGATTTTTCGTACCTCGGCCCCATTAATCTTTTGGAGTCGAGGCTTTAGCCGGTGTTTTTTTAAATAAAGGGGTAATCGGGTTATCTGTCATGGCTTTCTTCATTACATCTTCCCTTTTGCTTTCTCCGATGATTGGTTACGCTCTGCCTTGTACATCGAAGAAAGGAGCATTATGTCCCAACTGGATCCCATGGTAAAAGATTTCCTCGCCCAGAAAAAGATTGCCGTCGTTGGAGTTTCCGATAAGCGGGAGACCGGATGCAATGCAGCTTATCAGCGATTCAAGGAAGCGGGGTACAGGGTTTACCCTGTAAACCCGCACCAGGCAACATATGAGAATGAACCCTGCTATCCGGATCTGAAATCCATCCCCGAGAAACCGGACGCGGTTTTCATCCTCACCAATCCCGGCGTCACCGAACAGATCGTAAGGCAATGTGTGGACCTTGGGGTCAAGCAGGTCTGGATGCATTGCCTGATGGGCACCAAACCGGGGCTGGCTGCCGGAATGACCAGCGTTTCGCAGAACGCAGTGCGCATGTGCCTTGAGAATGGGATCGCAGTGATTCCGGGCTCGTGCCCGAATCAATTCCTGAATCCGGATTTCGGGCACAGGATGATGCGGGGAATCTTCCGCACCATCGGTTTTCATAGCCTCAATTAGCGTCTCTTGTAGCGGGTACCAATGCAACCGTGATTGGCAAGTCACTTCCATTCGTCTTTGCGAGAAGGCCGAATGCAATGAGGCCGGAGCCTGTCCCGAGCGAGCCGCTTGGCGGCGACGAGGGAAAGCAATCCCCAAGAAACTATAGCAAATCGACTTGGGGGTTGCTTCGTCGCCTCGCTTTGCTCGGCTCCTCGCAAAGACTTTCGGAGGCACCGTGGAAGATTTAGGATGATGAAGATACTGGTTACCTACGCCACGATGGCGGGTTCGACCGCCGAAGTGGCCAAGGCCATTGGCAAAGAAGTTGCAAAGGGCGGGTTGCAGGTTGACGTAATGCCTATTCGCGAGGTCGCAGATATCGAATCCTACGATGGCGTAGTAGTAGGCGGCCCGATGATCATGGGCTGGCATCGAGATGCAATGCGGTTCCTCAGGAAGGATCGCGCCACATTTCAGCGTATCCCGTTGGCGGTGTTCGTCATGTCGATGAGCCTAACGAAAACAGGCAACATGGACCTGGACGGTGTACCGATTACCGTCGACGAGAAGCTGCCCAAGCCGCCTGCAGACGAAAGGCGCCTGAAATTCAAAGAACGTTATGCGCAGCTTTCAAATTATCTTCGGCCCATAGCGGATGTGGTTCGTCCGGCGAAACCCATGAGTATTGGGGTGTTTGCTGGCCGCCTGGAATACGGCCGCCTGGAATGGTGGCGGTTCTCTTCGCCATGCTGGTCGTCCAGGCGCCTGCGGGCGACCGGCGCAACTGGCCGGCGATCAAAGCGTGGGCAGCCGAAGTAGGCCATGCGTTTCGTTAGCGCGTACATGGCATAAATACCAAACAACGAAAGAGCTGATTTCAGATAAAGAAAAATCGTCTATAGTTATTGCCAGGCCCTACTCGGTCGTGCTCAGGTGTGATAGTTCGCGTCTTAATGGTGTGAAGCCATGGATAGGCTACGCCAATCCCCTAACTTTAGGCGAGAATTTCGATTTATTTTCGCCATCCTTTTGATCCAATCCTGCCAGGTTTTGCCGAAGCAGGATATTCCTACAGTCTCCGCAACAGAAACCGTTGCCCAGGAGACAATCCTGGAGTCAAGCGATACTGCGCCAACTGGCACCTCGTCCCCGACGGGCACAAGCCCAATGCTCGGCGGTTGCCCGATGTTCCCTGCGGACAATTTCTGGAATGCCCCCGTTGACGATCTGCCTGTCCATCCGCAATCCGACGCTTGGATCGATTCGATTGGACGCCACGAAGGATTTCACATGGATTTTGGTTCCGGCGAATGGGACGGAGGCCTGATTGGTATTCCCTACAACATTGTGCAGGGCGAATCGATAAAAAAATCCGCGCCCGATTTCTATTACGATTCGGAATCAGATGCGGGTCCGTACCCTATTCCACCTGACCCAAGCATCGAATATGGAAGCGATCACCATATCCTAACAATCGATGCGGACACATGCCATCTCTATGAAATTTATGACGCCAGATTAGAATCCGGTCAATGGTCCGGTGGTTCAGGGGCGATTTGGGATCTGAATTCCAACGTCCTGCGACCGGAAGGTTGGACCTCCGCGGATGCTGCTGGTCTGCCGATACTGCCAGGCCTGGTCCGTTACGATGAACTAGCCGCGGGACAGATCGACCACTCCCTACGCTTCACTGCCGAAAATACGAACGGATTCATCTGGCCTGCCCGCCATCTCACATCTGACGAAGTGGCTCCGAACATTCCGCCCATGGGTGCGCGTTTCCGCTTGAAGGCGTCTGTTGACATTTCCGGTTATCCGCCATTCCTTCAGCCCCTATTGCAAGCGATGAAGAGCTATGGCATTGTGTTGGCTGACAATGGCTCAAACTGGTTCGTCAGCGGCGCCCCGGATGAGCGTTGGGAGAACGAGATGCTTCATCTTTTGGATGAGCTTACCGGCGATGATTTCGAAGCTATAGACACTTCAGTGATGATGATCGATCTGAACTCAGGCGCTGTTGAGCATAAGTAAGTCTGGCAAAGATTATTCCTTCACATCCCGCGGATATGTTTTCTTAGCTTCTTCGGCTTTTGCCAAATCAATTTCCACTGTCATAAATGGCTGCGCATCGCTGGTGACTGCCAATACTTCGCCGTCAGGGTCGATGATCCAGCCGGCGCCGCCCCAGTGAATGCCTGATCCCTCCAGGCCGCGGTTTGAGGAGATGCAATATGCGCCGGACATCACTGCGAGGGCGCGGCCGCCTGCAACCCACTTATCCACGCTGGAGAGTGGTGTACTGCGTGGGTTGGCCAGCAGGTGCACCCCCTGTCGCGCATAGCCGCGAGCGTGTTCGCCAAACCACAGATCGGAGCAGATCATGAATCCGACTCTGAGTTCCCCCACCGGCGCGGCCTTGAATCGCGGGGCTGCGCCGCGCTGATACCAGGTCGCTTCCCAGAAGCCGGGCTCGTTTGGCAGGTAATACTTACGATGGGCAAAGCGGGCGCCGGTATCCGGCTGCCAGATGAAGGCGTCATTATATGGAAGGCTACCCTCAAGCACGGGCCGGGAGCCCAGGACGAAGTCCGCGCCCAGCGCGGCGAGGCGCGGCAGCCATTCTTCATGCGCATCGACCGCGGCTTGCCAGCGAGCGGGATCCACGCGTTTGGCGCTGGCGACCCAGGGGTAAAAGGGCATTTCCGGAAGCAGCACCAGATCGCTGCTGCGAGCCTGGATGTGCTCGGCCAGGGCTGCCAACGCATCTTCGAGTTTCTCAGGGTTATCGGGGAGTTGGGTGGCGGTGATTCTCATAAGCTGGATTGTAAATGATAGAAATCACTGGGACAAATATCAGGCGAAGGCGCGGATAAAGGTCAATTGGAAAATCAGCACACTCATAGATTGCCAGTAACGGAAGATCGAAAATAGAACGAACCAGGAAACAAGAAGGACGGCCTTGCGGCCGTCCTTCTTGTTAATCAGACAATGGTTCAAATGGTGGAGCTTTCCCTTTGGCAACCAGATCGCGCAGGGCTCTAAAAGCCCGCCCGTCGACTCCGGTACCAACCTGCGCTTCAAGGATCTGAAGAGCTTCCGTGGATGGCAGCGCTTCACGATAGGGCCTGGTTGCAGTCATCGCTTCATATTGATCGGCGACTACCAGCAAACGGGCTGTCGCGGGCAATTCGTTTTCGCGCAAATGGCGGTGATAGCCCTTACCATCCAGGCGTTCATGGTGGGCGCTGGCTACGTCTGCTAAATGTCTAAAACCATTCACGCGGCGCAGAATCAGGTAGGTAAATTCGGGGTGTTTGCGTATTTCCTCCCATTCGGATTCGGTTAGCTTAGTTTGTTTGTCCAGGATCATGTTGGATACACCCAGTTTGCCGATGTCATGCAGTAGAGCCGCGCGGGAAAGATCGCGCCTTTCTGATGCCGGCATGCGTAGTTCTTGCGCCATCCCTAAAACGATCTCCGTAACTCGGGTGGAGTGTTTTACCGTGTAGGGAGATTTGGCATCTATTACGCGAGCGAATGCATCTGCAATCTCGTCGAGACGGTTGTCATCGGCCAGCAGAACCCGGTCCTCCGGTTCATAGCCGCTAATTTGGTTGATCAGATCGGGCGATTTCAATCGTTTCCAAAAATCCTTCTCGGCGGAAATCTCATTGAGAAATAAGTCAGATAATGCAGGGTCAAACCAACTACCTCTGCGAGCGCGGGCGACGTCTTTAGCTGCCCCTGGACCGAAGGCGGTGAAGAAAACTTCTACGGTCTGAGCAATACCTAAAATCCGGCCCAATAGCGAGATTTGATTGCCTTTCAGTCCATTAGGATCCCCATGGCCGTTCCAATGCTCGTCCAAATCAAGAATCGCCTGGGCTGTAAGCTCTGGAAAGCCCAAGGAGCGGGCGATATCTGCCCCACGTTCACAACGGGTTTTGATGAGATCTGTTGCTGCGGCTGGACCTTTGAGACCCAGCGAAATCACCTGGAAAGTCCGTTTCAGCAATGAGCGACCTTCCGCGGCGTTGAGAAAAACGTATTGGGCCGCGCGCAGGTAATTTGACCAATTTACTGTCTTGAGCCGGTATTTCAAACGGTGATCGTCACCATTAAACAGATTTGTGACTTTAGCCGAGTTGCTCGAGCAACCTAAATCCTTGAGCAACAGGGCATAAAAGAGGGCAGAACGCTCCTCTGAATTTAGCTGAAGATGGTCAGCGAAGGACATGCCAATCATGCAGCAACGGATGGCATGGCCTTCAGGTTGCCCTTCGGTTAAATCAAGGGCAAATGTTAGCGCGGACAGCACTTCTGAAAGCCGAATTTCAACTTTCGGTTCTTCAAGTTTTTGAGGTCTTGTTTTCACGGCTGTCTGAGTTAACAAAACAAGCTCCTAGACAACTAATATTAGAAGCTTATTTTGAAACAATTTCCCCTATCGGGCTATGGTACTGCAGTACTTGAAGAAGTCCTAGCGTCCGGCCCCATGCGCAACACATGCCCATCATGGATGGTTGTAAGGGAAAGTGGCAGGGGATGGGGTTCTGAGAGAAATTACCAAATCAAATGCGCATTGCAATAATCCGCGTTGTAGGTAATGTGATAGCAAAGGCTGTACTTCCAGATGACAAATCCGATCAGTAGCGTGGCAACGGCAACCGCCGCGATGATCAGGAGGATTCTCGGCTTCGGGTTACGCACCGGAGGATTAGTCGCGCAGATCGCGGCCGGGGCGCAGAATTCAGGCGCTGAGGTGGTTTCCACGCCGATGCGAAGGTAAAGTCTACGGCGGCAGGCGCGGCGAGGAGAATGATGGTGGCGTTGGGTCCCAGTTCCGCCTGGGTGCGGCGGATCATTCTCCTTGCCGATGCCGTGGCGCTGGCTGGCGCGCACCACCCGGTATGCGGAGCACACCAGCGCCCATAAACGAAAAGTTCGGAATATTATCCCGAGGGCAAAGTCGTTAGCTTGGAGGCAATCATCTGATGTGGCGAGCCGTGATTCCGTTGTATACTGAGCGAAGCCTATTTGCCCCACTAGCAGAGGAGATCCCATGAACCTGAAATTATCCGCCCCCAAAGAAACCACCTGGATCGTTGCCGTCATCGCCGGCGTGGCCGGCATCCTCATGTATCTAGACGTCTTTTCGTTCGGAGGCATCCAGCCCATCTTTTTGGTGGGCCTGGGCTTCGTGCTCCTCGCCGTGGCCACCACGGTCAAAGGCCTGTAGCGCTCATCTCGCCTGGTGGAATCAAAGGCTCCGGAGAACTCCGGAGCCTTTTCGTTTTTTGCCTTACCCTTCAGACCCGCGCCTGGCTGCGGCCGACCAGCAAATAGGTGAGGACGAAACCGGCCACGAAGCCGCCGATGTGGGCCATGTAAGCCACCCCGCCCGCGTCTGCCGAGGCGCCCAGCGAGCCGATGCCGCTGAACAGCTGCAGCAGGAACCAGAGCCCGATGACCACCAGGGCGGAAACCGGGACCACGCCGCGCCCGGCGGCCATCAGCACGCGGCCCTGCGGGAACATGACCAGGTAGGCGCCCAGCACGCCGGCAATGGCGCCCGACGCCCCCAGGTTGGGGATCGTGGACGCCTGGCTGAAGGCCAGCTGCGTGAAGGTGGCGGCCACGCCGCAAGCCAGGTAGAAGATCAGGAATTTCTGGTGCCCGAATCGGTCTTCGACGTTGTCGCCGAAGATCCATAGGTACAGCATGTTGCCAAACAGGTGCAGTTCGCCGGCATGCATGAACATCGAAGTAAAGATGGTGACGAATTCGCGGCTCGGGTTGGCCAGGAATTCTGAAGGGATGAACGACCACTGGATGATAAAGGGTTCGCCACCCTGCAATTCAAGGAAGAAAACTATTACGTTGACGGCTATCAAACCATAAGTAATGATCGGCGTTAGCCGGCGCAGTGGGTTTTGGTCACCAACAATCATGCAGAACCGTCCTTCTTATCAGGCGAGTTGCTGGTAGGAGATGATCAATTGTAAATGCGAACCCCGCATTCCCCATGAAACCAAATCGATGAAGGCGGCTAAATGCTCTTCATCGCGGTGGCCACAGCCAGGATCACGAACCCGGCGGCGACCAGGAAGAAGGCGTTAATCCCCAGCGACAGGACATCAAAATAAACCAGCAGGCCGAGGACTCCGGCGGCCACCGCGATGATCCAAACGGTCTCTGTAGGCGCGGAAAGTCTCAATTTCATAGTTCACTCCTTGGTTGGATTAAAACGGCGATAAATGCTGAATTAGTTAACGTCCCCCCTGGGCTAATTGTGATGCAGCTGACGAAAAAGCCGCCCGCTTCCTCTTAAGCCTTGCGAAGGTAGTCTTGAAATCAATGGTTACTTAAATCCAACCTTCGCAAGGCGGGTCAAATATTAAGTCTCCTCCCGATCGATCTTTTGAATGATCCATTCCATGAGCCTTTGTCGACTGTATCCACTTTCGCGGTAAGTTGCGGCTAAAAACCTCGACTCCGTTTTTACTGGCATCAAATCCCACTCTCCAGTCTCTAATCTCCAATAACCAAAAACTAAAACGCTTTTTATTTCCATTTACCAATTACTTCTTCATTCTCCCCATCTCCTCTGCTCCCCTTCTCCCCAGCTCCCCTTACCCCTCCAGCGCCTCCTCCTTCTTCTTCGCCGCCCGATAGCGCTGGTTCATATCCAAAATGCGTTTGCGGATGCGCAAGTTTTGCGGCGTGACCTCCAGCAGTTCATCGTCCCCCAGGTATTCGATCGCCTCATCCAGGCTCATGATGCGCGGCGGGCTGAGCCGCTGTTCGATCTCGCCCTTGGTGTTTTCGCGCATGCTGGTCAGCTTCTTGGCCTTGCACACGTTGACTTCCATGTCCGCATCGCGCGGCTGCTCCCCGACCACCATACCGGCGTAAACCGGCGTGCCCGCCGCAATGAACAGGATGCCGCGTTCTTCCGCCGCACGCAAACCGTAGGTCACCGCCGTGCCGCCTTCGTAAGCGATCAACGAGCCGCGGGCCCGCGAGCTGATCGGCCCTGCCATCGGCAGGTAGGCGTGAAAGATCGTGTTCAATATTCCAGTACCCTTGGTGGCGGTCAGGAACTGCTGGCGGAAGCCCAGCAAGCCGCGGGTAGGCACGATGTACCTCATTTGCACCGTCCCGCTGCCCGTCTCGCGCATCTCTTGCATTTCGCCGCGGCGCTTACCCAACATCTCCACCACCGTTCCGGAGGTTGGCTGGCTGCACTCCACGTGCACTTCTTCGAAAGGTTCCAGTGTGTTGCCTTCGTCGTCCTTCTTTAATATGACTTCGGGTCGACCCACCTGGAACTCGTATCCCTCGCGGCGCATGGTCTCGATCAATATGGCGAGATGCAACTCGCCGCGACCCGAGACCATGAAGGTATCTGCGCTGTCTGTCTCTTCAACGCGCAATGAGAGATTACTGCGCAGTTCGTTGAACAATCGCTCGCGCAATTTGCGGCTGGTACCCCATTTCCCTTCACGCCCGGCGAATGGCGACGTATTCACCCCAAGGGTGATGCGCACCGTTGGCTCTTCCACGTGAATACCTGGCAGCGCCACGGGATTCTCAGGATCTGCCAGTGTCTCGCCGATGGCAATGTTCTCTAAACCCGCCACGGCAACGATATCGCCGGCGCTGGCTTCCTCGACCTCGACGCGTTCCAGTCCTTCTTGCACGTACAAATAGGGAATCTTTTCCGGCAGGTTTTCGCCCTTCAGCGTGAGCCGGGCTACGGTCTGGCCTACGCGCATTTTGCCGGCAAAGATGCGCCCGATAGCGGTCTGGCCGCGATAATTATCGTAATCCAGGGTAGTGACCAGCATCTGCAGCGGCGAACTGGGGTCCACTTCCGGGGGAGGAATCTCGTTCAAAATGGTCTTGTATAGCGGTTGCAGATCCGGACCCATCTCCGGGGTCATGCCGGCGCGCTGGTCGGTGGCCACCGCGTATACCACCGGAAAATCTGCCTGTCGGTCAGTTGCTCCCAGTTCTATGAAAAGATCGAAGGTGTCATTCAGCACGCGCTGAGTGTCAGCGTCCTTGCGGTCAACTTTGTTGATCACCACAATGGCGCGGTGTCCTAGCTCCAGCGCCTTCTTAAGCACGAAGCGCGTCTGCGGGCGGGGACCCTCGGCGGCGTCCACCAGCAGCAATACGCCGTCCACCATGTTGAGCACACGCTCCACCTCGCCGCCAAAGTCGGCGTGCCCCGGCGTATCCACGATATTGATCTTTACCGGATTCCCCGCGGCATCCACGATGCGGATGGCAGTATTTTTGGCCAGGATAGTGATGCCGCGCTCCCGCTCCAGCGCGTTGGAATCCATAATGCGTTCCGCCACTTGCTGATTCTCACGGAAAGTGTGCGCCTGGCGCAGCAAACCATCCACCAACGTGGTCTTGCCATGGTCCACGTGGGCGATGATGGCGATATTGCGTAAGTCGGTTCGAGTGATCATCATAATTCCGTCATTGCGAGCGAAGCGAGGCAATCTCCTTCTTCGCCTTCCTACATCCACATAGAACGACCCCGTCCAAATTCGGCGGGGCCGAGATGCATATCTATTATAGCAGGGCTTTTTTTCGAATCCCTGTCCTCCGCACCTAGTGCTCTAATACAATATCCGTGCCTCTCATCCGTCTACATCCTAAGAAGAGGACGCGGTGAGCTTGCAAGCGATGACATTCGAACAGAACAAACAAATCTCGGAGGCGGTCAGTCGGGAGCAGTCCAGGCTGCGCAACTTCATTCGCTGGCGCGTGCCCGACGCGCGCGACGCGGAGGACATTCTGCAGGATGTCTTCTATGAGTTGGTGGAAGCCAACCGCCTGCTGATGCCCATCGAGCACATCACCGGCTGGCTGTACCGCGTAGCGCGCAATCGCATCATCGATCTCTTCCGCAAGAGTACAACGGAGAGCTTCAGCGATCTCGACTTGGCGGACGTGGAGGACGACCTGCTGCAGCTGGAAGACCTGCTGCCTTCGCCAGACGCCGGTCCGGAGGCGCTTTACGCCCGTAACGTCCTCCTAGACGAACTCGAATTGGCGGTGGACGAACTGCCGCTGGAACAGCACGATGTCTTCGTGGCCCACGAGTTGGAAGGGCGCAATTTCAAGGAGATCGCCGCGGAAACCGGCGAGAACATCAACACGCTCCTGTCGCGCAAACGCTACGCCGTCCTCACTCTGCGCAAACGGCTGCTCAACATTTACGATGAATTTAAGAAAGGATAGATAAATGAATAAGAAATGGTTTGTTTTGGCTCCGTTGGGGTTCATAGTGTTCATCACCCTCGGGGGTTTTGTGGTGATGTACCTTTGGAATTGGCTGCTGCCGTTGCTTTTCGGTTGGCCGCAGGTCACCTTCTGGCAGGCGCTCGGAATCCTGGCGCTAAGCAGGATCCTCTTCGGCGGGTTTGGATTGCATGGCGGCCGCGGCATGCGCCACCGGATGATGCACAAAGGGATCGAACACATGACCCCTGAGGAGCGCGAACGATTCGAGCAAGGGTTAAGCTCGACCACCAGCGAGAGCACGGCGCAATAAACAGGTCGACAGCCAAAATCGAAGCGAGCTAAGGTGGAAAAGGCGCAAGCTGAGCTTGCGCCTTTTTATTTATGCCTCTTGCCGTCTTGAGGGCCAACCGCCACCTTGACTGGTCCAACCAACCGGGCTTACAATTTCGTTAGGTCGGGACTGCACAGGGGTCCCAATATCTAACCATCTCAAGGAGGAAGAATGAAACTGTTTAAATTCGCAACTCTACTGTTCGTTTTCTCGCTCACACTATTTGCCGTTACGCCGGTCTTCGCCGATGGTGGTGGCTACTGCGCCAACGGTAACGGCTGTGCCAAATCGGCCGAAAAAACCGAGTGCTCCGGCCACGGCGCTTTCGGTGCCTTCAGTGAACCAGATGATCACTGGACAACCGGCCAGCCGCCCTATTTTGGTGACGGCGAATTAGGGTCGGCTCGCGGCGGCCTGACTGGCGCAAACAACAGCGCGCTTTGCGGCGATCCGCACAACTAGATCTGTGGGAATTGGGTCAACAAACGAAAAGAGTCCTTGCCAATGCAAGGACTCTTTTCGTACTAGAAATATCTAAGCCTTAATCCAGGAACGTGTTGATCCACTCCTGGTCGTCGGTCGTGTCCACGCGGTAGCCGCCGTCCAGGCCTTTGCAGTTAGAGTTGAGGACGAAGGAATTCACCGCAACGATCACGTTGCTGTCTCCCCAGAAGACCGGACCGCCGGAATCACCAAAGCAGGTGCCGCCGGTCGCGTATTTGCCGGGGTTATTGGTCAACAGCACCGACGTGCCAGCGGGGATGCCGGCTGTGCCACTCACGTCGATCAGGTTCACCGTGCCGCGATAGCGCACCCGTTCCGCACTAAGCGTGGGCTTCACACTCTGCAGGCCGTATCCGACTACGGTGAAGGATTGTTCCTGCAGGCCACGTTTGGTCTTGAGGCCGTCCAGCGTACCAATATCGGCCAATACGCCATAAGTGTCCAGGTGCACGGGTTTCTTAAGGATGGCGATGCCGACATCAAAGAGGTAGAAAGCCCCGTCGTTGTAGTTGGGATTCGTGTAGACTGCCTTGAACTCGATGCTGGTTCCGCCTCCCGCCGGGTATCCGTTGCCGGGAATGCCGGATTCGACGTCAGCCTCGAACCATACGCGTCCCCCGGAAGTGCCGAAGGTGCAGTGCCCTGCGGTCAGCATCACGGTTGGCGAGATCAAGGTGCCTGTGCAGCGCCAGGCCGGGCTGCCGTCCTCGTCGAAGACCATCAAACCCACATGGGGATGGCCGTTGCCATCCGGTTCCCCGAATTGCACTGCCGCAGCCGGAATCACCACCGACAGCAGCAGCATGGCGGCGATCATAATCGCGGAGATCTTGGATCGCCTTTGTAAATGAAGCGGATTTCGATACATGGTGCCTCCTCTAAGGTGGACGAAATAGAGTAGAGGCCAAAATCATAACAGACAACTATTACCAAACCTCTGAACATAGAAAGTTTCTATAAGCCCTGGAAGAACACGGTTTCTTATTTCCGCATTTCCATCCAGGGCAACGGAAAGCCCAGGCCCTGATCATTCGAACGCGGGTTCTATCCTTGCTGCCACCATTCCTGCCCCAAGCCGTTAGTGGCGCACCGCGGTGCGCCACTAACGGAAAAGTGTGTCTTTTCAGTTTCCTCGTCCGTATGTTGTCTATCTGTAAACGTCCTTCCGATGACGGACGCAGATGACGGCGACGACCGAATGAGATTCGAGAACGTCATAAACCACTCGATAATTCCCTATGGGGATGCGTTAACTATGTTCGGAACCTGCCAGCTTTCTAACCCCCTTGTGGATATGGCGTTTCCGCCGGTACCCTACGCTCTGCGTGGGTGCCAGTTTTCTATCGCCAATCCGCTCCGCGGAGCGAAAGAAAAAGATGGTTCCCACGGAGGCCGTGGGAACCAAAATCGTCCCTACCAGATTTTGCGATGCGATGTGTCAGTTCATTTCAGGAACGTGTTGATCCACGCCTGGTCGTCGGCCGTATCCACGCGGTAGCCGCCGCCGAGGCCTTTGCAGTTCGCGTTCAGGCCAAACGAGGTGACCGCCACGATGACGTTGCTATCGCCCCAGAAGGTGGGCCCGCCGGAGTCGCCGAAGCAAGTGCCGCCGGTGGCGTATTTACCGGGGTTATTGGTCAGCAGCACCGAAGTACCCGCCGGGATGCCGGCCGTGCCGCTCACATCGATCAGATTCACTGTGCCGCGATAGCGCACCCGATCGGCGCTAAGCGTCGGTTTCACGCTCTGCAGGCCGTAGCCGACCACGGTGAAAGATTGTTCCTGCAGACCGCGCTGGGTCGCTAAACCATCCAGGGTGCCGATGTCGGCAAGGACCCCATAGGTATCCGTATGTACGGGCTTCTTAAGGATGGCGATGCCGACGTCAAAGAGATAGAACGCGCCATCGTTGTAGTTGGGATTCGTGTAGACTGCCTTGAACTCGATGCTGGTGCCGCCCCCGGACGGGTATCCATTCTCAGGGATGCCGGACTGCACATCGGATTCGAACCACACACGCCCGCCCGAGGTGCCGAAGGTGCAGTGCCCTGCGGTCAGCATTACGGTGGGTGACAGCAGAGTGCCCGAGCAGCGCCAAGCGGGGGAGCCGCCTACGTCGAAGACCATCAAGCCTACGTAAGGATGGTCTTCTCCGTCCAGTTCCCCGAAGGTGACCGCTGCCGCCGGGATCACAACCGCCAACAGCAGGGCCGCGGCGATCAGGATCGCTGAGAGCCTTGATCGCCTTTTTAAATGAAGCGGATTTCGAACCATGGGACCTCCTCCAGACGAATGAGAGAGATTAGAGAACTAAATAATAACAGACAAATAGTTATCTAACTATGGGCATAGAAAAAATCTATACCCGTTCGAGAAAACGTTCACAAAGTCCGGTTTCCCTTTGCCGGGACCGGTTCTGCAGACGCTCGGCGTCATTATCCAGCGGGATGGTGATCGCACGGAGCAGAAAAAAATGGTTCCCACGGTCTCCGTGGGAACCAGATTCGTCCCTACCAGATTTTGCGATGCGATGTGTCAGTTCATTTCAGGAACGTGTTGATCCACGCCTGGTCGTCGGCCGTATCCACGCGGTAGCCGCCGCCGAGCCCTTTGCAGTTCTGGTTCAGGCCAAACGAGGTGACCGCCACGATGATGTTGCTGTCGCCCCAGAAGGTAGCGGCTCAACATAAACCGTTTTCGAAACATGGTGCCTCCTTTTCAAGCGAAATGGGATGAAACAATACTAGCAACATCTTGCAACCATGGACTAAACAACTTGGCAAGGAGCCACTCTTTTCATCGTGGGTTTAATCGGAGTACGCTTAAAGATAAGCAACAAATAAAAAATCGCGTTTGCCAAGGTGCGTTTTTTAACCTAGCTTAACTTTCAGTTCACGTTTATTTACAACCGATCCCAGTAAAAAAGAAATCTACCCGGTCAAACCGGGTAGATTTCAATGGCCGGGTTTTACGTCCGGTTTGCTATTCGGCTTCTGCCAGCGTGCTGAAACCAAGGCTGACATCTGCACTGACTGATGCCTCGGCATTGGCGTCGATATTCGCGCTGGCTTCTTGCTCTGCATCTGCGGAAACGGCAGCCTCTGCATCGCCAGTCGCATTTGCAGAAACCTCGTTCTGCACCTGCACCGCGGCAGCCGCATCGCCGCGGGCTGCGGCCTTGAGGCCGGCCTCACCGCCCAGGCCAAGAGCGGCCGAGGCAGCCAGGCCGATGCTGGCGGCTGCCCCTAAAATGGTGCTGATTTTCAACATCGAAGTACCTCCGTAGTACTGAGCTCGGCAGTTTGCTTTCTGCCGGCACCACGCGAACGATGGGGTGTAGCAGGCATTATGTCTTTGGATTGGAGGCGGATTAAGAACGGAATTCAGGAGCCATTAATGTCGCCCGCAGCACCCATGGTCAGCGACGTGCCTGCCAAGATGATCAGTTTGCATATTGAAAACTGAAAATCGAAAAATTGAAATTGCTTTTTGTTCCTGGTTCCCACGCTCCGCATGGATTCGAAGGCGCAAGAATTAGTCGTCGTCGCTTTCCCCAGCGTATTCGCTTCCGCCATCGGACTGGGTCTGGCAGCGTCTAGAGAATTTTCCAGAAGGAGTCCTTCCGGGTGATTTTGCCCTCGGAGAATTCGAGCAGGTCCACGCCGCGCACTTCGATCTCCTCTCCCGACGTCGATGTACCTGTGAGTGTCCATTCAGAGACCCCGAAGTCGCCACACGCCCAGTGTGTGTCGTCTCCGTAATGCACATTGGGAATCCCTTCGAACCGTTTTGCGAGCCCAGCGCGCACTGCGTCTTTCCCTTTGTACCTGTCTCCTCTTGGCCGAGCGCCTCTCGGCATGTGAAACACACAGTCGTCGGCAAAGAAGCTCATGATCGAATCGAGATCATGGCGGTTGAAAGCATCGAGGAACTCCTTCAGAAGGTCGACCGTTACGGGTTTTGACATCAGTAACCTTTCAGGAAAAGAATTAACCAATTGAAAGTTGTCATCCGCTGATTCTAACAGGCCAGATCTATGGTCATTGATGCCCACGCCATTTACCTAGTCCCCACGGTCGGAGCCTGTCCCGAGGCGCGCGATGATTAACGCATCTTATTTCTAAACACCTTTTGTAATGCAGGAAGTAAGAGCCAATAAATAGCCCGATGGATAGGGGTTTCAATCGACAATTCATTTCCAAGTCGGACAATTTTTCCACTAAAGGCTTCCAATTCAAATGGTCTTCCTTCCGCAACATCTCTCTGCATCGAAGAAGTGGAAGTTGGTTCAAGACTTTGAGCCACTTTCACTCCGCTCTCAACGGCACTTGCCTCGAGCTTGACTCCGTTGGCGACAGCCACATTCTCAACTTCGCGCATGGCTTCCATGAAGATCTTACGAGTTCCCTCAAACTTATTAATCTCACCTGCATTCGCACGAGACAATGAAGTAACCCCTCCAAAGGAGGCGATAAATGTGAATTTTGTCCAAATCTCTGAAAAGATGTTTGTGGATTGGCTTGCCTGAACCCCTACGTCAGCCCATGCCTTTACAATTCTTTCAACCCTTTCTGCTGGGGACAAATCCAGTTCTCCAATTACGATTTTGCGGATCTGACTGGTTTGACGAATAACCCCTGGTGATTCAATCATCGATATTATTGTGCATAGCCCGCCAACGACTTTATCTCTACCAATCTCCTTGGCAAGCACTTCGTGCGCTTCCACTCCATTGAGCAGCGGCACCACCGTGGTTGCCGGTCCTATTAGAGGAGAAAGTTGACGGGCCACATCTTCAAGATGATAATTCTTGACGGCAATGATGATGTAATCAACTTGGCCCACTTCTTTCGGATCATTTGTTGAAATTGTATGGGATATTCTAATATCCCCATGCGGGCTTTTGATTTGCAAGCCGTGTTCCTTTAGAGCGCGCAAATGTTCTCCGCGTGAAATAAAGGAAACATGGTGTCCACCTGTGGCCAAAAGGCCCCCAAAATATCCTCCCACGCCACCAGCACCTACTACAGCGATCTTCATCGAAGTTGCATCTATAGTGCCGATTTCACGGCGCCACCATCAAACATAAGCGCGTGCCCGTGGATAAAAGATGCGGCTGGTGAAGCAAGCCATGCAACGGTCTTACCGAACTCCTCGACGGTGCCAATTCGTCCAATCGAATGCGACTGAGTAGCGACAATGCTTCCTGCGCCTTTGGAGATCATTTGGGGCACAACCGCATAGGACAAACGAACGGCGCTCATCAGAGTCTGATTCACGGCGATTTCCCAATCTTCCAGACTGAGCTCCAAAAAGGCGCCCGGTTTGGGTCCACCTGCATTTAAAAACAAGATATCTATTT
>Ga0209342_10003180_pt1 | contig 17352 bp, 10 predicted proteins | sample RifCSP16_2_FD_184023 | JGI IMG/M metagenome (GOLD analysis project Ga0209342, IMG submission 184023) | Soil microbial communities from Rifle, Colorado - Rifle CSP2_sed 16_2 (SPAdes) (version 2) | ecosystem: Environmental > Terrestrial > Deep subsurface > Rock core/Sediment | place: Rifle... | reverse complement strand
GATTGGCTTTGGGCTGGCCGCTGTTGTGGCGGGAGTCGCCTGGCGGCTTGGGATGCTTTCCGTAAACGGGTGGTACGCCGCAATCCCGCTAGGCGGTCTAACATACGGTTTGGGCGGCTTACCGGCCGCAATATTGCTGCTTGCCTTTTTCGCCTCCTCAAGCCTGCTTTCGAGGGCATTTGCCAGGGCAAAGCGCCAGGTTTCCGCCAACTTTGCCAAGGGCGGACGCCGCGATTGGGCTCAGGTGGTGGCCAACGGAGGGGTCGCGGTATTCAGCTTGGTCATGGCAGCCACGGGCTGGGTAGCGACGCCATTTGCCTGGGTGGCCTTTGCCGCCGCGCTCGCCGCGGTGACCGCTGACACCTGGGCGACAGAAATAGGAGTTTTGAGTGCTGGTCAGCCGTTCTTGATCACATCCGGAAAGCGAGTGCCGCCCGGTACTTCGGGCGGCATTTCCTTTTTAGGCAGCGGGGTTGCCTTGTTGGGTGCGTTGCTGATTTCAGCTCTGGCCTGGTCCCTTGGATTGATTACCTTTACCGTTCTGCCTTTTGTTGGGTTGGCTGGATTGCTGGGCAGCTTCATCGATTCAGCTCTGGGGGCAACGGTGCAGGCTGTTTACTGGTGCCCGCAATGCAAAAAAGAAACCGAGCGTTATCCCGTCCATTATTGCGGTCATTCGACTACTCTTTACCGCGGTTGGCGTTGGCTGGATAACGATTGGGTAAATTTCCTTAGCTCATTGGCCGCTGCCCTGATTGCTATCGGGCTATTCATCTGGTTCGTGTGAGATAATCCGCGCTCTCATGAGCCCCTTGGTTAAAGAACGCGTTCCTATGTCTTCACCGGACCTCACCGAAGCGGAACGCCGCGCGGTTCTCGAGGTGCTCAGCACGCCGGTGCTGAGCATGGGCAAGCAGACTCCCGCATTCGAAGAATCTGTGCGCAAATTCAGCGGCGCTGCTCATGCCATCGCCGTGAACTCCGGAACCAGCGGTTTGCACCTGTGTGTGCGCGCCGCCGGGTTCGGTGCTGGCGATCTAGTAATCACCACTCCTTTCTCGTTCATTGCATCCAGCAATGTGCTGCTCTACGAAAACGCGGTTCCCATTTTCATAGACGTGGACATAAACACAGGCAACATCGATCCATCTCGTTTGGCGGAAGCCGTCGAGCAGCTCCTCAAAGGGGGCAAGGCTGCCGAGAAATGGTTACCGCGTAAGGGTGCGATCGCAAAAAAGCCGAAGGGGGTTTTGGCAGTGGATGTGTTTGGGCAGCCAGCCGACTATGACGCTATCACCGCGATTGCCACAGAATACGATCTTTTGCTTATCGAAGATTCGTGTGAGGCGTTGGGTGCAGGATACAAAGGCAGGCAAGCTGGGCGCTTTGGTCAAATGGCTGTGTACGCGTTTTATCCGAACAAGCAAATCACTACGGGTGAGGGCGGTGTAATCGTCACCGACGATGCAACCGCTGCGGATTTCATGCGTGCCTTGCGTAACCAGGGTCGCGCTCCCGAAGATACGTGGTTGCAGCATACACATTTGGGCTACAACTATCGCCTCCCGGAGTTGAGCGCTGCGCTTGGCCGCGTTCAAATGGAGCGACTCAATGAATTGCTCGCCAAGCGTGAGCAAGTGGCTGCTTGGTACACCGAGCGGTTGAAGAAGGTAGAGCAGATGGAAGTACAACACCTTGCAGATACTACTACGCGCATGAGCTGGTTCGTTTATGTAATCCGCTTGGCGACTCAGATTTCACGTGAAAAGGTAGCGCATCTTCTGATGGATGCGGGTATTCCCACGCGGCCGTATTTTGCGCCCATTCACCTGCAGCCGTTTATGGTGGAACGCTTCGGCTACCAGCCAGGTGATTTTCCTATTGTCGAAGATCTGGGGCGCCGTGGGTTGGCCTTGCCGTTTTCCAGTGTGATGACCGAGGAACAGGTGGATCTGGTTTGTAATGAACTAAAGAAAGCGATCCCAGAAGCTTTGGAAAAATAAAAAGAGAGCTCGCAACGGCGAGCTCTCTTGATTTTTTTTTAGCGTACTTCGCTAAAGTTGATCATTACCAAACTTTCCTGACAATCATCCGTTGTGCTGAACACGAATGATTCAGAAATAGGTGCATCGTTGTCGTTTAGAAGAGTAATCTGCAAAGTGTTATTCGACGCAATGGGCTGGCTGGCAACTTGGATCTCGTAATAGGCGCCGGACCCGTATTGGGTGGCGGCCCCGGTCAGGCCGATCTTATCGATTGATTGGTCGCTCAATGTTCCGGTTACGTGCACCTGCAAACCGCTGATCGGAATCCCATCGAGACCAAAGGCTTGGCCGGCTACGCCCATGAAATTGCAAGCTAGTTCGGGATGGAAGATGGTTGAATCCATCGCCACTGGGCTGCCTTCCTGAATCTGGAAAAAGCTGCCGGCCTCTTCGGCCGTTGGCGTCAAGGTAGGCTCAACGGTTGCGGTGGGAGTTTCGGTCGGCGAGGCGACCGGTGTATTTGTCGGAATGTCTGTGGGAGGAATCGGTGGCAGTGGGTTGAATTCGCTGAATGGGTTCAGGAATAGCAAAATAATAAAGGCGACCGCAGCGATAGCGCCGAGGAAAAAGAACAGGCTCCCGCAATTCCAAATGGCCGCGCCTACTTTGCTGGGTTTCCTTGGTTTTACTTCTTTGAAGTCGAACTCATCCATCTTTTACTCCATTTATTCAGCCTTGCGAAGGTTAATCCTACGACATCACCGCTTCCAAGACCACCTCATTCGCCTTTCATTTTCGCTGCGCTCGGTGCGCCTCTCAGGGGCAGGCCATCCGCAAGCGAATTTAGCGCAGCAAGGTTTCGATTGTAGATTGTGCCCGCTGCGCCTCCACCCATTCCTCAAGCGCCTTCATTTGAAGGGCCAATCGGGCTTGCGGGCTTAGCGGTCGGTCCGGATCGCGGTCCAGCACCTCGATGAGGTGAAAGCCCAATTCGGTCTCGATCACCTGGCTGAATTCACCGGGCTGAAGAGCAAAAGCGGCCTCTTCTACTTCGGGTTGCATCAGGTAGCCTCTGGGGAACCAGCCCAGGGAACCCAACCCTTGTGGATCGTTGTTGGCGGCCTCTTGTTCGAAAGGCGTGCCTCCTTCCAGATGATCCAGCGAGCGCTCAGCTTGGAAAGAGTCCGTGAACAGAATTTGCCGCGCTTCCACTTGCTCCGCGCTCAATGGAACCGCCTCCGTGATCTGCGACCGCATCCAGCCGGCCTCAATCTCAAGCGATAGTTCGCTGCGGAATTGATCCGCAGTGTAGCCCTGCTCGCCAAGCCAGGCGTCAAAGGCTTCCTGGCCGCCTGCTTGCTCGACCACCGCGCTCAGTCGCTGGTCGATTGTGGCATCATCGAGCGATAAGCCTGCTTCTCGAGCGCCCTGCGCCAGCAGTAGCCGATCAATGAGGTCATCGAGAACGATTTGTTCCGCGTCTTCGGATGCCAGAAGTGTGCCAGATTCGCCTTGGGCAGCCCTGTATTGCGCCAGGTGGATTTGGTATATATCGCCAGGGATCGCTTCGCCGTTGACTAATGCCACTGGTGGCGATGTAGTTGGAGTGACCTGTATCGGCGCAGGCAATTCGGTGCTGGCTGCCCCCGTAGTAGGTGGGTTCGCTGTTCCGCAGGCAGCAAGCACTAAAGCAAGCGCGCCCACTCCGATGGTTAGCAGATAGTAGTTGAGCGGGTGCGCAGATACGGGTCGTACTAACCCTTTGTCGCAACAAAGCGGTCCCTCAGGGCGGAGCTTGACAAGCCCGGCCCTTGTCGCGCTGATATTTTTTTGCGCGTGGGCGGTTGATACGGTTAGGCAGGACATAGAAGGGGACAAATATGCCAAACAAAAAGCCCTTGCGGGCGCGCCAAAGATTATACAGTATCGAGTATTCATTGCGCGTCCAAGCGCTTGACACCGATTTGTTAATTGCGCATAATACAAGCCAATAAAAAAGGCTGAGAAAGAGGAAAGTAAGCGGTTGGAAGCTGCCAGGGAAGCCGGGGCACAGACTGAAACCCCGACACTGCAGAAGATCGCCGAAGTTCCCTCTCGAGCCTCTCCAGTGAATAGCAGACCTGCTTAGTAGCTGGCGACGTACGCTCAACGTTAGCGGAGCCGCCAATCGCCAAGCGCAAAAAGAAAAGCCTTGTTTACAGCGCACGGCTGTTGGAGTGAGAGGGCGGCACAGCCGCCAAACCAGGTGGTACCGCGGAGGTTAATGCAACCTTCGTCCTGCAAAGGACGAAGGTGTTTTGTTTAATGATGTTGGAGGCGCTATGCTGGAAGGTCTGGAAAAGGTTCGGGATGAAGCCCTGGAAACCCTAAAGGGCGTTCGAGATGAAGCCGCCTTGGAAACATGGCGAACCAGATTTCTGGGCCGCTCGTCTGCCCTGATGCAGAGCCTGAAACAATTATCTAGCCTTGGTGCCGAAGATCGTCCCAAAGTGGGCCAGACGGCCAATGAGGTAAAGCGAGCTCTGGAGACTGCACTAGAGGAGCGCAAGATTGCTCTCAACGAACAAAAGGTTCAACGATCGTTGGGCGAAGATAGCTTGGATGTGACTCTGCCCGGCCGCGCTGTCCCATGGGGCCGTCTGCATCCCATCACGCAGACTCTGCGCCGAATCTATGCGATCTTCGCTGAGATGGGGTTCCAGGTCTATCGTTCTCGCGATGTGGAGACGGACGAATACAACTTCCAGTTGCTCAATATTCCGCGCCACCATCCGGCGCGCGATATGCAAGACACTTTCTATATCGATGACGGCACCGAGGAAAGCAGCGTGTTGCTGCGCACGCAGACATCGCCCGGCCAGATCCATGCCATGCGCGAAAGCTCTGTGCGGGATCCAAAGAATCCTCCACCAGTTCGCATTATCCTCCCAGGCATGTGTTATCGCTATGAACAGGTCACGGCGCGCTCTGAAATCCAATTCACGCAAGTTGAAGGTCTTGCTGTCGGCGAACACATCACCTTTGGCGATCTAAAAGGAACGCTTTCCGAATTCGCCAAACGTTTCTTCAACTCAGAGGTGCGTACGCGCTTCCGTGCTTCGCACTTCCCGTTCACCGAGCCTAGCGCTGAGATGGATATAGAATGCTTTGTCTGCCACGGAGCCGGCTGCCCGGTGTGCAAGCAAACAGGGTGGCTGGAGATACTGGGCAGCGGCATGGTGCACCCCACCGTGCTAACTAACGGCGGCTACGACCCCGAACGTTATTCCGGCTTTGCCTTCGGAATGGGTCCGGAACGATTGACCATGCTGCGTTATCGCATTGAGGACATCCGCTATTTTTGGAGGAATGATTTGCGCTTCTTGGAGCAATTCTCATGAAAGCACCGATTTCCTGGATCAAAGATTTTGTGAACCTCGATGGAATCTCCATCGAAGATCTGGCGCATACGCTCACCATGGCAGGGCTTGAGGTTGAGGAAATTCAATATGTGGGCCTTCCTATGCCGGAAGGCTTGCAGGTGGCAAAGATAAGCGGCATCGCATGGGATCGAGAAAAAATTGTTGTAGGCGAAATTCGTGAAGTGCTGCCGCATCCGAACGCGGATCGCCTGGTGCTGTGTCGTCTGTTCGACGGCGAGAAGGAACATACCGTCCTTACGGGTGCGCCAAACTTGTTCGAATACAAAGGCAATGGCGAGCTCAGAAAACCGCTCAAGGTCGCATACGCACAAGAAGGCGCCGAGATCTATGATGGGCACCAGCCGGGTTTCCAAAAAACGATTCTGAAACGCGCCAGGATCCGCGGTGTGGAGTCATATTCCATGGTTTGTTCCGAAAAAGAATTGGGGTTCTCTGAAGAACATGAGGGCATCATGTTCCTGGGAGATGATGCCAAAGCCGGCATGCCGCTGGCTGATTACATGGGCGACGCGGTGTTCAATATTGCCATCACGCCTAACATCGCGCGCGTCGCAAATGTATATGGTGTGGCCCGTGAGGTAGCGGCCCTGGTCGGGCGAAAGCTGAAACTTGCCCCTGTAAAGGTGAAAATGGACGGGCCTGCGATCAAGGGGAAGGTCAAAATCGAAATCCAGGAACCGGAACTCAACCCGCGGTTTGTGCTTGGCCTGATCAAGAACGTGGAGATAAAACCCAGCCCCGATTGGGTTCAGCGCAGGCTGCGCCTGGCGGGGATGCGGCCGATCAATAACATTGTGGACGCCACCAACTATTCCATGCTGGAGCTTGGCGAACCGCTGCACGCCTTCGATTACGACACATTGGTTCGGAGGGCGGGTGGCAAGACGCCCACAATCATTACGCGCATGGCCAAGAAGGGCGAAACGCTGACTACACTGGACGATGTCGAACGCAAGCTGGACGACTTCACGGTCATGGTTTGCGATGCAGCGGGTTACTTATCCATCGCCGGAGTCATGGGCGGCGCCGAAACCGAGGTCACTGAAAGGACTCGCAACGTCCTGCTTGAAGGTGCGGCCTGGAATTTCATCAACATTCGCAAGACGCTTAGGGCGCAGAACTTTTCCTCGGAAGCTGCCTATCGTTTCTCGCGCGGGGTGCACCCGGACATGGCGCCCCGTGGAGTGAGCCGCTGCCTTGAATTGATGCGACTCTGGTCAGGCGGTGTGGTGAATGAAGGGTTGGTGGATAAATATCCTTTGCTGGCGAAGCCCTCGGTGGTTGAAATCGGGCCGGAAGACGCTCGGCGTTGGTTGGGCGTTGAATTGAGTGCCAGCCAAATCGCCTCCATCCTGCGCAAACTGGAATTCGATGTAAAGACTAAGGGGAAGAAACTTGTAGTCACAAGCCCAGACCATCGCCTGGATATTGGGGAAGGGGTGATTGGGAAAGCCGACTTGATGGAAGAGGTCGCCCGCATATATGGCTACGAGAAGATCGCTGCCACGCGCCTGCGTGACGAGATCCCTCCCCAGCAGAGCAACCGGACCCTGGAACTTGAGGAGCGTATCAGGGATTACCTAGTTCGCATGGGTCTGCAGGAGATCATCACTTACCGCATGACATCGGCCGAACAAGAGGCACGGCGTTTGCCTCCCGGGATCCGGCCGGATGACAAACCCTACATTCGCCTGCTTAATCCCATCTCGCAGGATCGGGTTGTAATGCGCAAAAGCCTGCTGGCGAGCGTGCTAGAGGTCGTGGAAAGCAACGCCAATCTACGCGAACGCATCGCTGTATTTGAGATCGGCCAAATCTTCCATGCATCGGAAGCAGGCCCGCTGCCGGATGAATATCAAAGGTTAGTGATCGCCATCACCGGGCCGCGCGCCCTGACAAATTGGGACAGCGCGGAGAGTGCTCGTTTTGATTTCTACGACATCAAAGGGGCCGTGAATAGTTTGCTGAATCACCTAGGTCTAAGCGATCTGCAGTACCAGGCCGGGAAGCACCCATCCTTCCACCTGGGCAAATCTGCCAAAGTGTTGCTGGGCGAGCAGCAACTAGGTGTTTTAGGAGAAATCCACCCTCAAGTCCAAGCCCAATACGAGCTAGGCAAATATCCTGTTCAAGCAGCCAGCCTCAACCTGGACCGGCTTTACGAGTTGGTGCCCGAACGCTTCGACTCCGCGCCCGTGCCTGCCTACCCCCCTGTCCTTGAGGACTTGGCTTTGATTGTGGACGAATCCATTCCAGCCAGTCAGGTGGAGGCGCTCATCCGTCAAACCGGGGGCAAGCTGCTCACCGCTGTATCGCTGTTCGATCTCTATCGCGGTGAACAAATCGGGAAGGGCAAAAAGAGCCTGGCATACCAACTCACATATCAGCATGGCGAACGTACACTGACTGATGAAGAGGTTTCCAAGCTGCGAGAGCGCATAGTGAAGCGGCTTGAGCAGGGACTGGGCGCACAACTGCGCGGGTAAGCACGCGATTATGCCCTCCTCACATTTCGAGGAACTTGGTTTTCACCAGCTAAGGCTTAACCGTTTCAATAATTTCCGCCACCAGATCATAACGGCCAAATTGAGGCATTAAGTAAATACCCTGTGCCCATGGCTTTATCCTCTCGATGATCTCTACCGCGATCTTCACACCTTCTTTGGGTCCGGTCTCACCTGCGGCCTCGATTCGCTTTCTGAGCGTCTCGGGGATGGTGATTCCAGGCACTTCGTTGTGGAGAAAACTGGCATGCCGCGAGCCAAAGACAGGCAAGATGCCAACCAGAATCGGTTTGCCTACCGCGCCGTTGCCGCTCGCATAAGCATCTAAAAAGCGTTTCGCCGAATCAGGGTCGTAAACCGGTTGGGTCAGGAAGAAGTCGGCCCCACTGTCCAATTTACGGCGAAGCAATTGAATTTCGCGGACTTCGTCTGGGGGCGCAAAATTCAATGCCGCGCCGACATGAAACGAAGTTGGCTGCCCGATCTCAGAGCCCGAGTGATCGATCCCCGCGTTGAAACCTTGTTTGATAAGTTTGATCAAGCCGGTAGGAGCCAGATCATAGTTATCCATCGCTTCGGGGTAATCACCGATCGCTGTGGGATCGCCCATGATGACGAACACGTTGCGCACACTGAGCGCGTGGGCGGCCAACAAGTCGCCTTGCACACGAAGTAAATTTCGTCCGCGTGTGGGGAAATGCAGAGTGGTATCCACGCCCACTTCGCGCTGGATGAGGTCGCAAACCGCCCAGGGGCTCATGCGCATCCGCGCCATGGGGCTATCGGCCACATTGATCACGTCCGCCCCGGCTTCGTGCAGCAGATCTGCGCCCGCCAGCAATTTGTGTGTCGATAGCCCGCGCGGCGGATCCATCTCCACCGATATGACAAATTTCCCCGCCCTGAATTTTTCTGCCAACTGTGATCCTTTGTCGGCGCCGACGACTTCTTCGGTGCGCTCAATGACGCGAATCTGGCCGTTCTGGCCATTGGTGGCCTGAGTGGGGTTATCCAATGCGTTGCGCATCGCAATGATATGTCGCGGCGTTGTGCCGCAGCATCCGCCAATGAGCGCCGCGCCTGCTAACCTGAAGACATTAGCATATTGGCCGAAATACTCCGGTCCGGCTGGGTACATGATGCGCCCCCCAGCTTGCTCTGGCCAGCCTGCATTTGGCATCACCGAGAACAAGGCATCCGGCACAACTTCACGCATCTGTTTAAGTATGCGCAACAATTGGGCCGGCCCACCAGAGCAATTGATGCCGATCACATCTGCGCCTGCCTGATGGATTTTCCTGGCAACTTTTATGGGCGTGTCGCCGAGCAAGGTGCGATCGTCGCGGGTGAACGTCATCGAAGCCACGACGGGTAAAACGCTTACCGCTTTCGCAGCCGCAATCGCCTCGCGAACCTCGTAGAGATCCGTCATCGTTTCGATGATGATCAGGTCCGGTTTGCCGGCGACCAATCCGCGTATCTGCTCTTCGAACGCGGCGCGTGCTTGCTCGGGCTGCACGCGCCCAAAGGGCGCAAGCCGAACGCCTAGCGGGCCAACGTCAGCGGCCACGAACACGCGCCTGCCGGAATCTAGAGCCGCCTTTCGAGCAATCTCCACGCCGGCCCGGTTAATTTTTTCGACCTGGTTCTCTAGGCCGTGTTCCAAAAGCCTGAAGCGATTAGCGCCAAAGGTATTGGTCATCACCAGATCCGCGCCGGCGTCCAGGTAGGCAGAGTGAATTCGCCCCACCAACTCTGGCTGGATCAGGTTGAGTTCATCGAAGCAGCGCGCGAAATCGACTCCGCTCTCATGCAGCATGGTGCCCATGGCGCCATCGGCGAGGAGCGGTTTTTGCGGATGCAGGACGGAGAGAAAATCAGATTTCATGTTGAGGTACCGGGAAGAACCTGCCCGCAACGTCTCGAAAGAATTGGATCCAGATCAATATCGAACCCGGAAACACCAAACGCATTAGTGAAGTATTGATCCACCACCCGATGTCTCGTTTTTCAGAGGTGAGGTATGAATTGGCTACAAAAGCGCCGAAAATGGCAACCAGTATCACCAAGCCAATCGCTGCTATGTGAAAATTGGCGCCGCTCAGCCTGGTCTTCCATGCCAGAAGAACAGCGAACAGGAGCAGCAACCACCCCATAGCCCCCCATTCATCGATAGAAAGAGTCTTCACCGCAAAAGATTGCAGAAGCAAACCTGCCTCACTCAAATGCAGGTTACCCCGCATAATTTGGGAGAAAGCGAGCGAAAAGACTCCGTCGGTAAAGCCTGGTTTTTGGTAGGCGAAAGGCGCGGCTACGTACCAGAAAAGCGAATAGAGGCCAAGGCCTCCCAGGAGCCAATAAACCTTCCTTTTTTCTCTGATAAGTTCTCGACCATAGGAAACAAAAACCGCGGCCGCGACGACCCAGACAAGGTGCAAACCTTCTGGGCGAGTCCAAGCGGCTAGGATCAAAAAAATTACTCCCCAAACCCAATGATGAGCGGAAGAAGTTTGCCCCCCGGTCCGGGCGTAATAAAGCATAAGAATGCCACCCACCAAATAAAAAGTAAACGGCAGGTTTGCGTGTGCCATCGTGCCCATCAGGAATACGGTTGGTATGGTGGCGATGAGCAGGGTCCCAATAAGGCTGGGCAGAGCTTGTGTCTTTTTTCGGAAAAAGGCATACAGCAGGCCAGCAAAACCCAGCAAATAGAATGGAAAAACCAACTTGCTTTCTGGCAGCCTCTCGCCAAAAAGGGTCAGGAAGCTGCCAATTAGCAAAGGAACATTCAGTGGATACCATGTGGTTAATGTGCCGCGCTCGGTAGCTCCTTCCTGTAAGCCTACGGCGGGAATACCGTAACCTTTTGACCCCCAGAGCACAATCTCATCGGTGTGGGAATAGGCGTTCCCGATCGCTAGGATAAATGCCCAGACGACAAGGAGGCAAAGTGCAAGGATAATGAGCAGGTCTTCGCCAGCCATCCTCTTCCCGGGGCGTTTTGGCTTCTCCCTCGTTTTGAGGGCTGCGTACAGGCTTCCTGCGGCACCCCAATAAATGGCTGTGAGTCCAACGATCAATGGAGTGGATAATTGAAATCCGAGCCACAGGGCAATAAACAGGCTGAAAGAAAGCCAGCCTAAGCCCGCACCGATTCCTGACGCCAGATGCATCAAACCATGTTCGTCAGGGACTGTCCGTTTGGCGAGCCATGTTCCTGGGAGAATAAGCGCCACAAGCAAAATGATGGGGAGTAAGGTTGAACTGGCTATCTCCCATAGAGAATGATAGGGAGGCTGCAAATTTCCCTCTCGGTTCGTGTCAGGAACATAAACCCCCCACTGATTATTAAACAATTGATATCGCTCTGTGGGCTTGGCCAGATTCGCCAAACTGGTAATATCCGCGAGCAAAACGGCCGAATTCCGCTCCCCAACCTTTTGGATGCAATCTTCCGAAGTTCCCTCACAGTACTCGACCGCGCGCGGCCAAAGAAAGAATTCTACATATCTATTTCTCGTGAGCGGCTCTGGCCCGTTTGCCCGGGTTGGAATCAGCACTAAAGCATCTTTAGGGATCCGGTCATTCAGAAAGTTATAAAAGTTGGCTACATCTTGGCTGAAAGCAAAGTTGGCGCCGCGCCATGTTCCGGTTTGCCCAATCGCCTTGTAAATTTCTATGGTTCGTTGGCCATGTGAGCGCACCAGTAAAAAGACCTGGACCAGAAGAGCGAGCAGCAAAATGGTCAAAAGGGAAGCTCTAATCAGGCGACTGTAATTTTTCGGTTTCATTTCGCAGAATATCAGTGGCTACTGTCAAGCGCCAGTCGAATTCGATCGCACAGTCTGGTGATCTCCTCGGCGTTCCCATAAGGCGCTTCGGGCCACTCGTCCACTTTCGTGCCCCAGTATTCCCGCGGCGTGCCCGGGTGACGGGCGACCAGCGCGAGATGCAAGTGGGGCACGTGGTGTCCGAACCGGAACGCGTAGATGCTGTCAGCCATGGTCACGGTTTTTAGCGCGCGGCTCAGCCTGCGCGCCAGGCGCCCGACAGCCGCGGCCTCTTCTTCTGTTAAGTCCTCAATGCCATCCGCGTGGCGCTTGGGTTCGATGAATACGGTTCCCAGGAAAGCCTTGGTTTCACCTTCGCGTATCTGGGCATGACTGGCGTAAAGCAGATCATCTTCGTAGATAACGCCACCGGGAACCTCGACGTCGCCGCGGTGTTTGCGACAGATGTAACAGTCTGCCTTCTGTTCCGCGGTTTCTGCTAGCTGCCTACTGCCCTCTGCCATCGTCCCTCACGCCTTCATCAGCTGCTCAACGCGACTTTCGCCCACGCTGTAGTATTTGGCTTCGGGGTGATGTACGATGATCGCCGCGGTGGATTGCTCCGGGATTAACTGGTAGGCCGCCGTCAGTTGCATGCCCAGCTCTTTCTCTGCTGGCAGTAACTCGAACACCTTGGCGTGGTCTTCCAGTTCCGGGATAGCCGGGTAGCCCCACGAGTAGCGCTTACCGCGGTTGACCGGCAAACCCAATTCGCGTTTGATATGGCGATGCATATATTCCGCGGTGGCTTCGGCGGTCTGCACAGCCAGCCCGTGGTTGAAATAGGCTTCGGTGTAATCGGCCTTGGCCTGCAATTCGTCGAAGCGCTCGGTGGCTTCTTGTCCTACGGTCACCACTTGAAGAGCCACAAGGTCCATCGTCCCGCTCTCAACGGTGGCGAAGTAATCTGCCAGGCACAGCAATTCCCCGCTGGGCTGCCGCGGGAAATCAAAGCGTGTTAGCTCCTTCGGACGCCCGTTGCCAACCGTTTCAGGGTCGTAAACGATCAGGCTGTCGCCTTCGGCTTGCGCTGGCCAATAGCCATACACTCCTTGTGGCTTTAACCACCCGCTGGCTTGCGCTTCCTTCTTCATGCGCGCCAGCCGCGCTTCGAAATCCTTCTTGATCTGCTCCCACTCGGCGCCCTGTTTGTTCTTCGCGCCCCACGAAAGCCGGAAGAGTTCGTTCTTCGCCAGGTATTCGAAGACCAGCTCCAGCGGCATGTCCTTCACCACGTGCACGCCCCACTTGTCGGGTTTGGGGAGATCCGGCGCGGGTCCGACTACGGATCGACCGGTGACCGCCGCCGTACGCCGCGGCTTCAACTCGCGGCCGATCTCATTGGCTGCCTTGGTGAAGATGTCTTCCACCAGCGTTTCTCGCTTCGGCTCGTCGATGAGTCGATCCATGGTTTCCAAGCCCTCGAAGGCATCCTGGCAATAGAAAACGCCCGGGGCGTACGGCGGTCCGTCTTCGGTGTACAGGATGCGCCAGCCAAACCGGCGGTTGATCGCCGCACCGCCGATAAGCACGGGATAGTTCAATCCGCGGCGATGCAATTCATTGACAATCAAAGGCATCTGTTTGCTGGTGCTCACCAGCAGCGCGCTGAGCCCGATGGCAGTGGCGCCGACCTCTTGTGCCTTGCTGATTATGGTTTCGGCGGGCACCTGCTTGCCGAGATCGAAAACCTCGTAGCCATTGTTCACCAGGATGGTCTTCACCAAATTTTTGCCGATGTCATGTACGTCACCATACACAGTAGCGAGCACCACCTTACCTTTGCTCACTCCTTCGACTTTCTCGAGATAATTTTCGAGATGGCCGACGGTTTTCTTCATCACTTCGGCGGATTGCAATACGAAGGGCAATATCAATTCTCCCGCCCCGAACTTGTCGCCCACTTCTTTCATCGCCGGCAACAACGTGTTGTTGAGCAAATACACTGCTGCCTCGTGATCGCTGGGATGTGCTTTGCGCCCGATCACTTCATCGATCGCCGCTTCCACGCCTTCTTTGTGGCGATGGAGGATGCTCCAGTGCAGACGCTCTTCTGCCGTCATGCCTTCGGTAGGATCGCCTTGCTCTTCCTCTTCGGTGGTGGTGTGCTCGGCGTAAAACTCAATAACTTTCTGCAGTGCATCCGCACGCTTGTTGAAGATCAAATCTTCCATCAACGTGCGTTCTTCTTCCGGGATCTCCGCGTACGGCTTCACCTTATTGGCGTGCACGATGGCCATATCCAGCCCGGCTTCCACGCAGAAGTGCAGCATCATGCTGTTCAGCGTGTTGCGCGCTTGTGGCGTCAGCCCAAAGCTCACGTTGCTCACTCCCAGCGAGGTGAACACGCCCGGCAGCTGGGTCTTGATCTCACGGATGGCGTCGATCGTTTCCACCGCACTGTTGTTGAATTCCGCATCACCGGTGCTCAATGGGAATGTGAGCACGTCGAAGACCAGGTCCTCCGGGCGGAAGCCGAATTCATTCACCGCGATGTCGTAAATGCGTTGGGCAACTTCCACTTTTCGCGCCGTGTTCTTGGCCATGCCGCTCTCGTCGATGGTCAGGCACAGCACCGCAGCGTTGTGCTGCCGCGCCAACTTGAACACGCGCTCCATCTTGGGGCGGCCGGCTTCCAGGTGCGTTGAGTTTAGCAGGCAGCGCCCCGGCGCCAGTTTCAGAGCGGCTTCCATCACATCCGGTTCGGTGCTGTCGATGACCAGCGGGGCTTCGATGCCCATGGCCAGCTTCTTGACCACCCTGGTCATCAGATATTCTTCGTCGGGCCGTTCGGTGATCGCTACGCTCAAGTCCAGCGCGTGTGCCCCGCCGCCGATCTGTTCGCGCGCCATCTCTAGGATGCCGTCGAAATCCTCGGCCATCAGCAGCCGTTTGAACTGGCGGCTGCCGGTAGCATTTAGCCGCTCGCCGATGAGCAAGGGCGGCGGCACCTGCTGCATGGCGATCGCCTGGATTGACGAGGACATGCGCGCTTCGTCGTCCGCCGGGCGGGGCGGGTGCGGGTGGTTGTGGATCTGCTCAACCAATAATTTCAAATGCTCTGGTGTGGTGCCGCAACAGCCGCCTACGATGCTGATATTGTTCTTGGTGACGAACTCGACCATCGCTTCCGCATAGGGTTTCGGCTCCAGCGGATACACGGCTTCGCCGTCCACATTGAGCGGCAACCCCGCGTTGGGAATAGCGGAAACGGGCAGCCGCGCATGTTCGCCCAGAAAGCTGATGGGCTGGCGCATGTGCTCCGGCCCTGTGGAGCAATTGAGGCCGATCACGTCGATGGGCATGCCCTCGAGGATGGTGAGCGCCGCGGCGATATCGGTGCCAAGTAACATGCGTCCGGTGGTGTCCAGCGTCACCTGGCACTGGATGGGCAATACTTCACCGGTCTCTTCAAAAGCTTTCTGGATGCCGATGATGACCGCCTTCACTTCGAGGATGTCCTGCGAAGTTTCGATGAGCAGCACATCCACGCCGCCCTGGATCAGACCGACGGCTTGCTCGCGGAATATGTCGACCAGCTGGTCGTAGGTGATGTCGGAAAGTGTGGGGTCGTCGGCGCTGGGCAGTTTGCCGCTGGGGCCCATGGAGCCGGCCACGAAGCGCGGCTGCTCGGCAGTGCTGTATTCGTCCGCCAGTTTGCGCGCTAACTGTGCGCCGGCTTTGTTGATCTCGATGGTGCGTTCGCCCAGGCCGTATTCGCCCAGCGTCAGCCGGTTGCTGCGGAAAGTGTTGGTCTCGACGACGTCCACGCCGACCTCGAGGAAGGAGCGGTGAACGGTAGCCGGTGCGTCGGGATAGGTGATGTTCAGGTAATCGGGGCAGCCGTTGTACTTCTCCCCGCCGTAATGCTCGGCAGTAAGCCCCATCTTCTGCAGGCTTGTGCCCATGGCGCCATCGTAGATCAGCACGCGCTGTTCCAGTGCGTCTAAGAAGGCTCGGCGGGTGTAACTTCTTGTTCGAGTCATTTTTCCAGCTTTTAGTTTGGTAGTTACTAAGTTTTGTAGTTAACTACCAAACTACTCAACTAAGTAACTAGCCAACTAAACCTAAACAAAATCGCCTCATACATGAGGCGATTGAAGTTTAGGTATATCGCCTCATCTCCCAGAATACTCTGCCGGAATTGGCACCTTCCGCTTCGGGCGGCGGTTGCCGAGGTTTCATAGGGCCGGTCCCTCAACCTCTCTGGATGAGTGCGCGGCAAAAGTAGCCACGCGTTATGCAATTATTCCTGAGTATACCTTGCCAATTCTAGAGTGTCAAAGAGCTGATTATTCTTACCCTTAGCCGGCCCATTCCATATAGATAATTCCGGCCCATATCAAAGAAATAAATGACATGAAGACAAAATGCCAGCGAAAATGGCTAAGGAGGAAAATGGGGGCAATCGCTCCAACCAATGCGAGAATGGCAAGCGAGATAGCGGCCACATCAAACTCATTAAACAATAAACTCAAGAAGAACAAAATCGCCACCGATGCTAAGCAGGCTAAAGAAAAGTCCTTTTCTCTTCGATTCTTTTTAGATCGATATATTTGAAAGAATGAGACGGCCAACCCGCTAATCAAAAGAAGTTCGAGCAATAGTCGGGCTTGCGGTAAGAAGCCTCGCATAAATAATAAAAGCAGCAAACTGGCTGCCGTCACAAAAAGGATCTGGCGGCGGTAACCGGTGACCGGGAAGGCCATAATAACCCCAAGTATCACATTTATTCCGGCAGTGACAAAGCCGATTGAAAACCCGCCCAAAAATGAAAAAATGCTCATCCAGGTTAGCAACACCAGTGCCGAAACTCCAAACTCTTCGCTATGCAGTTGCCTTGCGTAGCGAAGAGTTTGGATAAGTGCTATCACTAGTCCTGCCCATAGCAATAGTGTTAGCAATTGAAACATGCGGCGCTACCTTGAACTACCCAAGTTCAGGATTTTACTGCCTACCATTGCATGAGCAAGATCCAGAAACAGTGGCATAAATTAATCCTGCATCTTCGCCAGAATCCTGTGCATACCAGGTGTACGAATATTTACCATTGTTAAGCCCCCTTAGATTAGATTCATGAACAGCATAAGTTTTTTGGCTAGGATCTCCCCAATCTGCATTGTAATAACTGCCTCGAACGTAGTTATTAACGTATCCACAACAATACCAGGGAGCATTTCCCGAGCATGGTCCATTTAAATACCAATGAGTTACGGGTGTTGTAAAAACCTTGGCATCCATCTGTGTACGACAACCATGTAACAGATCCATTGCTGTTTACTCTCCACCCTAGTTTGTTTGTGGTTCGCGCTAATTCGTATCCGACGATATCTTTGTGGCGAACTATCACTTGAGCCGAGTAAGTGCCAGGGCTAACCTGAAGCGGATTGACCTTCGAAGAACCCTCATCTGGGACTATCTGTTCAAGATCTTCGATTGGTGTTGGGACAATGCGGGTGAGATAACTTTGTGCGTGCTCGTCAATTGCTATTTGGTAAGTGATAGTTGGGTCACCGAAACTAAATTCTCCCTCAACGATGATCTTCCTTGATCCGTCGGAGTATATGTCAAGTTGAACATTTTTCAACGCAATTTCAGAACTGGGATTCTT